>MDTB01061443.1_pt1 | contig 11528 bp, 10 predicted proteins | sample 811161 | NCBI WGS metagenome assembly MDTB01 (sample SAMN05326650, study PRJNA326480) | marine metagenome | isolation source: seawater | place: Mediterranean Sea | collected 2009
TAGGAACCATTGGTATATATTGGTAGCTGCCATCCTAACCAAGATCTAGATTTAAATCCATTATTAATTAATCTGCCGGCTATAAGAGAACATGCCATTTGTTCGCCAGAAGAAACTAAAACATCGTACTCACTTTCAGAAAAATTTTCACTCAGTTGTCTTGATTTTTTAATTAACTCATTTGTCACACCACTCATTGCTGATGAAACTACGATAACTTTATATTTTTTTTTTCTAAATTCACCAATAATAAGGGAGATTTTTTTAATTTTTTCTATTGTCCCAACTGATGTTCCACCAAATTTAAGTACTACAATTTTCATGATAAAATATTATCTTAAAGTTAAAATATATTGATAAAATACATCTTGAATATAAAGTCAAATTACAAATGAAAAATAACACAATAAATAAAAAAGAAATAGACAAATTTTCTAGAATTGCTGAAGAATGGTGGAATCCTTTAGGAAAATTTAAACCTTTGCATAAATTTAACCCTATCAGAATTGCGTACATTAAAAATAATATAATGAATACGTTTAAAATTAGAAACCAAACAAAACCTTTAGAAAAAGTTAAAATTTTAGATATAGGATGTGGTGGGGGATTATTATCTGAACCAATGAGCAGACTAGGTGCAGATGTAGTGGGAATTGATGCTTCAGAAAAAAATATTCAAGTAGCAAAATTACATGCAAAAAAAAATAATTTAAATATTGAATACTTATGTACATCTCCAGAAAATTTCAAAGAAAACACAAAGTTTGATGTAATTTTAAATATGGAAATAATAGAACATGTAGAAAATGTAGATTTTTTTTTAGAGTCTTGTTCGAAACTTTTAAAAAAAAATGGCATTATGTTTGTGGCAACAATTAACAAAACTTTAAAATCTTATCTTTTTGCAATTATAGGAGCAGAATATATTATGCGATGGCTTCCAATAGGTACACACGAGTGGGAAAAGTTTGTAAAACCTGATGACTTGATTGAAATTTTAAAAAGATATAATTTAAGTTTAGATATTTGTGATGGTATGAAATTCAATTTAATCCAGGACAAATGGTCTATAAGCAAAGATAAATCAGTTAATTATATTAGTAAGTTTATAAAACTTTAATTATTTTTATCTTCTACCCACGGTATTAGATCTGCCTTAATACCTTCTTCTTTAAGCTCTTTGATCTCTTTTTTTGTAGCAGTTCCATAGATACCTTTGCTATTTTTTTTTTTATCATAATGGATAGATCTTGCTTCATAGGCAAAATTTTTACCAACAAAATCAAAATTATTTTTTATAAATTTTTGATATTCTTTAATTTTACTACTAACTTTTTTAAACTTTAAATTTTGGTTTTCCAGTTTTTTTAATTCAGATTTATTAATTAATGTTGGTGCCATTAAACTTTTTGCTACTTTATTAGAGTTGCACTTAATACAATTCAAATAATTCTTTTTTTTTAATTTTTCATACTCTTTGGATGAAGCAAACCAACTATCAAAAGTCAGTTCACAATCTTTACAAGCTAATTTATATTTAATCATAGTAGTTAATTAATAATCTTTTGTTAAATATCAATCTTAGTTATTTAGCTTCTGTAATCAGCATTAATTTCTATATATTTTTTAGTTAAATCCATCGTATATACAGTAAAATTTTTAGATCCACTCGATATATCAATAAAAATATTAATACTATCTCCTTTCATATAATCGGCTGCTTCTTCCTCCTTATAACTAGGATTAACTTTACCATTTTGAACGATACTCACATTCCCAAATTTAATTGATAACTTTTCATGATTGCATGAAACACCAGCTTTTCCAATCGCCATAATTATTCTTCCCCAATTTGGATCTTCTCCAGCTATAGCAGTTTTTACTAGTGGAGAGTTAGCTATAGAAAATGCAATTTTTTTTGCATCACTATCATTTTTACAGCCTTGAACATCAATAGTGATAAGCTTAGATGCGCCCTCTCCATCTGCCACTACCCTTTTAGCTAAATTTAATAAAACTTTATTTAATGCGCTATCAAATTCTTTTAGTTTTTCATCATTGAAACTCTTAATTTTTGGATGCTTTAATTGTCCAGTTGAAAAAATAGATACCATATCATTTGTACTAGTATCACTGTCACAACTAATAGCATTAAAAGTTGTTGATATGTTTTTTTTAAGAAGTTTTTTTAAAATATCATTTGAGATATCTGCATCAGTAAAAATATAAGCTAAAGTTGTTGCCATATTCGGCTGAATCATCCCAGAGCCCTTTGCAATTCCAAATATTTTTGCTTCACTATTCCCTATGAAACATTTTTCCATTGCCATCTTTGGCTGTGTATCAGTAGTCATAATACCAAGAGCAGCTTTCATCCATATTAATTTATTTTGGGTGTACTTTATTTTACTCACTAACTCTGGGATTTTAGACTTTATTTTTTCCTCAGGAAAATTTTCTCCTATGGTGCCAGTGCATCCAAAAATTACCTCTTTAGACTTAATTTTTTTTGGCTGATCTTCATCTTCTTTTTGTTTTTCTGTTAATTTTTGAGAAGTTAGCTCTGCTATTTTTTCTAAACTTTTATAACCTTGCTTTCCAGTAAAGCAATTTGCATTTCTAGTATTGATTATTAAAGAAAATATTTTTTTTGATTTTTGATTTAAATTCCATTTTATATTTTCAGATATTATTTTTGATTGAGTATATACTGATGCATTATTTGCCCCTTCTCTGAAATAAAACATTACTAAGTCATCTCTTTGATTATTATACAGATTTGCACTAACTGCTGAAATCGATACACCATCTATGTGGTCTAAATCCTGAAATTCTGCCATTCTCTTACTTTTTGATTTAGATGAAATAAAATTAGTTAAATTAATACCCATAGTATTTAAATTAGTTATTTAATGCCTATATTAAAGGTTATAAAATAATAATAAATCAAAAACTAATGTTAAATCCTATAAACTTAATCTCTAAATTCATAAAATCTAGCAATCAAAGAGAATTAGATAGAATAGAAAAAATTGTTAAAAAGATTAATTCTTTAGAAGAAATTACAAAGATTCTACCTGATTCGGAATTTCCAAATAGAACACTTGAATTTAAAAAAAAAAATTAAAAATGGTGAAACACTAGATAAAATACTTCCTGATGCTTTTGCTTTAGTAAGAGAAGCATCTAAGAGAAAAAGGAAAGAAAGACATTTTGATGTTCAGCTAGTCGGGGGTGTTGTTTTGCATGAGTCAAAAATAGCTGAAATGAGAACTGGTGAAGGTAAAACTTTAACAATTGCACTTACTGCATACTTAAATGCACTTGAAGGAAAAGGTGTGCACGTAGTAACAGTCAATGACTATTTAGCAAAAAGAGATTCGCAAGAAATGGGGGAGATTTACAATTTTTTAGGACTTACATCGGGCTTTATCAATAATGATCAAAACGATATCGAAAGGAAGAAAAATTATAATTGTGACATAACTTATGCAACTAATAGTGAGCTAGGATTTGACTACTTAAGAGATAATATGAAATATTCAAAAGAAGAAATGGTCCAAAGAGAACATTTTTTTTCCATAGTGGATGAAATAGATTCCTGTTTAATCGATGAAGCTAGAACTCCTTTAATAATCTCGGGGGAGGCAGAAGATAGAACAAGTCAATATCTTGCTATTGATAAATTAATTAAAAACTTAAAAAGTAAGGATTACGAAATTGATGAAAAGGAAAAAAATATTCTCCTAACCAATGAAGGTATTACGAATGTTGAAAAAATTTTTTCCAGTGCTGGAATTCTTAAAAATAATAACTTTTACGATCCTGAAAACTTGAGTTTAGTCCATCATGTGAATCAGGCTTTAAGAGCAAATCATTTATTTGAAAAAGGTAGAGACTATATTGTTCAAGCAGAAGAGTTAAAAATTATTGATGAGCTTACAGGAAGAATTCTTGAAGGTAGAAGATTTGGTGATGGATTACACCAAGCGCTTGAAGCTAAAGAAAGAATTCAAATTAATGTTGAAAATCAAACTTTGGCATCAATTACATATCAAAATTATTTTAAACTTTATAAAAAAATTTCAGGCTGTACTGGTACAGCTGCTACAGAGTCTCAAGAATTTTTTGAAATATATAATTTACCTGTGATTATCATTCCAACTAATAAAAAAATGATAAGAAACGATTTTAATGATCAAATTTTTAGAACTGAAAAAGAAAAAAATACCTCAATAATACTCAAAATAAAAGAATGTCACAAAAAAGGACAACCTTTACTAGTTTTTACTTCTAGCATTAATAAATCTGAAGTCTATTCAGATCTTTTAAAAAAAGAAGGTATTAAACATCAAATCTTAAATGCAAAAAATCATGAGAACGAGGCAGAAATTATCTCTAATGCAGGGAAAGAAAATTCTGTAATCATTACTACCAGTATATCTGGACGAGGTGTTGATATTCAATTAGGTGGAAAAAAGGGGTCCATGCCAGATGACCAGCTAAAACCAAATAAAGAAAAAATAAAATCCCTTGGTGGTTTGTACGTAATAGGTACTGAACGGATGGAGTCTCGAAGGGTAGACAACCAGGCTAGAGGTAGATCAGGACGACAGGGCGATGAAGGCAGTTCAATTTTTTATGTAAGTTTGGAAGATGACTTAATGAGAATATTTGGTTCAGAGTCAATGAATAATATTTTACAAAAACTAGGTCTTAAGGATGGAGAAAGTATTGATCACCCTTGGATTAATAAAGCTTTAGAGAGAGCTCAACAAAAAGTAGAGGCAAGAAATTTTGACATTAGAAAAACATTAATAAAATTTGACAATGTCCTTAATGATCAAAGATATGTGATATTTTCTCAAAGAAATGATGCCATGAATAGTGATAAAATTTTTCAATATTCAATGGACTTTTTAGACGAGATAATTGAAGGCTTGATACCACTAAAAATTCAAAAAAAATCAAACCCTTCCAGCTTGGAATTTGATAATAGAATTAAAGCTATTTTAGGAAAAAATTTTTTAGAATCTGATTTGAAAAAACTCAATGAATGTAGTGATAAAGAACTTAAGGAAATATTAATTAAAAGATTTAATGAAGCTAGGGAAGAAAGAATTAAACTTTTAAATGAAAATCAAGCAAAAGACATAGAAAAAAGAATTTTTTTACAAACAATTGACATCAATTGGAAATCACATATTCAATATTTGGAACAACTAAGACAAGTGATAGGTTTAAGATCTTATGGACAGAGAGATCCTTTGGTTGAATATAAAAAAGAGGCATTCTACTTATTTGAAAATTTACTAAATAAACTAAAATTAGACTTTATAACTATTTTAATGAATTTAAAGATTGTACAAGAACCTATTTCTAAACAAAATAACAAAATTAGCTCAAATGATCCAAAATGTTTATTAATATTACATAAGGACAAAAAAATCTCTAGAAATGAAAAATGTCCATCGACAGGTAAAAAGTATAAAAACTGTTGTGGTTCTTTATAAAATATAAATCAATGAGGTTAGTATAATTATCGACAATCCAATTGCAATTATTATAGTTTTTTTAGATTTTAAAATTTGATTTAAATTCTTATTTGACCTCGAAGTACTTAGACTATTTAAATTAGTTGTAAATCCTTTACTTCTACCTATTCGTAAAAATTTATCTTTTCTATTATTATAAATTTCTTCAGGTGTCATTAAACTAAAATTTTCTAAATTTTTATTTATTGAAACTTTGACATTTTCTAAAATTAAATTTCTGTCTCTATGAGCACCACCAAGTGGTTCAGAAATTATTTCATCAATTATTTCAAGATCAAATAAATTTTTTGCTGTAAGCTTCATAGCTTTAGCTGCATCTAACATTTTTTTAGGATCTCTCCATAAAATTGTTGCACATCCCTCAGGTGATATCACTGAATAAATCGCATTTTCTAGCATTATTACTTTGTTTGAGGACGCTAAAGCGATTGCACCCCCAGATCCACCTTCCCCAATTATTATTGCAATCGTAGGAACTTTTAAATTCATGCAACATTCAATAGATTTTGCAATAGCTTCTGCTTGGCCTCTCTCTTCAGCCCCAACACCTGGGTAAGCTCCTGGAGTATCAATAAAAGATATTATCGGTAAACTAAATTTGTCAGCTAATTTCATTAGACGTATAGTTTTTCTATATCCCTCAGGCCTCATCATTCCAAAATTTCTTTGGATTCTTGTATCTAAATCATCACCTTTTTCTTGACCTATAACCAAAACAGATTGACCATTAAATTTAGCGAAGCCTGTTAAAACAGAATTATCTTCACCATAATGTCGATCACCAGATAATGAAATAAAATCTTCAAATAAATTATCTATAAAAAATTTTGACTTCGGTCGATCTTCATGTCTTGCAACCATTGTGGTTTGCCAAGGATCGAGGCTTGAATAAACTGCCTTTAGTTTTTCATCTAATTCACTTTGCATTTGAGAAATTTTTTGTGTTTCAACTTCTGAGAGTCCACTTTGATTATATGGATCTTTAAGATTTTCTATTTCTTTGTCCAAATCTTTTATATCACTTTCAAAATTAAGATAATTTTTCATAATAAATTTTAATAATAGATAAATATGGAAAATGACAAGAAAATGTCAATGCTTCTATTAATTATTTGACTTAGTTTTACAAGGGTTTTAGAAACGATAAAATGGATAAGAAATATCAAGATGTTAATAACCTTCAAATTTCAGAAGAATTATTATCTTTCGTAAATACAGAGATACTAAAAGATACTGATATCTCTCCTAAAAAATTCTGGCAAGGCTTTGATGTTGCAGTTCATGAGCTATCTCCAAAAAATAAAAAATTGATTGAAAAAAGAGAAGTTTTACAAAAAAAAATTGATGATTGGCATATTAATAATAAAGGCAATGAAATTAAAATTGAAGAATATAAAAAATTTTTGAAAGAAATTGATTATTTAAAAGATGAGGGAGCAGATTTTAAAATTGAGACAAAAAATGTAGACGATGAGATTGCTAAAATAGCAGGGCCACAATTAGTAGTGCCGATAATGAACGCAAGATATACTCTTAACGCAGCTAATGCAAGATGGGTTAGTTTATATGACAGTTTATATGGAACAAATATAATAGAATCAGAAGAGGGTGGAAGTGAAAGGTATGATCCAAATCGAGGGCAAGAGGTTATAAAATATGTTAGGGAATTTTTTGATAAGTATATTCCTATTGAAGGAACAAGCTGGAAAAATATTACTGCTTTAAAAGTTATCAATAAAGAACTAATTATTTTTAAAGAAGATTATGAGTATATGCTTAAAGATAAAAGTAAATTTATAGGACATAGAGGTGATGTTAATAAGCCTGAGGCTATAATAATTAAAAACAATAATCTTCATTTTGAAATAATAATAAATCCCAAAGCTTTTAGTGCCGCTCATGATATAGCTGGAATAAGTGATGTCATCGCAGAGTCGGCTGTTTCAACAATTTGTGACAATGAAGATAGTGTTGCTGCTGTTGATTCTGAAGATAAAGTTGCCTGCTATCGAAACTGGCTAGGATTGATGAAAGGAAATTTAAAGATTCAATTTGAAAAAAATGGAAAAAATTTAGAAAGAAAACTTAATCCAGACAGAAGTTATATTTCAAAAGAAGGTATTGGTTCAAAATTACATGGTAGAAGCTTACTGTTAATAAGAAACGTAGGTCACCTCATGACTAACTCATCTATCATTTTGAAAGATGGTACTGAAATTCCTGAAGGAATAATGGATGCATTTTTAACTACAGCGGCTGCACTTCATGATTTAAAAAAAAGAAAAAATTCGAGAAAAGGATCTATTTATATAGTTAAACCAAAAATGCATGGTCCTGAAGAAACGGCATTTACAGATTTAATTTTTTCTAAAGTCGAAGAATTACTAGGATTAGAGAAATATACATGCAAAATTGGAATTATGGATGAAGAAAGGAGAACTTCTGCAAACTTAAAAGAGTGTATCAGAACATTAAAAAATAGAGTTTTTTTTATTAATACAGGTTTTTTAGATAGAACTGGTGATGAAATGCATACTTCAATGGAAGCAGGGCCAATGATCAAAAAAGGAGACATGAAATCTTCAAAATGGATATCTGCATATGAGAACAATAATGTAGATATTGGCCTAAAATGTGGTTTCTCTGGTAAAGCACAAATTGGAAAAGGCATGTGGGCAATGCCAGATAAAATGAAAGAAATGATGGAGGAAAAGATAAATCACTTAAAAGCTGGTGCTAATTGTGCTTGGGTGCCTTCTCCCACTGCTGCATCTTTGCATGCTCTTCATTATCACGAAATTAATATATTTGACGAACAAAAAAAAATCATAAGTCGTGAGCATGCTAAACTAAATGATCTTTTAACAATTCCTATCGCTAATAGACCTAATTGGTCTGTCGATGAGATTAATTCTGAAATTTCTAATTCTGCACAAACATTGTTAGGGTATGTTGTGCGATGGATTGATCAAGGAGTTGGCTGTTCAAAAGTTCCTGACATTAATAATGTGGGGTTGATGGAGGATAGAGCAACTTTGAGAATTTCTTCACAACATATAGCAAATTGGGTGCATCATGGCATTACTACTAAAATTCAAGTTATGGAGATTATGAAACAGATGGCAAAGATTGTAGATAAACAGAATGAAAATGACAAAAGTTATAAGAAAATGAGTGAAAATTTTGAAAAATCTACAGCTTTTAAGACTGCTTGTGATTTAATCTTTAAAGGAAAGGAACAACCATCTGGTTACACAGAGCCTCTTCTGCACCTAAATAGAATCAGTAAAAAATCTAATCAGAATCAACTTTAGATCTGTTTTTAAAAGCAGAAAACAAAGTTCCATCATCTAAACTTTCAATTTCTCCACCAACAGGCAATCCTTGAGCGAGTTTTGTAACTTTTGTATTAGTATTTTTAAGACTATCTTGAATATAGTAAGCTGTAGTTTGTCCCTCTACAGTTGCACTTGTAGCTAATATAACTTCCTCTATATTATCTTTTTTTACCCTTTCAACTAAAGAATTGATTAATAAATCTTCTTTTTTTTGGCCAACAGATGAAATTGTGCCGCCTAAAATATGAAAATATCCCTGATATATACTTGAGCTTTCAATGCTCCATTGATCAGATATGTTTTCAACTACACAAATTTTATCATACTTTTTTCCTACAATACTACAATTGTCATAATTACATTCCACAGAAGAAGATTTTAATAGACCACAAATTTTACACCTAGAAATATTTTTATAAACTTCAGCTAAAGCTTTTGCTAAGGGTTTTACAAGTTCTTCACGATTATTGATTAATTTTAAAACAATTCTTTTTGCTGATTTAGGACCTAAACCAGGAAGCTTTGATATTAATTTAATTAGTTCTTCTATCTCATTTATATTTTGCATCAATTATAATGGCCATTTAAAACCTGGTATTCCAAAACCACCCGTTGCTTTGGAAATCTCTTCTGCCGTTTTTGATTTAAGCTGAGACTTCGCGCTATTATGAGCTGCAACAATCAGGTCCTCAATAATAGTTTTTTCTTCTTTCATAATTTCCTCAGATAATTTGATTGTTTGCATTTCTCCCTCACCATCAAGAGTAATCTTTACTGAATTAGATCCTGAAATTCCTTCAACTCTTATTTCTTTTATTTTTTGTTGGCTTTCTTTCATTTTCGCCTCTAATTCTTTGGCTTTATCTAATATTTTGTTAAAATCAGTCATTGTCATCACTTTCATTTTTTAATTTCACATCGATTAATTCTGCATCAGGAAAATTATTAATTACGTTTTTGTAAGTTTCTGAATTTATTGTCTCATCTATTAATTTTTTTCTAAAATTTTCTTTTTTATCTTTAATTGATATTTCTCCCTTTAGTTGACTAAATGTAATAATCCATCTTTCTTTTGTCCATTCAAAAAGTTTAGAAGATAACTCTTTAACAAATTCTTTGTTTAAACTTTCATTAAAGGAAATCTCAATTCTTTTATTCTGAAATTTTACAAGATTTACATTTTTTTCTAATTCATATTTTAATCTCATCTCTTTTTTTTTTAAACAGGTTTCTATTAAGTTTTCAAATGATCCTATAACTATTTTTTTTTTCTGCTTTAATCTCAGTTTGAGTCTCTGGTTTGCTTTTTTCCTCTTGAGAAACATTTTTTATTTGGTTGATTGTTTTAGAAGAGTTATCAACTTCTTCATTTTGATTGGTATTGTTTTTTTTAATATCGATTTCAACTTTACTGTTTTTTTTGACCGAATTTAAATGCATAAGTCTTATTAAAAACATCTCAATTGATAAGTGTTGATTAGAAACAATGTCTAGCTCCTCAAGAGAATTAATTGTAAATTGCCAAAATAACATAAATACTTCTGAGTCTACTTGATTTGCTAAATCTTCAATTTTAGAGAGCTCCTGATCGTTTAATGAAAAATTTGTACTTTCCAAATTTAATGCATCTATATTTTTGAAGTAGTATAATAATTCTAAAAAATCATTAATAAAAACTTTTGGTTCAACACCTTGATCGTAGATTTTTCTGTAAATACTAATTACTCTACTTTCTTCACCTTTTAAAATTAGCTCAATGAGATCTATCAATTGAGATTTATCAAAATACCCAAAAATTTTCTGAGCGGTATTTAAATCTAATTCTATATTTTTATCCAAACTCAGTAGAGCTCTATCTAGTAGAGATAGGGCGTCTCTTACTGAGCCCTCTGATATTTTTACAATTAATCTTAATGCATCATCAGATACTTTGCCATTTTCTTTATCTTTAATTTTTTTAATAAAATCAAATAATTGAGATGATTTAATTCTTGATAAATCAAATCTCTGACATCTAGATACTACTGTTATTGGAATTTTTTTAATTTCGGTTGTAGCAAAGATAAATTTTAAATATTCAGGTGGTTCCTCAAGTGTTTTTAATAAAGCGTTAAATGCCTGTTTACTCAACATGTGAACTTCATCAATTATGAATATTTTGTATTTAGCTGAGGTTGGTCCATATCTTGAGAATTCAATTAAGTCTCTAACATCGTCAACACCAGTCTTGCTTGCTGCATCCATTTCTAAAACATCTATGTGATTTGAATTTGTAATGGCATCGCAATTAACACATTTTTCTTTACACTGATTTTTAATTGTATTTGAACAGTTAAGTGACTTAGCCACTATTCTTGCTATTGTTGTTTTGCCTATTCCTCTAATTCCAGTAAATAAGTATGCATTTGGTACTTTATTAGCCTCAATGGAATTTTTAATGGTCTCAGCAATAACCTCTTGACCAATAAGATCATTAAAGTTCTGTGGTCTATATTTTAATGCTAGGACTTTAGAATTATTATTCATATTAATTTTATTAGGAGACTAGAACCTGAATAACTGTCTTTACGACTGCTTCCGTTAAGATCTGGTCGGGTTCAAGCAGCACCCACCTCTAGCCTCCAAAACTATTATA
>MDTB01132917.1_pt1 | contig 11528 bp, 12 predicted proteins | sample 811161 | NCBI WGS metagenome assembly MDTB01 (sample SAMN05326650, study PRJNA326480) | marine metagenome | isolation source: seawater | place: Mediterranean Sea | collected 2009
AAAAGTACTTCCGTGTGTTCCTGGAGTCATTCCTACAGATACTTTTTTATTTACTAGGCAGGCTCCTAGTGGAAAACCTCCCCCAATTCCCTTAGCAATTGGAACTATGTCCGGATTAACACCGGATTTTTCAAATGCAAAAAAATTACCTGTTCTATATGCGCATTGAACTTCATCTAAAATCAAAAGTATTTGATGCTCATCGCATAATTCTCTTAAACCCTTTAAACAGAAATCTGGAACTACTTTAATTCCACCTTCTCCCATAATAGTTTCAACCATAATTGCTGCTGTATTTTTGTTTATTGCTCTTTTTATTGCCTCATGATCACCAAAAGGAACTTGGTCAAAACCCTCTACTTTAGGGCCAAATCCTTCGGTATGTTTTGGGTTATTTGCTGCAAATAGTGCAGCCAATGTTCTTCCGTGGAATGCACCTTCAAAAGTTATGATTCTATTTTTTTCAGGTTTTCCTAATTTATGAAAATATTTTCTAACAATCTTTATACTAGCTTCTGTTGCTTCTGTTCCTGAATTTTGAAAACATACATAATCAGCAAAAGTATTATCTGTTAATCTTTTGGCCAATCTTTCTTGATCTGGAATTATAAATGCATTAGATACATGCCACAACTTATTGGATTGTTCTTGAATCGTTTTAACTAAATGTTCATGACAGTGCCCAAATATATTAGTTGCAATTCCTTGAACAAAATCTAAATATTTTTCCCCATTTTTTGTAAAAAGATAGCTGCCTTTACCTTCAATAAAAGAAACATCTTTTCTTGCATATGTGCCAAGAACAGAACTCATAAATAAATTAAGATTTTATTTTATAACCTTTTTTGTACAAAATATACGCCCCAAACCAAGTTAAAAAACTTAATATAATAAGGTATGTTAAGCCAAAATTTAAGTCTCCATCTGATACACCTAAAAAACCATACCTGAAACCATCTATCATATAAAAAAATGGGTTAAACTCGCTAATATTTCTTAAAAATATTGGCAATCGATCTATAGTATAAAAAGTGCCTGAAAGGAATGATAAAGGAGTAATTATAAAATTAGTTGCACTCGCCATATGATCAAATTTTTCTGCCCATAAACCAACGATAATACCTAGTGATCCTAAAATAAATGAGCCGAGAAAAGTAAACATGAATATGTGAAAAAAACTATGAATATTTAAATCTACTATAAAATAAAAAGTTACAATTGATACAAAAGCAATAACTATACTTCTTGAAACTGCGGCCAAAGTTATGGCAAAAACAACTTCCCCAGCAGTTAAAGGGGCTTGCAAAATATCAATTAAGGTATTTTGCATTTTTCCAATCATAAAAGATGAAGAAGAATGGGAAAAACCTTGCTGTATTATTGACATACTTATTAAACCAGGGGCCAAAAAAGTTATAAATGGAAAACCTAATACGTCGCCTCTTGTATTTCCTCCCAAAGCTAAAGAAAGCACCATTAAAAATAACAAAGATGTAATTAGTGGAGAAAAAATAGTTTGAATCCAAACAATAAGGAATCGCTTACATTCTTTTAGCCACAAGGAGTAGGTTCCAGTCCAATTTATAAAACCAAAGTTTTTTTTGTAAATTTTATATTTATGTTCTGTTTCAATCATTACGAAGCTTATATATTAAAAATATGCATTAAATAAACAAAGGGCATACTATTTTACTTTGTGAATAACATATCCACATAGAGTATTTTTTTTTATTGCAAATACAATATATAGTAGTTTTAATCTAATTATATAAAAATGAGTTGGACCCCAGAAAAAGAAAAAAAACTAAGAGAACTATGGAAGAAAGGACTTTCTGGTAGTCAAATTGCTGGCATACTTGGAGACACAACTAGAAATGCGGTCATTGGAAAGGCTCATAGATTAAAATTAGAAGCAAGATCAGAGTCTAAAAAACCAACATCAAAAATTAATACGGAAAAAAGCTCAAAACCGGAAATAAAAAGTCAAAAGCTAGGAAGAAAAGAAAGATTTAAAGCTTTATTATTAGATAAAAATTTTGAACAAGAAAATCCCACAAAATTAGAAGATTTAACTGAAAAAAATTGCAAATGGCCTCTAGGTGAAAAAATGGAAAAAGCAAAATTTTTTTGTGGAAGAACTCCTATTGAAAAATTTCCATATTGCCAGCTTCATTTATTATATGCCTACCAACCTAAAAACGCAAAAGAAGACGATATAGTTACTGATGAAGATGTGCCTAAATTTATTGAAAAAAAAATAAAATCTGCTTAATTAATTAACCAAATTCTCCACCTACTCTCCATCTTTTCCAAAATTTAAAAACGCTTTCTAGATCTTTGGGCTTTATATCAAGATCTTTTAAAGTAGGAAATTTACCTGAAAGAGTTGAATTATATTGTAACAAAATAATTTGATCAGGTGTAATTTTAAAAGGCTGGGGCATATATTGTAAAAAATATGACTGCACCTTCATCAGGTTAAAAGGGAAAGAAACTAAAAGCTTTTTCTTTTTAATCTCTCTTAAAAAAATTTCTATTAAATTTTTAAAAGTATAGTTTTTTAAACCTGCTATTTCATATGTTCTTTTTTTTGAATTACTAAGCTCTAATATTTTAACAATAGCTTCAGCACAATCAGATACATGAACTGGATTAAATACTGTTTTACCTCCACCTGGCAAGGGAATAATTGGCGAAATTTCAGACATAGTTCCAAAAGTACCAAAAAATTTATCATCACCATTTCCAAAAATTAAAGATGGTCTTAAAATAAAATAATTTTCTATATTATTTTTAATTTTTTCTTCACCTTTCATTTTTGATTGCATATATTTACTCGGATTATTTTCTTGTGCATTCAGAGCAGAAACATGTATTAATTTTTCAATATTATTTTCACTTGATATTTTACTTAAAATATCTGGCCAATCCACATGAAGCTGGTTAAATGAAATTTTTTCTTCAAAAAGCTGTCCACAAAAATTTATACAATAATTGCAGTTTTTTAGAATATTTTTTATATCGTGTGAATTAAATATATTTGTAGAAATTAATTCCAATTGACCAGGTGAACCTAAAGTCTTTAAATTATTAACCAACCATGGTTTCCGTGTTCCTATTTTTAGCCTATAACCTTCTTTACAAAGTTTTTCTATAGTATATCTTGCTAAAAACGAGCTTCCTCCAAATATTCCTATAACTTTTTGATTATTTTTCATTTTATTTTTGCCATATTAACATTATATATGAGTAAATAAATGTCGCAAATTTTCAAATATAAAGATGATCTGGATACAAAAGCATTAAAGGATCTGGAGAAAAATAAAATTTTAGGTCTGGATACTGAGGCTGAAGGTCTTAAAATTCCACATTTTCATAAAATGAGTCTTATACAAATTAGTACAGGTGAAAAAACTTATATCATACAGCCAAATCGAGAAAGTTATAAATGCCCAAACATTGTAAAAATTTTAGAAAATGAAAAAATCGAAAAAGTATTTCACTATGCTCGCTTTGATTGCAGCGCTCTTGAATTTTTTTTAAAGGCAGAAATAAAAAATTTATTTTGTACCAAAATTAGTTCAAAACTAGTAAGAGGATATTCTCAGTCACATGGACTTAAAGACCTAGTTTTTGAATTTTGTAATCAAAAAAAATTAGATAAACGTTTTGGTAGTAGTGATTGGAATAAAAGTATAGATACTTTATCTGATGCTCAATTAAAGTATGCAGCAAATGATTCTATTTACTTAATAAAAATTAGAAATCACCTTTATGAAATGATGAAAAGAGAAAAAAAGTTAAAAATTTATGAAGATTTAATTATTGGTTTAAAAACTAGAATTAAATTAGATCAAATGGGTATTACTGAAGATTTATATCAACACTAAATGAAAAAAAATAATTATATAAAAACTGCAAAAATTGTAATTTCAACCGAAATAGAAGGATTAAAAAAACTTCAAAAATCTCTAGATAATAATTTTAATAAAGTAGTAGAAAAAATTATTAAAACAACTAACAAAGTTGGTAAAATATGCTTTATAGGTCTTGGTAAATCTGGGATCGTAGCTGAAAGAGCCTCTAAAACTTTTTCTTCAGTAGGCACACCTTCTATATATATTTCAGCTTCAGAATTTTCACATGGAGACTCTGGAGCTATTCAAAAAAATGATCTTATGATAATTGCATCTTCATCTGGAGAAACACAAGAATTAAAAAATTGTATTACTTTTGCAAAAAGATGGGGAATTACAATTATAGGTATTTGCCAAAAAAAAAATAGTATTTTGTATAAATCATCAGATATTAAAATCTTTCTTCCTGTAGCTAAAGAAGCTGGCTTGTCTATGGTGCCTACAACATCTCTATTAATATTTTCTTCTTTCTTTGACTCAATCGCTATTGCTCTAATGAAACAAAAAAGTTTTGGGTTAAAAGACTTTAAAAAATTTCACCCTGGTGGATCAATTGGGGCTGCTCTTTTATCAGTTGGAGATCTATACGAGTCTGACAAAAAAAAGCTTCCTTTGGTCAATGAAAATAAAAGTATGAATGAAGGATTAAAAATTATGTCATCAAAAAAATTTGGTACTTTGATTGCTATAAATTCCAAAAATAAATTAGTAGGAATTTATACCGATGGAGACTCAAGAAGAGATGCTGGCAAAGATCTAAAAAAACTAAAAATTAAATCTCTTATGAAAAAAAACCCTATAACAGTAGAAAAGGATGTTTTGGCTGTTAAATGCTTAAAATTAATGCAAAGCAATAAAATAACCAAAATAATTGTTGCTAACAAAAAAAAAGTTGAAGGTATTATATCTATTCATCATATACTTGAGTCAGGAATAAAATGAAACACAGACAAAATAAAGCACAATTTTTATTAGTATTAACTGGCTTTGCTTTATTGTTTCTAACTTACTTCTATTATCCGTCCACACAAGATAATCAAAAATTTAGCAGCAAACCTAAAAAAGAAGTTTTAGAAAATAAAATAGATAGAAAAAATGAATCTATTAAAGGTAGTAAAACAAAAGACTCCTCCTTTGAAAAGGTTGAATATAAAGGTATATATGATGTTGATAAATCTTTTACAGTAAAATCTGAAACAGCTTATATATCAAATGAAGAACCAGATATTGTTTATATGGATAATATGCACGTAATTTTATACCTAAACGATGGAAGAATAGTTAATATTACATCAAATAAAGGCAACTATAATAAATTAACTTATGATTGTTTTTTTGAGGAAGATGTCATTGCTGATGACGGTGAAACTAAAATATTTGCTAAAAACCTTGATTTACTAGCAACAGAAAACTCTGTAAAAATATTTAATGAAGTTGCTATAAATAGTCCTTCAGGCTCTGTTAGTGCTGACAAGGTTGACTATGACTTTGAAACTAAAATCTTTAAAGTAACTATGTTTGATAATGAAAAAATAAAAATGAAAGTTTTAAAATGAATAATAATACGAAAAAATTTAGAATAATAAAATTTAAATCTAAACCTGTTTTCACAGCTAAAAATATATCTAAATCTTTTGGAGAGAGAATAATTTTAAGAAAAATTGATATTCACCTAAATAAAGGTGAAATGCTTGGTTTGTTAGGAAGTAATGGTGCTGGGAAAAGTACATTTATGAATATTGTTTTAGGTATTTTAAAACCTGACTTTGGTGACATGTTTTTAGATACTACAAAACTAACAATGTTGCCAATACACCAAAGATCAAAGTTAGGAATTTCTTACTTGCCTCAACAAACCTCTATTTTTAGAGGATTAACTGTTTATGAAAATTTATTGGGAGTATCTCAAATAGTTAAGAAAAATGTTTCAGAGCAAATAGACATTGTTGAAAAGCTAATGGCAGAATTTTCTATAACTCATTTACGTGATGTAAAAGCTACAGCATTATCTGGAGGTGAAAGAAGAAGAACTGAAATTGCTAGATGTCTAATAAATAATCCTAAAGTATTATTACTTGATGAGCCGTTCGCTGGGGTAGATCTGCTTTCGATTCAAGAAATAAAAGGACTTCTTTTAAAACTGCAGGCACGTGGTTGTGCTGTTCTTGTTACAGATCATAATGCTAGTCAGCTTCTTAGTGTGGTTGACCGAGCTTATGTAATTGCTAATGGATCGATTATAGCTAATGATACACCACGACAAATTGTAAATAATGTTAACGCTAAAAAATTATATTTTGGTGATGATTTTATTTAAAATATAATGAAAAAAAATTTCTCTGTTTTAGTAAAAAGTAAAGTTAAAAAATTTAATAAAAAAATTACTGTTGATCCAGATAAGTCTATATCACACCGTAGTTATATAATTGCTTCACAATGTTTTGGTATTAGTAAGATAAAAGCTCTAAATTCTGAAGATGTAAAAGCAACCATTGGCGCTTTAAAAAAACTTGGAATTAAAATTTTAAGAAAAAATAATATAGATTATGTTTATGGTTCAGGTATATCAGGTTTTAAAAAATTTGAGGGAACAATAAATTGTTATAATTCTGGAACAAGTGCAAGGAGCTTACTTGGCATTTTAGCTTGTTATCCGTATCCAGTTAAAATTACTGGTGATGAAAGTTTAAAATTAAGACCATTTAAAAGGCTTACAAATTATCTTGAAAGTAATGGTGCAATAATTTCACATCCAAAAAATAAAAAATATACATTACCTATTAAAATAATTGGCACAAAAGATTGGTCTTTAGCTCAAAAACATTTTCTTAAAGTAAAATCTGCGCAGCTATCTAGCGCCCTAATATATGCTGGAATTCAAACTAATGGTGTAACAGAAATAATTGAGTCTGCAGAAGTTAGAGATCATACTCAAAGAATGCTTAAAAGCTTGAAGGCTGATATTAATGTTAAATATAAAAATGGAAAAAGAATTACTAAAATTAAAGGAAACGTAGAAATGAGTAATTTTTCAATTAACGTTCCGGCGGACCCTTCTAGTGCCTGTTTTTTTGTTGTACAAACATTACTTGCTAAAAATTCATCTTTGTTAATTAAAAGAGTCTGCGTAAATGATACAAGAATTGGGTTCATAAAAATTCTAAAAAAGATGGGAGCAAAAATAAAAATTATAAATAAAAAAAAATATTTTGGAGAATCCATTGGAGATATATTCGTTAAATCTTCAAAATTAAGAGGTGTTAAATGCCCTTCAAAATTAATAGTTAAATCAATAGACGACTTACTTGCAGTATGGGTAGCTTGTGGACTGGCTAAAGGAAAAAGTCATTTTAAAGATATTGATGAACTTCGTTTTAAAGAAAGTGATAGAATTAAATCTGGTACTGAAATTTTAAATAAGTTGGGTATAAAAACTTATTCAAATAATAATTCGATCACAATTTGTGGAAATCCAAACTTAAAATTAAATAAAAAAGTTATACTTTCTAGTAATCTCGACCATAGAAAGGCTATAACAAGTTTTATTGCAGCTTCAGTATTGGGAGTTAAAATTTTAATAAAAAATTTTGAAACGGTTGCGAGTTCATTTCCAAATTTTTTAAAATTACAAAAAAAAATAATTGGAGTAAAATATGAAATTAAAAAAAATTATTAAAGTTGGAATTGACAGTCCAAGCGCAGCAGGGGCAGGTACGATATCTAAAATGTTAGCTAAACACTATAACTTGTTGTATTGCGATACAGGGAAGATTTATAGGTACTTGGCCAAAGAGTTAATGAAAAAAAAACCTAAAAAAAAAATTTTTTTTTTAAAAAAAATAAGTAAAAAATTAAAAATTAAAAATTTAAAAAATAAAAACTTACTAAGCGACGATGTCGCAATTGTAGCATCCCAAATTGCTAAGGACATAAGAGTTAGAAAACTAGTTTTAAAATACCAAAGAGACTTGGCATACAATCCACCTTCAAAATATAATGGAAGTTTATTAGATGGAAGAGACATTTGTACCGTAGTTGTAAAAGATGCAGATTTCAAATTTTACATAACTGCAAACACTCGAATTAGAGCTATAAGACGCTATAAAGAACTCAAAAAACTAGGAAAAAAAGTTAAATTTGATGATATTTTTCGTAGTATGAAAAAAAGGGACAAAGATGACCGTACCAGAAAACATTCTAGGCTCAAAAAATCAACAAATTCTATCTTGATTAATACGAGCCAATTATCTATAAAAAACAGCTTTCTAAAAGTTAAAAATATAATGGATAGAAAGTTAACAAAATATGATTGAAGAAAACTTAAATAAGGAAAAAAGCAAGTCACATAAAGAATTTGAAAAACTTCTTTCTGAAGATCTTGTAAACAGAAAATTTAAAGAAGGTGAAATAACTACCGGTGTTATAGAAGAAATCGGAAAGAAATTTGTTTTTATTGATCTTGGTCTAAAAAGTTCAGGTGCAATACCAGTTGAAGAATTTAAACTTACTAAAGAAATTGATAATATAGAAATAGGATCTAAAATTGAGGTTCTGTTAGAAAGACTAGAAAATAAAAATGGTGAAATAGTTGTTAGTCGTGAAAAAGCAAGGAGAGCAAAATCTTGGAAAAAAATGGAAAAATCTTTCGAAACTAAAGAAGAGGTTAAGGGAACAATAGTTTCAAGAGTTAAAGGAGGATTTTGTGTAAATGTTGATTCAGTTCTTTGTTTCCTCCCTGCATCACAGGTGGATGTTCGTCCATTAAAAAATTTTGATCATTTAATGAAAGTTCCTCAAACTTTTGAGTGTGTAAAATTAGATAAAAAACGAGGTAATATAGTTTTATCTAGAAGAGCTGTTATAGAAAAAATTAGAGATAAAGATAAAAACAAAATTATAGCAAAATTAAAAGAAGGAGATATAGTTCAAGGAGTTGTAAAAAATATTACTGATTGGGGAGTGTTCGTAGATTTAAACGGTGTAGATGCTCTTTTACATATTACTGATATTTCCTGGAGCAGAATTAATAAACCGTCCGAACTACTATCTCTTGGACAAACAATAAAAGTAAAAATTACAAAAATAGAACCTGTAAAACTTAAAATAAGTGTAAGTATAAAACATTTAACAGAAGACCCATATGCTAAAATAATTAACAAATATGAAATAGGAAAAAAATATCCTGCAGTTGTAACTAAAGTCCAAGACTATGGATGTTTTGCTAAATTAGAGGATGGATTAGAAGGTTTAATTCATCAGAGTGAGTTAAGTTGGACTAAAAAAAATATCCATCCTGGAAAAATATTATCGACATCTCAAAAAATTGAAGTTGAGCTTTTAGAAAAAGACATGGAAAAAAGAAGACTTTCCTTGAGTTATAAAAATACTTTAGAAAATCCTTGGAAAAAATTTATTGAAGACCATAAAATTGGAGATAAATGTGAAGGTACGGTTAAAAATATTACTGACTATGGTTTGTTTGTTTCAATTAAGGATACAGAATTTGACGGTTTAATTCACTATAAAGATATCAGCTGGCTAGAAAAAGAGTCGGAATTAGAAAATTATAAAAAAAATCAAACAATTAACTTTAAAATACTAGAAATAAACCAAGAGAGTGAGAAAATTAGATTAGGAATAAAACAGCTAGATGGGGATCCTTTTGAATTTTTTATGAACAAAAATTTATCAGATATAATTACAGTTACAGTTCAAAGTTCTGCCATTAATGGTATTTACGTTCAAGCAGGTAAAAAAAATCTATCAATTTTAATTAAAAAAAACCAATTGGCAAAACTAGTTGAAAACCAAAGACCTTCTAGATTTGTTAAAGGAGATAAATTAGACGTTATTATTACAGAACTGGATAAAGAAAAAAGAAAAGTTTCATTATCAATTAAAGCTTTAGAGGAAAAACAAACAAAAGAAGCTGTGAAAAAGTATGGATCAAAAGACTCTGGAGGAGTTTTGGGAGAAATTTTAGGTCCATTATTAAATAAAAAGACAAAAAAAAAGAAATAGCTATATAGTACAATTATGGTTAGATCTGAATTATTGCAAAAGTTGTGCAATCATAACCCCAATCTACTTCGTAGAGATATAAAGGCTATTTTAAAAATAATTTTTATTGAAATTAAAGAAGCTCTTAGCAGAGGTGAAAATGTAGAAATTAGAGGTTTTGGAATTTTTAAAGTCACAACAAGAAAAGCAAGAACAGGAAGAAACCCTAAAAATGCTGAAGAAGTGCAAATACCAGAAAAAAAAGCTATTAAATGGAAAATGAGTAAAATACTTTTTAAACTTATAAACAATAATTTTACTGAAAACAATATATCTGATAAATATTAAATAAGTGAATAAAACAATTCTTGCCTTAGACACAACAAACTTAGAAGAGGCAATAGATATATCTAAAAAAATCAAAAACAAAGTTTTTACTATCAAGCTTGGATTAGAATTTTTCAATGCTCATGGAAAAAAAGGAGTTCAAAAATTTAATGAGATTGGAATAGATAATTTAATGTTAGACTTGAAACTAAAAGATATTCCAAATACGGTTTATAAATCAATTAAAGCACTAGACGACATCAAGTTTGGTTATTTAACCATACATGGTCAAGGTGGAAAATCAATGATAGATAAAGCAAAGCAAGCTGCGAAAGAAATTAATTCGAAACCTAAAATTATGATGGTAACAGTGTTAACAGCTTTGAATGACTTTGATTTAAAAGAAATGGGAATGAATAGTACTGTTAATGACCAAATTAAGAGTTTAGCAAAGTTAGCAAAGGAAATGAATGTTGGAGTTGTTTGTTCGGGACATGAAGCAAAAAGTGTCAGAAAAATCCTAGGGCAAGATAATTTAATTTTTACTCCTGGAATACGTATGATTAATGAAAGCCCAAACGATCAACAACGTGTATGCACTCCTAATGAAAGTTTACTTAATGGTGCTGATAAAATAATTATGGGCAGAAGTCTTATCAATGGTGATATAATAAAAAATTTAGATAAAGTATTTAATTCTATTAAAATATAAAATATGCCAATAGAATTAAAAATCTGTGGCATAAACTCTGAAAGTACTATCAAAACTATTTTAGAAAATGGGAAATGCCAATATTTAGGATTCGTTTTTTACTCATCTTCTCCAAGAAACTTATCTGTAGAACAGTCTAGAAAACTAACTTCTATTGTACCAAATGATATTAAAAAAGTAGCCGTTTTAGTAAACCCAGAAAGAAGTTTTATTGAAAAAATAAAAGACCAATTTGATTATTTTCAAATTTACGACTCTTCTCCATCAAAAATAAAAGAATTTAAATTATTATCTAATAAAAAAATTATTAAAGCTATTAAAGTTGACAAAAAAGAGGATATAAATCTTTATAAGGAATATATTGGGATTGCTGATAAGTTTTTGTTTGACTCCTCTGGAATGGAAAAAAGTTTTTCATTTAAATGGGATTACTTAAAAAACATTCAAATAAAAGACTGGTTTTTAGCAGGAGGTATTAATATTGATAATCTAGAGCTTGCACAAAGTATTGCAAAAAAAATTGATATATCTTCTGGTTTAGAAGATAATCCAGGAATAAAATCACCTAAAAA
>MDTB01176567.1_pt1 | contig 11528 bp, 12 predicted proteins | sample 811161 | NCBI WGS metagenome assembly MDTB01 (sample SAMN05326650, study PRJNA326480) | marine metagenome | isolation source: seawater | place: Mediterranean Sea | collected 2009
CTAAAATTGTGCAAATTTGATTTTTCATGGTATTTAGAACACTTATATATGAAAATAACTAAGTTTAAAGAGGACATAAGTTCAGAGGTTGCTAGCTCATTTAAAAATAGTATTTCTATAGATACAGAAGCCACTGGCCTACAAATTCCTGAGAGAGACAAGCTAAGTTTGATTCAAATTTGTGATGAAAAGGGAAACGTATTCATAATACAGCCAAATAAAGTTAATTATAAAGCTCCTAATTTAGTATCGGTTTTAGAAAATGAAAAGATTTTAAAAATTGGACATTTTTTAAGGTTTGACAAAAATGCACTTGAATTTTTCTTAAAATGTAAAATGAAAAATATTTTTGATACTAAAATAGCCTCAAAAATTGTAAGAACCTACACAGATAGTCATGGTTTGAAAAATCTAGTTCAGGAATTTTGCAACAAATCTTTAGACAAAAGACAAGGTAGCAGTGATTGGAACAAAGACCTTAGCGAATTATCAGATAAACAACTTGAATATGCAGCAAATGATGTTGTTTACTTACATAAAATTAAGATTGAATTAGAAAAAATGTTAATTAGAGAAAATAGAATGAATATTTTTAAAAAATGTTTAACATTTTTAGATACAAGAGTTGAACTAGATCAAAATGGATTTAAATTTGATATTTTCGAGCATTAATGAAAAAAAAAAATTATATAAGTCTTGCTATTAAAGCCGCAAACACTCAAATAAAAGAATTAAAAAAAATTAAAAAAGTCTTTAATAAATCTTTTATAGAGGCAATAGATTTAATTTCAAATACGAAAGGAAAAATTATATTTTCAGGAGTAGGAAAAAATTCTTTTATTTGTAAAAAGGCAGCAGCAACTTTTTCGAGTGTAGGTATACCTAGTTTTTTTGTTGACCCTACTGGCGTCTCCCATGGAGATGCTGGGCAAATTGAAAAAAAAGATACCCTAATAATAATTTCAAACTCTGGAAATACTGCTGAATTAAAAAATTTATTGAAATTCGCAAATCGTTTTAGAATTAAGATTATTGGCGTAGCATCAAATGTAAACAGTATGCTTTTGAAAGCTAGTGATGTCAAAATTGTTTATCCTCATTTGAGAGAGTCTGACCCTAACAACATCGTTCCTACTACCTCTACTTCTTTTGTAATGATGTTGTGTGATTGTTTAGCTACAACAATAATGGAAAAAAGAAAATTCACAAAAGAAAACTTTTTTTTATACCACAAGGGAGGGAACTTGGGAGCATCTCTAAGACTCGCTAAAGATATAATGGTCACAGGAAAAAAAATGCCAGTTATAGATTACAAAAGTAATTTTAAACAAGCTTTAAAACTCATGAATGAGAAAAAATTAGGAATTGTTGTTATTACCAAAAATAAATTTATTAATGGATTAATTACAGATGGAGACTTAAGAAGAGTTTTAAATGATTCTTCAAAAAAAAGAGTGTTGAGTAAGATAACGAGAAATTATCCTTACGTTATTAATGAGAGCATGTCTGCTTCAAAAGCTTTAGGTTTTATGTCTGAGAAAAAAATCACAAGTCTTCTTGTGGTTTCAGATAAAGATAAAGCAAAAAAAAATAAAACTTTAAAAGGAATTATACATATTCATTTTCTTCTAAAGGATGAAATAAGATAATGAATAGAAAAAAAAAATTAAGAATTTATCAATTAATTTTTTTGTTTGTTGGAATTATGATAATAGTATTCACTTATATAAATAAAAATGACTCCAATCAAAATGAAATAATTTCTAAAAATTTACAAAAAAAAATCGAAAAGCAAATTGAGAATCAAAAAATTAATAATGAAAATGTTTTTTATAATGTAAAATACTCAGGTTTAGATCTTGAAGGTCGCAGATATTCCATTATAGCTGAACAAGGAACTAATTCAGAGTCAAATCCTAATATTGTAAAAATGAAAGGTGTTAACGCTACTTTTTATTTTGAAGATGATACCGTTCTAATAATTGCTTCTGAAAAAGGAGCATATAATAATAGTACTTTAGATATTATTTTTGAAAATAATGTAAAGGCTTCGTACGACAATAGTGAGCTTTATGCAGAAAAAGCCGAATTTTCTAACTCTAAAAATTTTTTAATTGTTTCTAAAAATGTAAAGATTATAGATAATAAGGGTTCAATGATTGCTGATAAACTATTATTTGATATAAAAGATAAAACGCTTAATATTACAGCAAAAGAAGGCAAGATGGTAAAATCAAAAGTTAATTACTAATGAAAAAAGGCTTCAGAATACTAAAATTTAAAAAGGATAATCCAATATTTGAAGTAAAAGATATTAGTAAATCTTTTAGTGGAAGGCCTGTATTAAAAAAATTATCTTTAAAGGTGTTTCCGGGTGAGTGTGTTGGCATTCTTGGGCCAAACGGTTGTGGAAAAACAACCCTGTTCTCTATGTGTATTGGGGAATTGTCTCCAGACAATGGAAAAATATTCTTAAGAAGTAAACCTATTCATGAAGTTCCTATTCATCTTCGAGCAAAAGAAGGCTTAGGATATTTGCCGCAACAAAGAAGTGTATTTGATATGTCTGTATACGATAATATCATAGGTATAGCTCAAATATCGATAAAAGGAGTAGAGGCTCAAAAATCTACTACTGAGAAACTTTTGGATGAGTTCAATTTACAACACTTAAGATCTTTAAATGCATCGGTTTTGTCTGGAGGTGAGATTAGACGATTGATGATGGCACGAATAATGATAAATAAACCCAAAATTGTTTTACTCGATGAACCTTTAGCAGCACTTGATCCATTGGTTATTCAAGATATCCAAAAATATATATTAAAAATCCAATCTGGAGGCACAGCTATTTTAGTAACAGATCATAATGTAAAAAATTTATTCGATATCACTGACAGGAGTTATGTTCTAGGCGAGCATAATATTATTGCTGAAGGAACTTCTAACGAACTTTTAAAATCATCAAAAGCTATAAAACATTATTTTGGTTCTCAATTCTCTAATTAGCCCATGAAGCCTAAAAAGTTTAATGTTTTTTTAAAATCAAAGATAAAATCTTTTAACAAAACAATTGAGGTCGACTCTGATAAATCTTTATCGATTAGAAGTTTTTTAATTGGGTCGATATCTAATAATATCTCAATTGCAAAAAATATTTTAGAGTCCGAGGATGTTAAAAGTACAATTACAGCATGTAAAAAGCTTGGAGTTAAAATAGAAAGAATTAAACCTAAGTGTTACAAAATTTATGGAAAAGGATTGGGGGGTTTTTATGCAAAAAAAAATACCACTTTAAATTTTGGCAATTCAGGAACCCTAGCCAGATTACTTACAGGAATTCTCTCTACTACACCAAACATCCAAATTAAAGTTTCAGGTGATCATTCGTTGAATAAACGAAGTATGAAAAAATTAATTAACCTAATGACAAAATTCGGTACAATATTTTTACCTAAGAACAAGTACACATTTCCTCTTAAATTAATCTCATCAAAAATGCCAATTGGGATCAAATATAATGCTGGTGTAAGCGCGCAATTAAAATCAGCAGTTATTTTAGCAGGTCTAAATAGTTATGGAGAAACAAGTATTTTTGAACAAGTTTTTTCAAGAGACCACACCGAAAATATATTAAAAAAAAATATCAATGCGATAAAAATTAAAAAAAATAAAAAAAAAATAATTAAAGTATTCGGAAAAAAAAATTTAAAACAGATTAATATTAATGTAAGTGGTGATCCATCAAGCGCTGCTTTTTTTGCTACTTTAGCTTTGCTAAACCCTAATTCGTCTATTAGAATAAAAAATGTAGGTCTTAATCCCTCCAGAACAGGGTTTTATAAAATTTTAAAAAAACAAAAGGCCAAACTTAAATTTGTAAATTTAAAAAAAGAAAATAATGAGGTAAGTGGTGATATATTGGTTAAAAATTGCAAACTTAAACCTCTTAAAACTCCCGCAAGTATGTACCCTAGCACCACGGACGAATATTTATTGTTATTTTTAATAGCCGCTTTACAAAAAGGTATTTCAGTTTTTAAAGGAATTTCAGATTTAGCTAACAAAGAAAGCTCGAGAGCTTATGAAATGAAAAAAATTTTAAACCAATTAGGAATTCAATGTAAGCTAATTAAAGATGAAATGAAAATTTATGGAAAAGGAATGATAGATGCAAGTGACAAAAAGATAAATGTTGGAAACCTAGGAGATCATCGAGTTGCCATGTGTGCTTTTTTATTGGGTGTTTTAACTAACGCAACAACAAACATTAAGAACTTTGAAACTGTATTTACATCTTCCCCTTCATTTTTAAAAGTAATGAAAAAGTTAGGAGCAAAGTTTGAAATACAATAATAAAAATTTACAAATTTCCTGCGATGGTGGGGCTGCCACTGGTAAAACAACTGGGGCTAAAATGATTTCAACAAAATATAAATTAAAATTTTTATCCTCTGGTTTACTTTATAGATATGCTGGATTTTTAATTAAAGAACATGAACCCCAAAATAGATTAGTTTTTTTGGAAAAAAAATTTAAAAATTTAAATTATAATAAACTTAAAAAAATTAACCTACATACTCAAGAAATTTCTAAAATATCTGCTGAAATAGCCAAAGTTAGTAAAATAAGAAATATTCTAAAAAAATATCAACTACGCTTTGCAAAGAAATATAAAAACTGTTGTATTGAAGGCAGGGATATTTCAACAAAAATTTTACCGAATTCTAAAGTCAAATTTTATTTTATTTGCAGTTTAGTCACTGCTTCCAAGAGGAGGTTTAAGGAATTGAAAAAAGGATCTCCTAACTTAAAACTCAAAGATGTTAAAAAAGCCCTAAGAATTAGGAATATATCAGATATTAATAGAAAAAACTCTCCTTTACTTAAACATCGAGATTCGGTAGTAATCGACACCGGAAAATTAACTAAACAAGCTATGTTAAAAAAAATGTCAAAATATGTGGAGAGAGCTTTAGCCAAATAATATGTCAACTGAAGAGCTCAAAAAAATAAGCACATCTCATAAGGAATTTCAAAGCCTACTAGATCAAGATTTTAAGGATAGAAAATTAAAAGAAAACGAAATCATCAAAGCGACCGTCACGGAAATAACTAAAAATTTTATAGTTGTGGATTGTAAGGCTAAAATGGAAGGCATGATACCTATTGAAGAATTTAAAAATGATGACGAGCTCTCTAAAATTAAAATAGGATCACAAATAGATGTTTACTTGGAAAGAATAGAAAGTTTTAAAGGTGAAATAATTATTTCAAGAGACAAAGCTAGAAAAATGAAAGCCTGGAAGAAATTAGAAAAGGTTTTTGAAACTAAAGAAGAAATGACAGGCTACATTACTGGAAAAGTAAAAGGTGGATACATAACTACAGTAGATGGATTGCCGTGCTTTATGCCTTCTTCTCAGATTGACGTAAGGCCTTTAAAAAAAATAGACCATTTAATGAATTCTCCCATCAAAGTTATTGCAACAAAAATCGATAAAAATCGTGGTAACGTGTGTGTTTCAAGAAGAGCGGTACTAGAAAAAAGTAAAAATGCAGAAATTACAGAGGCTCTAAAAAATATTAAAGAAGGTGATATTATTGAAGATGCAATAGTAAAAGCTACTACTGATTGGGGAATTTTTTTAGATATCAAAGGTATCGATGCCTTGTTACATGTTTCAGATTTAAGTCATGGAAGAGTAAAAAAACCATCTGACTTAGTTACGATTGGTCAAAAGATTAAAGTTAAAATTACAAAAATTGACAAAGATACAAACAGAGTGTCTGCATCTGTTAAAGCTTTAACAGAGGATCCTTATGAAAATATTGAAAAGAAATTCAAAGTGGGGGAAATCTATGAAGGTGAAGTAACTAAAATAATGGATTACGGATGTTTTGTAAAAATTGAAGACGGCATAGAGGGGTTGATACATAATTCTGAATTAGATTGGACGAATAGAAACGTTAAACCAAGCAAAGTTCTTTCTGTTTCTCAAAATATTAAATTTAGAATTGTAAATATTGAGAAAGAGACTAAAAGAATTTCATTATCTTACAAATCAGTTTTAGATAATCCGTGGGACAAAATTAAAGATCAAATAGGTAAAGAGGTTAAAATTAGAATTAACAATGTCACTGATAAAGCTATTTTTGGTGAGCTAATCGACTCAAAACTTTCAGGAATGTTACATTATAAAGAGATATCTTATGAAGAAAATATTGAAGATCTAAAAAAATTTAAAAAGAATGACGTTGTAAATGTAAAAATTTTGGAAGTCAAAGATGACAAAATTAGATTTTCGAAAAGAGCTTTGGATGAAGATCCTCTGGACTGGTTTAAGGACAATGGAAAAACAGTAGGTGATGTCATTACGACTAGAATTCATGAAGTTTTAAAAACAGGTGTAAAAGTAGCTATAGATCAAAAGAAAAAATTGATTATTACTATACGAAAGGCAGATCTTGCTAAAGATGCAGCAGACGCACGTCCTGAAGTTTTCTCAAAAGATAATGCATTAGATGCTAAGATTACGGAACTTGATTTAAAAAATAGAAGAGTAAAATTAAGTGTAAAAGCAGCTCAAATAGATGAGGAAAAATCTTTAATTGCAAAATTTGGAGAAGGAGCAACAAAATCAGGCGCTACTTTAAAAGGTATTTTTGAAAAAGCTATCGGTAAAAAGGATAAAAAAGAAAAGTAATTGTCACGTATAAAGCTTATAAATCAGCTTAAAAATAAAAATCCTGAACTTAATAAAATTGAATTAGAAATAGTCTTAGATGTTTTCTCTAAAACTATCTCAGATGCATTAAAAAATAAAAATAATGTAGAAATACGAGGTCTTGGTAGGTGGCATTGTAAAAAATTAAAGGAAAATTTTAATGCACGTAATCCCTCAACAAATGAATTAATATACAAACCAGCGCGTGTTAAGGTAAGATTTAGACCATCAAAAAAATTAAAAAGAATAATTAACGAATGAAAAAACCAAAAATATTTATAGCTTGTGACACAACAAATTTAAGGAAAGTTAAAAATATCATGAAATATTCTAAAACTAACAAAATTAAAATTGGATACAAATTTGGTTTAGAATTTATGAATTCTAAAAAAGGAAGATTATTTATATCAAAGTTAAAAAATAAAATCGTTTTTGTTGATTTAAAATTAAATGATACAGTAAATACGATGTTATCAACTGTAAAAGCATTAAAAGATTTAAAAATTCATTATCTTACTGTTCATATTTCGTCAGGATTAGCAGCGCTAAAGGCTGTAAAAAAAGTTTCGAGATTTACTAAAATCATTGGAGTTACTACTTTAACCTCATTGAATGACCGTGATCTAAAATTAATTGGTTACAATAAATCTGTTAAAAATTTAGTAATCCACCAAGCAAAACTTGCAAACAAAGCGTCTTTAGATGCATTAGTCTGTAGTCCTTATGAGGTCAATGCAGTCAGAAAAATTTTTAAAAGAGAAATTATTACTCCTGGTGTGCAAATAGGAAAGAGAAATTATGATCAAAAACGTTCTATGGAAGCTAAAAAAGTTAAATCTGATTGGTTGGTGATTGGAAGAGCTATCACAAGTGGTAATATAAAAAAAAATATTCAAAATCTAGTTAAAAAATTGAAATAATGAAAACTAAGATTTGTGGTTTAAATCCAGCCAGAGATGTTCAACTATGTATTGATCTTAAAGTAAATTATTTAGGATTTGTATTTTATGAAAAATCTCCTCGAAACATTAATATTTTAGATATAAAAGAACTTTCTAAATATGATAAGAAAAATTCTGCTTTTGTCGCAGTCACAGTTAATCCAAGTGACGGATTTATCGAAAAAAATATTATAGGAAATTTTGATTTCATCCAACTTCATGGATCAGAAACTAAAAGTAGGGTTGCTGATATTAAAAGTATGGGCTTAAAGGTCATCAAGGCAATCAAAGTAAAAGAAGAAAGCGATATTGCTATTTACAAAGAATTTGATAATGCTGACATAATATTATTTGATACACCAAGTATGGAAAAATCTTTAGTATTTCCCAAAAATTTAATTGCAAAACTTCCCATTGGTACAAAATATGCATTAGCAGGATCTATTTCTGAAGATAATGTAGAAAATATAAGCAAATTAGGGGTTAACTTTTTTGATTTATCGTCTAGTTTAGAAAGTCAATCAGGTTTCAAAGACCATTTTAAAATTAAAAGCTTTATAAAAAAAATTAATGAGCTCAAAAATTAAAAAGAATAAACCTCTCATAGACCAACATGATAAAAACTTTATGTATGGTGGAAAGTTTGGAGGAAACTTTATACCTGAAACACTTAAAAAACCTATAGATGACTTAACGAAATTATTTTCAAAATTAAGAATAGATAAAAAATTTATTAAAGAAAGAGATCATTACTTTAAAACTTATGTGGGTGCTCCAACACCTTTTATAAAATTAGAAAATTTAACAGATCATCTTGGAGGTGCTCAAATTTATGCAAAAATTGTGTCTGAAGCTAATGGTGGAGCCCATAAGATTTACAATGCTACTGTTCACTGTCTTATCGCTAAAAAAGCAGGAAAAAAATATGTAGTTGGTGACACAGGTGCAGGCTATGCAGGAAAAATGCTTTCTATGGCGGCTAAAAAATTTGGTCTTAAATGTAAAATATTTATGGGTGCTAAGGATATAAAAAGACAAAGACCTAATGTAGAAGCTATAAGAAAAAATGGTGCAGAAATAGTTCCTGTAACTACTGGAAGTCAAACATTAGTAGATGCTGTAAGTGAATGTATGAGGTACTGGGTTTCAAACTGTGACACGACACATATGTGTGTTGGTTCGACAGTTGGGCCTAACATATTTATTAAAATTTGTGCTTGGAGCACAGCTCAAATATCTAGAGAATTAATGAAACAAGTTAGAGAGGAATTTGGAAAAATACCTGATAAATTAAAATTAATTAACTGTGTTGGAGGTGGTAGCTCAGCAGTTGGGTTCTGGAATGAATTTATGGATACTAATGCTCAGTTCATCGGAGTAGAAGCTGGAGGTCCTAAAGATAGTAAACTTCATGCAGCGCCACTAACTAATGGTTCTAAAATTGGTATTCTTCATGGAGCTGCGCAATATGTTATTCAAGACAAAGAAGGTCAAATAGGTTCTACCGAGTCTATATCCGCGGGTCTTGATTACCCCGGAATTTCTCCTCTTCATTGTTTTCTTAAAGATGCAAGAAGAGCCAGATATACTTCTGCTAGCGATGAAGAGGCGCTTAAAGCTTATCAGCTAGTTTCGATGCTTGAAAATATTTCTCCCTCGCTTGAACCATCACATGCTTTTGCCGAAGCAATGAAACTAGCGCCTAGACTAAGCTCATCTGAAGTTATAATTGTAAACTCTTGTGGAGATAGCCTTAAAGATAAAGATATTATAAAAGAGAAGTTAGGGTCATATATAAGATGAAATCTAAAATTGCTCTAGCTTTTAAAAATTGTGAAAAACAAAAAAGACCAGCTTTAATCACTTATACAGTTGCTGGAGATAACACTAAAAATAATTCTCTAAAAATATTAGAAAAAATATCTAAACATGCAGATATTCTTGAGATTGGATTCCCACATAACACGCCTATAGCTGATGGAGGGCAAATACAAGGTAGCTCGCATCGTGCTCTTAAAAATGGAATTAAATTAAAAGATGTATTTCAAATAGTTAAAAAATTTAAAAAAATGAATCCTCTCAAACCAATTATCTTAATGGGTTATTTCAATTTAATTTATCAAAATGGTGAAAATAATTTTTTGAAAAGCTGTAAATCATCTGGTGTAGATGGCTTAATTGTAGTTGATCTCCCTTACCCTGAAAATAAAAATTTTGCTGGTAAATGTAAAAGAAAGTCAATAAATTTCATTCAACTTCTGTCTCCAACTACATCTAAAGATCGGATGAAAAAAATCATCAAAGACTCACACGATATGATTTATTACATATCGATGTTATCAACTACTGGAGGAAAGTTAAAAGTTTCACCAAAAAAAATTCTTCAAAACTATAATAAAATTAAAAGAATCAACCCAAAAAAAAATCTAGTTATAGGGTTCGGTATCACAGATAAGACTATATCATCATTAAAATCGGCCAATGGGCTAGTAGTTGGCAGTATGTTGTGTAAAACTATATCAAATTCACTCAAAATGAGACAAAATCCTGTCACAAAGTTAGATAAAGTTGTGTACAATCTAAAAAAAAAAATAATATGAATTGGATATCAAAGTTTATTAAGCCAAAAATAAAATCACTTTTTGAAAAAAAATCTTCAAGAACAGATGAAAATCTTTGGACGACATGTGGATGCAAAAACTTAATATTTAAAGAGGACATGGATACAAATCAAAAGGTCTGTCCTAAATGTGGAGCACATCATAAATTAACTTGTAGGGAAAGATTTGAAACTTTTTTTGATAATAAAGAATTTGAATTAATAGAGACACCATTTCCTAAAGATGATCCTTTAAACTTCGAAGATAAAAAGAAATATACTGATCGATTAAAAGCAGCTCGTAAACTTACTGGACAAGATGATGCTATTTTAGTTGCAAAAGGAAAAGTTCAAAATATTGATATGGTAGTTGGAGCGCAAGATTTTAGATTTATTGGTGGGTCATTTGGTGCAGCATCGGGAGAGGCGTTTATAGCTGGCGCTCAAAATGCGATTGAAAATAAAATACCTTATGTTTTTTTTAGTTGCTCTGGGGGGCAAAGAATGATGGAGTCTTCTATAGCTTTAATGCAAATGTCCAGAACAGCATTAGCTGTCAATGAATTGAAAAGAAAAAATATTCCTTTCGTGGTAGTTTTAACTGATCCAACAACCGGAGGTGTTACAGCTTCTTGGGCAATGTTAGGTGATGTCTTAATTGCAGAACCTAAAGCCACAATTGGATTCGCGGGAAGAAGAGTAATTCAAGATACTGTTCGTGAAACTTTACCTGACCAATTTCAAACAGCTGAATATGTAAAGGATCATGGTGGTATTGATTTAGTAGTTGAAAGACAATATTTAAATTCAACTATAGGAACATTGCTAAATGTTCTATTGAAAAAAGCAGAGTCTCAAGCTAAACAAGACTCGAATGTTACAATCGATAAGTCTCTACAAGCAGCTAGCTAATCATAAGCTTTTCAACAAAACTATTAATTTTGATTTAAAAAGGATCAAATTAGTTCTTAAAAAATTAGGCCATCCAGAGAGAAAGCTAAATAACATTATCAATTTTTTAGGTTCAAGTGGAAAATTTAGCACCTTATATTCTCTTAAGTGTTTTATTGAAGCGAATAACCAGACAACAACAGCATATATTTCGCCATCTCTCAAAGATATTAAAGAACGATTTTGGATGAGTGACAGATATTTAACGCATCAAGAAATTAGACATTCAATCGGACTTATTGCTAAACTAAATGTCCCACTAACTACTTTTGAAGTTCTAACAGTAGTTTATATTATTAATGCTTCAAA
>MDTB01040479.1_pt1 | contig 11526 bp, 11 predicted proteins | sample 811161 | NCBI WGS metagenome assembly MDTB01 (sample SAMN05326650, study PRJNA326480) | marine metagenome | isolation source: seawater | place: Mediterranean Sea | collected 2009
AATACCTATAGAATTTAATGTTAATTTTAATTTTTCTTTAGTATTTAAAGAAACTACTACGATTGATATGTTGTATATTTTATTCACCTAAAGTGTTTTTTTTAAAATGTTATAATAACTTGTTGCAAATTTATTTCTCAAATATCTATAATTATTAGTTATTTTATTAAATTTACTAAATTTTTTTCTTTTTGAATGTATTAATAAATATCTAGATAGTTTTTTAAAATTATTTGTTTCAAAATAATTAGCATATTTGGGATTTTGCTCAATATGTGTATCAATTTTTGATAGTAAAATTCTTTTTCTCAAAATTTTTCCTTCTTCAACAGTTGAACTCCAGCCTTCAAAATTTGATGGATTAATAATTGCGTTTGAATGATATGCAAGAGAAATCACATCTTCATAATCAATTTTATCTAAAATCATAAAAAAATTATCAATTTTTTTATTTTTCATTTTTTTCATTATCAAGGAAATATGATTATTATTTCTATAATCCTTTTTAGTGCCTGAAAAAATTACTTTAAAGTTAATTTTTTTTCTCTTTAAATATTCTACTGCTTTCAAAATTAATAAATGATTTTTATGAATCCAGAATTGATTGGGGCAAAAAAAGTAATTCTTAGGTAAGTTATATTTCTTCTTTAATTTTGTAAAACTTTTTATCTTTAATAAATCCATAAAAGGCACAAAATGGAGAACCTCAATTTTTTTCAAATTAATATTTTTATAAAATTTAACTAAATTTTTTTTTGAAGATTTACTACTTACAATTATTTTTGATGCGTTAGAAATATAATTATTGAATATTTTATCTCTATTATTAATTTCTTGTTTGCTAAAATTACTAGCTAAAACTTTATGTTGTAGATCTGGTATCCAGCAAATAGATTTAATTTTATTCAATGGCCCATAGTGTGATACAATATTTATTTTATGTCTTAATAATAGTCTTTCTAGCAAAACATCTTTTTTATAAAAAAATCTTATTAAAATCCTTGCGAAATACTCATAAGATAATTGATCTAAATATTTTGAATAAATTATTCTATCGTTTGGTATTATCCCATTTAAGGTTTTTTTATTATACTTTGATGAAAATATCTTATAATCAAAATCTTTATTTTTTATTAGCTTTAAAACACTAATCAGAGATATAAAATAATTGATGCCTCCTTGCCATTCTTTTATGTTTGGAAAAATAATTCCTAACTTAATTTTTTTTTTTAACATATTTTTTCAGCCCTTTATCAAGAGTTATTATATTTTTAAGACCAATTTGCTTTGACAGTTTACAAGATTTAGCTAAATACTTTGGATTACCTGCTCTTTCAATATTATCAAAAACTATTGTCCCATTAATATTCATTAATTTCATAATTTTTTTTAAAAGTTTTTTAATTTCTATATTTTCTCCAGATGAAAGATCCAAACACTGAGTTTTATACGATATAATATTATTCGATAATATTATTAATTTTATTGCATCATCAATAAACATCCATGATCTTACTTCATTTCCAGTTCCGCCGAATGAAAATTTTTTTTTTCTAAATTTATTAATGGCATCCCAAATAATTTGTTTTTTTAAATTTGGTCCATAAAGTGAGAAAAATCTTAAAATAATAGACTTAATTTTATTTTTTTTACAGAAAGCTTTTATTATATTTTCTGCTTTAAGTTTATTTTTTCCATAATTTGAGATTGGTTTTAATATTTTTTTTTTAATATTATCTCCATAAACAGCAGCACTAGAGATGAAGATAAAAGTTGGTTTTTTTTTGAATAAATCAATGTATTTTAAGGTTTCCTTAACGCTTAAGACGCTTCTATTAAAATCATTTTTGTTATTTCTATGTCCAAATGAAACAGTGCTACTTCCAGCACAAAAGATTATTTGGTTAAAGTTCAAATTTAATTTTTTTAAATTTTTTACATTAATTTTTTGTTTTCTATCATTGTTTCTACCAAACCTTATGATTTTATTATTTAATTTAAGTTTGTTGTATAAATGAGAGCCTATAAAACCATACCCACCAATAATTAATATTTTTTTATTTTTAATCATTAATTGATAATTTTCTTTGTTGTAAAAATTTATCTCTATAAATTTCTGGAAGTTCTTTTGCTGAACAAATCATATTATTTTTAGAGTTTTTTAAATATTTTTTATAATTAGATTGTGCTATACTTAATTGAAATTCAAATTTTGCAGAAATTGCTTGTTTAGGTAAACAAATTTCTTCATATCTATAAGTAATTTTAACAAAATCAATTAATACATAAAAATTTATTAAGTTAAAAAATATTACTGCATAGAGGATTTTTTTATTAAAATATTTTATAATAATAATATAAGTAAAAATTGTAACTAATGATATAATTGATGTTTTTGTTGGAAGTAAAAAAAATAAGAATAAATTTAAAATTATAATTATTATTTCAAAACTATTATTTCGTATAAATTTTTTATAATCGTTTATAAATAGATTAAAAATTAATCCAAATGTAATAAGTATAAATGATAATAGACCAAAAAGTTTAATAATTTTATAAAAAAACCTTGAAGCCATTTCGTAAAACATAAACTGTAATTGTTGATCTGTTTCAAATCTCAATCCGCCAAGTGTATGTGTTTTAGAAATTAGTTCTGGGGAGAAATTATGTTTAAATAAATATGGTAGATAAAAAATTCCTCCTAAAATTGTAATTTTAAATAATGATTTTAAAAGTTTTAATATTTCTGTTAGTTTAAATCTAATTTGAAATAAATAAAAAATATAAATAAATGCAATAAAATTTAATCTACTTGCTATGCAGAGTGAGAAAAATAATAAAGCTAAATTAAATTTTTTTTTACTGTATAGAAAAAAACCTAATGATAAAAAAAATAACGCAATTGGATAATCGGTTAAATTAATATTATCCAGAATTAAAATAGAATTTGACAGGCATAAAATTAGAAATAATTTAAAATTTAAATCCTCACCTTTTTCTTTATTGAAAGATTTATAAAAAAAAAATAATGACGTTATAAATAAAAATGTAATAACGTACTTTGTTGTAAATGGTCCAAAAAAGTATACAAGTGAACCAATAATTAATTCTGCAAGTGGAAATCCAAACGTCCTTGATGGAAAATACTCTCCATAATCAATAACTGATAAAAAACTATATATAATTGAATATGTGTCATGATCTGACCCATAATAGTTAATTTGTAATGTAAAAAATATTAATGCTAATAAAGATAAAATTATTAAATTTAACGTGAGTTTTTCAAAATTATTAAGCATTAATATATAAAGAAATCAGTAATATAAGATATTTACTTTATAATAAATATTTTAATTAAAAAAATGGTTAAAATAAGGTTGCTGTTTTAATATTTTTGTTTGTGCTTTTTATTTCAATAATATCAAATACATAAGATTTTGTGGTAAAATAGTTTATAAATCATGATTAGAGATTACCTTATAGAACTAATAAGCCTTAAAAATTATATTAAAATGATATTAATTTGTAAACATCGAATTAATAAAATAAAATTTAAACATTATAATCCTACAGAAGATAAAAATATTTATGTATACCTTAATGACTGGCTTTTATCTCCGATGCCAATTTTTCATCTTTATAAAGCAATCGCCTTAAAGAAAGGAGGTTATAAAACAATCATATTATTTGATAGATTTAATTTATACTCACCCATTAAATCTTTTATAGTAAATTACTACTTAGTTAGTTTAATTAAATTAGTACAACATAAGTTTAATATAGAATACTTAGAGCTTAACGAAAAAAATGAAACCACATTTAAATTAAATAAGAATATAATTAAAAATTGTTTAAAATTTAATTTAATGCGTTATCAAAAAGATGTTAAACCAAAATGGTTTAACTCTCGGGTGGAGAGAAAAAAAATTAAAGAACTTTTAAATATTTTTAAAAATTTTAAATTAATAATAAATCGAAGTCACACAAAAAAAAATATTTTTTTACTTGCTGGTGGAATGTTAAATTCAAGTTATGTATTTACTGAAATATTAAAAAAAGAAAAAAAAATATTTTATACGTCTGACTCTTGTCCTTATGGTAAGTCTCACGCAATATGGTATTGTAAGAATGGTATAGCTGGCAAATTACAAGATGCCTTTGCTTCATTTAATGAACTTACAAAAGAAAAGTATTTTACAAAAAAGAAATTCGGTAAAATTAAAAATATAATTAAAAACGAATTAAATTCTAGAAAAATTAGTAATGACAAATTTGGTTATCAAAAATTTGCTAAAAAAAAATATAAATTAAATTTACAAAATTATATAGTTATAACAATTAATTCTGGATGGGATGCCAACTCTTTAGGAAGTGATTATTTATTTAAAGATTATATTGATTATTTATCCAAAACTATCAAATATATACAAATTAAATTTCCAAAAATAAAAATTGTTATTAAAGACCATCCTCATAGAAATATATATAATAAAAATGACTCTATACAAAAATATATTTTTAGTCTTAAGGGAAAAAATATTATTAAAATTGGCAAAGAATATAATTTTTACGACGTTGTAAAAAATTCCAAATTATTGATCTCTATTGCTAGTACAACAATAAACGAAGCCCTCATACTTAACAAACCAGCAATAAGCGCTGGTAAAGATAAATACTTTTACTTTGGTTTAAATATTAATTTTTCGTCTCAAAAAAAATACTTTGATACAATAAATAAAATAATAAAAAGTAAAAAACCATTGAAGTCAAATAAATTTAAAAGCTCAATATTTTACTATTTTAATCAAAAAGTAAGGTTATTTAAAACTAAATACAGTCCTCAAACTTACTCTTGGACAAGCCACAAGTTCAAAAACTTTTACACATCTGATCATTTTATATTTGTATCTAATATGTTAAAAAATAGTGAAAACTATTTCACAAGCAGAGTTAAATTTCTAATTAAAAAAGATCAATTGTAAATTTTTTTAATATTTTTTTTCAAAATATCTTTATATTTTTTAATTTTAAATCTATCAAATTTAGATCTACTGCCTCTATAGCTAAACACTAATCCAATTCTATCCTTGTTGGATTTGTTTTCGCTGCTACCATGAATTACTTCACAATTATGAACAATTAAATCACCCATTTGTACTTTTGGATAAAATTTTTTAAATTTTAATTTACTTAGGACATTGTCAGGTATTTTAAGTGATGTTCCTTTAACATAAGAAATTTTGTGTTTTATTGTGCCAATTTTATGAGATTTTTTTAAATAGCATATTCCACCATTTTTTTTTGATGCGGAAGAACAAGCTATCCAAACGTTAACAGCATTAGCTCCAAGAATATTCCAATAGAAATTATCCTGATGATATGGAGTAATCATTTTATTTTTTTTTGGTTTTAAAAAAAATTCTATATTTCTTAATATTGGCTTGTCATTTAAGATTGACTGAACTAAATCAATTATTTTCTTATTTTTTGATAATTTAATTATTTCACCAGATTTAATGAACTCATTAATATCATGGATCGTATTACCTCTACCATCATGGGTTTTATTATAATATTTTCTCTTCAATTTAGAAGCTTTATTTTCAACATTTGGTAGCTCAGATAAAATTTTATGAATTTTTTTTTTTTTTACAATATCTCTAACAATTACAAAGCCATTTTGTTGAATTTTTTTTAAATAATTATTTTTTTCCATTTTATCTAATATAGAGTATATAATTAATAAAACATCAATTTCAATGAATATTATTTGTGTAGTTACCGCTAGAAAAAACTCTAAAACTATAAAAAATAAAAATCTAGCGAATATAAAAAATACTAAACTAATTGAGTTTACTTTTAAAGCTATCAAAAAATCAAAGCTGAAGGATAAGGCATATATTTTAACTGACTCCGAAAAAATAAAAGCTTTGTCAAAAAAATATAAAATTAACTCAGATTATATTAGGCCAAAGAGTGTTTCCTTAGATACTACTTCAACAATAAAGACATTAAATCATTTCTCTAAATGGTACTTAAAAAAAGGTGATTATGATGCATTAATGCTATTGCAACCCACTTCTCCATTAAGAACTCATTATGATATTAATAAATCCATAAAAATTTTTAAAAAAGAAAAAATGGATTCTTTATTTAGCATTTCAGAGTCATTAGAGCACCCTTATGAAACGATTAACCTAAAAAATACTAATAAGATCCTTTTTAATCATAAAAAGAGTCAAAAATATTTTAGAAGACAGGATTTTGATATTAATTCATATTTTATCAATGGAGCCATATATATAATAAAAAAACATTTAGTATTAAAAAATAAGATGTACAATATGAAGAAGCACTGCTTTTATAAAATGTTAAAAATAAGATCTTTTGACGTTAATGATAAAGAAGATTTACAGATTGTAGAAAAAATTGTCATATGAGTAAAATAATATGGTCAGGTAGATCTCATAATTTTTTAAATTCAGAAATAAAATTTTTATCTAATGTAATAAGAAATGCTGACACTCTTTCAAATGGAAAATATTTGAAACTTTTTGAAAATTCTCTATCAAGATATTTAAAATGTAAAAATATTTATGCCCTAAGTTCAGCAGCGGCAGGACTTGAAATAATTTCAATTTTATGTGATTTAAAAAAATATGATGAAGTAATTATTCCAGCTCATACTTACTGTGCCTCAGCAATACCATTTGCTCGAAGAGGAGCAAAAATAATTTGGTCTGATATTGATATCAATACAAGAGTTGTCTCTATTAATGATATTTTAAGCAAAATAACAAAAAAAACAAAAGTAATAGTTGTAGTTCACTTATACGGTTATGCTTTTGATATAGAAAAACTTAAAAAAAAGTTAAACAAAAAAAAAATACTATTAGTTGAAGATTGTGCTCAAGCAATAGGAGCTGAGATAAACGGAAAAAAAGTTGGAACATTTGCTGATTTTTCCTGTTTTTCTTTTCAGTCTCAAAAAAATATAACTAAACTTGGTGAAGGGGGTGCAATTTATGTAAAGAATAACCGTTTAGCATCAAAAGTTTCAGGTCTTAGATATAACGGTCATTGTAAATTCAAAAAAAAATCTAAATTTTATTGGTTACCAGCAATGACAAACTTGGATGTAGATAAAAAAAATCAATGGCCGTATAAATTTACTTTAACAGAAGTACAAGCTGCAGCTGGGTATATACTATTAAAAAGATTGGACAAATTAAACAAAGAAAGAATCTTAAGGGCCAAAACGTTTATTAAAGAACTAAAAAAGTTTCCAGAATTAAGTTTTAACTCGGATAATAATAAGAGAAGACATGTTTATCATCTACTATCAGCGATGGTTTGTTCAAAAGATTTTAATAGAAACAAATTTATAAATCTTCTCTATACGAAATATAGAATTAAATGTGCAATACAATATTATCCATTATACAGATACGATTTGTTTAAAAAAATGGGACTTTCAAGAAATTCTTGCAAAAATACAAATATATTTTACGATAACATGGTCTCATTTCCTTTTCATGTTTGGATGTCAAAGAAAGATTTTAATCAAATGATAATCTCAATTAAAAAAGTTATTTTACATTTAAGAAAAGAGTAATTTGAAAATTAAAAAAAAAATTATTAAAGAACTATTTAATAAATTAGAAATTCATAAAGATAAAATTCAAGATATTTGGATGTACGGAAATTTCAATGATAAAATTTCAGATATTGATTTAATTATTGTCTATAAAAAAATTCCACCAAAAATTACTTTTTCAAATACTATAAATAATTTGTTATATGGTGGAACTATCATTTTTATTCCATATAACAAGAGAAAAGATATCTTTTTATTTGAAGATCTAAATATTTTTTCAATTCTACACAATAGAAAATTATCACACAAAATATCAAAAAATTATAAAAAATTCAGAGAAATTACATCTTTTGTTGAAAGATATTATGAGAGAAGAATACTATTAAATAAGATAAAAAATAAAATCTCCGATGAAAATATGAGGAATATAAAATCAATTTTATTTTCATATAAAGCTTTTCAGAATTGTGCTAGTTTTTATAAATTTTATTCAACTAAGAAAAATTTCTTCTTGGAATATAAGAAAATAAGAAAACTTTTTTTAAAAAAAAAAAAAGATATTAAAATAACAAATTATGTTAATTCAATTAAAACTTTTGATAAAATTTTTCACAGAAAATCAATAAAAATATTAGATGATATATTTAAAATTAAGGAAAAGAAAAATTTTAATTACAGATTTACAAAAAAAATAAATTTTCGATACAGAAATAATCAAGAAAATGATGTTCCCTATTTTTTAGGGCAATTATTTAATTATTATGCAAACCAAAAAAGAAATTTATCAAAAAGAATAAAATCAGATTTTTATCCAAAAAATAAAATTTACTATTTTTCAAAAGATTTTAAAAATTATTTAAATAAAAAAATTATATTTTTAGATATTGCATATAAGAGCCTTAAGAAAAATAATTTTAAAACAGGATTATACAGATTTGTTTGGTATCTTTAATTTTCTATTTAAATACTTATAAACTGCCAAAGTATCTTCCAAATAATTATAACCTAAAACTTTTATTAATTTATTACTTATAAAATAATTTTTATTTTCATAATTTTTCCAATTTCTTCTAATCTTTTCATGTTTTTTTATGAAGGATATTATTTTTTTATTCTTAATTATTTTATAAAATTTTTGAAAAGATTTTTTTTTATGACTACTTTTTCCTAACGCATCTAAATATAATATCGGAATATTAAGACTTGTCGTCAATTGATAAAATAATTCAAACATATGTGGTTGATATGGTTTAAAAGGTAAAGATGGAATTTTATTACTTATTACATGATGGTCATACTCTTTTAAAAGTATTGCTTTTTTAATAAAATTTGTCCTGTTGATAATTATTTTTTTTGAAAGATTTTTTTTATATTTATTTTTTGTTTGAAAGAAAATTAGTTTATCATTTTTAAATATACTAAAATTTTCTTCTAATGCGGCATATGGAAGAAAGCCATCTAAGTAATTATTTAAATCTTTTTCGGTATACATAATTAGTCCATGATGTTGAAATTTGCAAAAATTAACTATTTCTTTGTAAAAGATTTTTAATTTTTCTCTTAATTCTATTAAGTATTTCTTATCCATAAAAATCTTGTCATTTGTTACAGCAAAAATATCTACATCACTCCAACCCTTAATACAATTTAATGATGCCACACTACCTTGAAAAATAAAATGTCTAAAGTATTTATCTAAATTAAGTTTTTTTGCTTGCGAAATTATTTTTAAAAGTTTTGTTTTTTGAATTTTTTTTGGATTAATCTTTGAGTAGTTAATTTTTTTAATTTTAATAGTTTTTTTTACTCTTCCTTTATTACTCTTATTTTTATCTTTAATTTTGTTAAAATGTCTGATTAAATTATTAGCAAGTTCTAGTTCTTTTTTTTGATTATTTTTTTCGTAGACAATTGATTTAATATCAAAAAACCAATTAAGTTTTTTATTAAATACTTCTTGATTATATTTTTTTAATTTGAAATAATTTTTATACTGCATAATTTTAAAAAAATAATATATATGTAATATGATTAATCAACACTATATAAAAATTTCAAATGAAAAGTTAAAAAATATTATTAATGAATTTAATTTAAAAGGTTATGCTTACCTAGGTCGAATTATTTCATCAAAATTAATTTTAAAATTACAAAAAAGAACTGATGACCTTATGATGGGTAGAATAAAATATAAAAATATGTTTTTTAAATTAGATGATCCAGAGGGTAATTATTTTAATATCAAACATCAGGATGTAAAAAATGAAATCTTTTCTGGTCCATCAAATAGATATAAAAAAATTAAGGATTTGGAGTATGATCCATTATTTTTAGACCTTATTAAATGTAAGCTATTTAGAGAAATTTCTATCAAACTAATTGGCAGAAATGTTTCATCAATGAGAGCTATGATATTAAATAAATCGTATATTAAATCTTCTATTCTTCCATTTCATCAAGACGTAAGTAAAAATTGGCCCATGACTGGGAAACCAAAGTTTACTATATGGCTTTCTTTAAATGGAGCCACAAAAAGAAATGGATGTTTAAAAGTTATTGAGGGCTCTCATAAACATGGCATCATTGGTGATGGAAATAACCTTTTAAATCCAAAATTGAAAAAAAAATTCTTGAAGAAAAAAGATGTCAAGTATTTAGAATTAAAAGCTGGTGAGGCTATAATTTTTTCAAATTATACCTTACACGGATCAGATCAAAATTTTACAAAAAAAAATAGATTGGGATTTACTGTTTGCATGATGGATAATAAGATTAGACACAAAATCACAAAAAAAAAATATCCAAAAATATTTGGCGTAGGAGCCTTAACAAAGTATAGAGTGAAAAAACTCAAATCTATTCCAACTAAAGTTTATGAAAAATAATATCATTATAACAGGTGAAATTGGTATCAATCATAATGGTAGTTTAAAATTAGCAAAAGATTTAATGAAAATGGCAAAATTAGCAGGGTGCGATTTTGTTAAATTTCAAAAAAGGAATCCTGATATAACCACTCCAAATAAAAAAAAAAATCAACTTAGGGAAACCCCTTGGGGTATAATTAAATATATTGATTATAAAAAAAAAATTGAATTTGATGAAAAACAATTTGATAAAATTGATAAATATTCAAAAAAAATTAATATGAAGTGGTATGCAAGTTCATGGGATATTGATAGTCAAAAATTAATGAGAAAATATAAATTTAAATATAATAAAGTAGCTTCAGCAATGTTGACTCATACAGACTTTTTAGAATTTGTATCTAAAGAAAAAATAACAACTTTAATTTCAACTGGCATGTCCACCATTAGCCAGATTGATAACGCTGTTAAAATATTTAGGAAGAATAAGTGTGATTTTATATTAATGCATTCAGTATCAAGCTATCCATCCCCTGAGAAAGATTTGAATCTATTCATGATTAACAATTTAAAAAAAAAATATTCATGTAAAGTTGGATATTCAGGTCATGAATCGTCTTTATCCCCAACTGTCGGAGCCTGTTATTTAGGAGCAGAATTTATTGAAAGACATATTACACTAGATAGAAGTATGTGGGGCACAGATCAAGCAGCGTCTTTGTCCCCAGACGGACTTGGAAATTTAGTTCGTACTATAAAAAAAATACCAAAAATATTGGGAAATGGAGTAAAAAAAGTTACTCAAAAAGAAAAAAAGAAAATAAAAGATTTAAGATATTGGAATTAATGAAAGAAGATGCCGTTTGCCTAATACCTGCTAGAAAAGGCTCAAAAAGAATAAGGAACAAAAATATAAAAAAATTTTTTGGAAAACCGTTAATTTATTATTCTATCAATGCAGCAAAGAAAAGTGGCTTATTTAAAAAAATTATTGTCAGTACAGACTGCAAACACATAAAAAAATTATCCGAAAGTTATGGTGCGGAAGTACCATTTATAAGA
>MDTB01051275.1_pt1 | contig 11526 bp, 14 predicted proteins | sample 811161 | NCBI WGS metagenome assembly MDTB01 (sample SAMN05326650, study PRJNA326480) | marine metagenome | isolation source: seawater | place: Mediterranean Sea | collected 2009
AATTTGTATTGTTAATTCATGTGGTGATGCAAAAAAAGATAGAGATATTTTAAAGCAAAGATTAGGAAAATATTAATGAATAATTCTCTAATTAATCGAGTATTTAAAATAGCTAAGAGTGAGAATAGACCTGCTCTTCTGACCTATACAGTTGCTGGAGATAATACTAAAAAAAAATCATTAGAAATTTTAAGATCAATTTCTAAATATGCTGATATTTGTGAGTTGGGGTTTCCTCATAATACTCCAATTGGAGACGGCGGCCAAATTCAAAATTCATCTTATCGTGCAATCAAAAATGGTATTAAGATGAAAAATGTTTTTGAAATTGTCAAAACGTTCAAAAAAAATAAGAATAAAAAACCTTTAGTTCTAATGGGTTATTTTAATATGGTTTATCAATATGGTGAAAATAAATTTATAAAAAAATGTAAAAGCGTAGGTGTAGATGGTTTAATTATTGTTGATTTGCCATGGCCAGAAAATAAATCTTTTTCAAAAAAGTGTAAAAAAAATTCTATCACTTTCGTCCAACTTTTGAGTCCTACTACTTCGTTGCTACGAATGAAAAAAATTATAAAAGACTCCGATAATCTATTGTACTTTATTTCTACCTTAAATGTAACTGGAGGAAAATTAAAAGCTTCGCCAAAAGAAATTTTAAAAAATTACAACAAAATAAAGAAAATAAATAAATTAAAAAACTTAGTTATTGGCTTTGGAATTACTAGTAAAAATATTTCAGCTTTTAAAACTACTGATGGATGTGTGGTTGGCAGTGAAATTTGCAAAAAGATTTCAGAATCTCTTAAAAAAAGAGAAAATCCTGTAATAAGAGCTAGTAATATGGTAAAAAGATTGAGAGCAAAAATACTATGAACTGGATAACGCGTTGGAAAAAAATTGGAATAAAGGTAAAGCAAATCTTTAAAAAACAATCTTCTAGTAATGAAGAAAGTGATTGGAAAACCTGCCCTCAATGTAAAAAAATTAATTATAAACCAGATTTATTTGCTAATTCATATATTTGTGAATGTTCTTTCCATTTTGATTTACCGCCAAAAATGCGTTTGGAAAGTTTATTTGATACTGATTATGAAATGATAGAATGTCCCAAAGGTATAGATCCAGATCCATTAAATTTTAAAGTCGAAGGAAGATATAATTATATTGATAAAGTAAAAAAATATAGAAAAATAACAGGACAAGATTCTGCATTAATTTGTGCGTCTGGAAAGATTTCAAATTTAAATGCTGTTGTAGTTTGTTTTAATCCCAAGTTCGGAGCAGGCAGGTTTGGCCCATTGGAAAATGAATATTTTTTAAAAGCAGCAAATTTTGCAATTGAAAAAAAAGTTGATATATGGGTAGTCGTATATCAAAGTTCAGGAATTGATGTCCATGCAGGGGTCACTGCGCTTGCTGGAATGAGTAAATCTATAATAGCTGTAAATGAAATAAAGAAAGTTGGTATTCCTACATTTGGAGTTGCTGCCCGGGCTGTATGTGGGGGAGTTTATGCAAGTAATTTTTTTTCTAATGACTTTATAATTATTGAAGCGCCCACAGTCGATAACCTACTTTTTAGTGGGAAGAGAGTCACAGCAAACATTTTGAAGGGAACAGATACAATTCCAGATGATTTTGGAACCAGTGCTGGAGTAATGAAAGCAGGATTAGCAGATATCACTCTTGAAAATAGGAAAGAATTAAAGGAAACTATTGTAAAAATATCAAAAATAATTTTAAAAAAAGAAGAATTGAGTTTAGAAGAAGTTTATGAAAATCCAGAAGATTTTAAAAAGACTACTTCAACTTCATCCTAAGAGTATAGATTTATCACTTAATAGAATTAAAAGGTTATTAAAAGACCTTGATAATCCTGAAAAAAAATTAACAAATGTTATTCAAGTCACCGGTACTAACGCTAAACACAGTGTGTGCACTACGCTAAGAGAAATCTTTGAAACTGCAGGGTACTCGGTAAACATGAATGTTAGCCCTTCAATTAGATTTTTTAATGAAAGATATTATTTAAAAGGAAAATATATTTCTGATGATGATCTGTATAATTTATTAATCGAAGTAGAAAAAATAAATGATAAACAAAAAATTACTTTTCACGAGTTTATTACAGCCTGTTTTTTTCTGGTAGCTTCAAGAAATAAATCAGATATTTTGATCCAAGAGTCTGGTTTATTTTTTCGTCTAGATGCCAGTAATGTATTTGAAAAAAATATTGCATCCATAATTACACCTATAGGGATAGATCATATAGATTTTACAAAAAAAGGAACTATTGACGAAATAGTTTATGAAAAATGTTCACATCTTCTTAATAATTCTAAAATTATTGTAGCTGAACAAAAAAATAGTACATTAAATAAAATAAAAAAAAATATTAAAAAAAATTCATCAACTAAGATTTTTTTTGGTGAAGATTATAAATATAAAAAAAATGCTAGTGGATTTACCTATATTGATAAAATGGGGAAAATAAAATTGCCCCGACCCAGCTTGTTAGGTGATTTTCAATTAAGCAATATTTCTACAGCGATTAATGCTGCAAGAAATCTTCAACAATATAAAATATCTGATTTACACATTAAGAAAGCAGTAAAAAAAATAAGAAGCGAAGGTAGATTGCAATTTATAAATCATGGAAACCTCAGAAAGCATGTATCTAAAAAAAATCTTCTCTTATTGGATGGAGGACATAATCCAATGTCAGCAATTGCCGTAAATAAATATTTAAAATCTTTTGGTAAAAAGAAAGAAATAATCATGGTGCTTGGAATGATGGAAAAAAAACAACATAAAAAATTTATTAAAGTATTCAAGAATAATATAAGTTCTGTCGTAACAGTAGATATACCAAATCAAAAAAATTTTGTTAAAAAGGAGATGTTATCTAAAATTGCTCTTTCATGCGGCATCCCATCAAAGCCTGAAGCTTCAATTAAATCTGCTTTAAAAAATATTGGAAAAAAAAATAAAAATGCAATTATTTTTCTTACAGGAAGTTTATACTTGGTTGGGGAAACATTAAATTTAAACTAATTGTTCGTTAATGAATGTCAGCACATTCACTTTATTTGTTGCACCAACTTTTACTTTACCCTGCTCACCATTTTTATCAAAAAAAATTAGTGTAGGAACGCCACGGATCCCAAACAAGGTAGGCGTTGAAGGGGCAGAATCTATGTCCATATAAAAAAAATTTAACTTATCTGACATTTCGTTAGAAATTTCTTCCATAATCGGCTTTAGTGTCCTGCATGGCGAACACCAATCAGCTGAAAATTGCACTATAGATGGTTTTCCCGATTCTTTTATTTCTTTTTTAAAACTTTCGTCTGTTAAATTTTTTAGAGCCATAAGATGATGTCAATGTAGTAATTTTTAAATTAAAGTCAAGATGGCTTTTATTCTAAATAACACTTATTTATTTTTTTTTGAAGTACTATCAGAAAACTCAAAATGCTTTTTCATTCTAATTGATTATTTTTTTTTGTTTTTTAAAAATATTAAGATGCTTTCTCATAAAAAATTCGTATTTGTTGGATATATTCATCAATTTTATTCATATAGTTTAACTTTTCATCAGAAATATCTTTTTCATTCCTTATATTGTCAATCAAGCTTTCTGCCATAGGAATTGTGGTCCATCTCTCTTCTCCTGTAGTTAACAACTTTTCTGCTATCTCAGAGTGTATTTTTTTATACTCTGCTATTTTCAGTGTCTTTGGTGAGTTTTGATAAATTAATCTTTTGCCGAGATAATGGAATCTATCATCTTTTATTTTTGAGAGAACTTCATTTTTTTGTGCCCAGTCTACTGCGTTATGGAAGTTTTCCATATTTTGTTTTTCTTTTTCAATACTTTCAAATCCTCTAGAATACAAAGAGTCTTCAGGTGATAATGAACTATTTTTTTTATTATATTTTTCACTTGCAATCTCCCCCAAGGCTAAACTTACTTTTTTCTTAAAATCCTCATTGCTGTGTATTAAATTAGCTCTTTCTAAAAGGGTTTGCATACCTATTGTTTTATAGAGATCTAATTGTAATGCATATTTTGCGTGTAATATTTGTGGATGTTTATTTAAAGGAAGAGCTCTCACCCATTTTCCTGGTTTTTTTAAAGATGTTTTTAAAGAATTATAATCAAGTTTAATAAGATCTTTAGGATCATTTTCTAAACAAAAAACCATTGGCCATTTATAAATGGCATGATCTGTTAAATATGTAGCTGCAACCGCGCGAGCCTTACCATAAAAATAAAAAGTTGTAGTGAAAATTATTTCTTTTTCTATTATTTTCTTAGCAGACATTTTAGATGTTGTAAGTTTTGACGCTTCATAAATTTCTCCAGCGCCTTTTTTTAATATCTGCATTACCTTTAGTAGAGTTTCACAATCTTGTATTGCCGTATGAAATTTTTTGGTATCTAAGTCTGGGAAATTTAAGGGACCGATGTGATCCAACTTAAAAATTGGATTTCCTTTGTCTGACAAAGTTGTTTTTATACAATCTGGGTAAAATAATTTACAAGCTCTAGCAACTGGAAGAAAATCCGATTGTTCATTAATTTCACCGTTTTTTTTTAGAGTATTTGTTACATAAATTGGTAATAAAGCTTTATAATTTTCCTTCTGCAGCATTACAAAATCGAATCCAATCGAATTCCAACCTGTCCACACGCACGGGGACCATTTATTGATATAAAGATGTAATTCCTTCATCATATCAAAATGACTACGATTTTCACCAATCATTCTATCAAAACCTTTATTGACCCAGAGCGAATATGGATCTGGAACGTAACCCGGCTTGTTACGACAATAGATCTCAAAACGGTCGAGTTCCTCAAGTTCAGGGCTCACAAGAATTCCCGCTATAGAAATTATAGAAGCATAGCTTGTAGATGCTCCTTGGGATTCAATATCAATTATAGCAAAATTTTTCATTTATTTTTTCTCTCATTTTTCAATTCACTTATTGTCATATGCAGTCTTAATATTTCATTTAAATATTCAGTTTCTTTTTCTTTAATAATTTTTTCTAACGCAACTTTCGTTTCTTCTTCTTGAGGTTTTAAAATATACTTTTTAAAAATATTTTCAGTAAAAATACGGGGTCTATTCCACCAATAGTCAAATAAATGTCTCCAAAAATTTGTATTAGGCAATCTTTCTAGATCAGGAAAATTTGTTTTCTTTTCTTTATTAATTGACATATGGCCCTTTATCTTCAGGGTCATCTATATCATCTATTTTATCCTCTTCAGGAAGAGTCTTATCAATTTTTCCTGCGATCACACCGTGCTTTTCTTTTAAATTAATTATTTGTTTTTCTAAATTTGCTTTTCCAGCCCACCCAGTGTTTATAACTGATCGCAAATTCTTAGCATGTGAATTATAACTTGTAACTAGTTTTTTAAGATAACTTTTTAAAGTTGCATACTTGTCATAAATTTGGGAAGCACTTTTAGTAATTTCATTCAAATTTTCAATTTGTTTTTCTTTAGACTTAATAGTTTCAATAATTTTAATAATAGCCAATATGTTTCCAGGACCAGCTAAAATGACATTTTGATTAAAGGCTTTTTCTCCAATATCTGGGTCGTATTCGAGAGCAGCTAAATATCCCGCATCAAAAGCAATAAACATCACTGTTGATGAAAATACTTTTCTTTTTAGAGAACTTGTATATTTTTTACTGCTCAAAGTTGTAATATGTTTATTAATAGAGGCTAAGTGTTTTTTTAAATGATTTTTTTTTAATTCCTCATCTTTTTTCTCATTTACCCAATTTTTCCAATTATCTAGTGATACCTTTGAGTCAATTATGAGATCAGTATTATGTGTCATTTTTACATATGTGTCAGGTCTTATTCTTTTAAGCTCATTTTCATTATCAACATTTATAATTTTATCTCCTTCTTGGCATATAAAATCTCTTCCCTCTAAATACTCACAAGAATTGAGAATTCGCTTTAAAATTTTCTCACCTATGTCTCCCTGATATTTTACGCTTCCAGTTAGTTTTTCAGCCCAACTTTTTAAGAAATGAATATTTTCTGCATCAGTTTTATTTTTAAGTATTGTATTTTGAGTATATTTATTTATTGCATTTTTTTGATCGTCTATACTAGCGTTGACCTTTGAAAAGGTTGCTAATTGTTTTGTTACAAACTCTTGTTCACGTTTTAGAGATTCTCTTAAATCTGTTTCAGTTTTTTCGAGACCTTCCTTATCTTTTCTTAAATTAATTATTTCTTTTTCTAACTCAACTTGATCACCAACTTGATTAACTTTATTTCTTCTAAAATAGAGCCAAAGTATACCAATTATAACAATTCCAATTATAATTCTATAAATCATTATCTCATTCATTTGTTTTTCTTCTCCTTTTATTCTGGTTTTAGTAATCTCTTATCAATTTGAGAAGATCTATACTTCTCAAGTATTTTTTTCACATATTTTCGATTACAAGCACAACCCAAAGATTTTGCAACTTTTCTTGCTATCGATGTTCTAGATTCGCATATTTCGTTTCTTTCTTTCACTATTGCAGCTCGTTTCTTTTTTACTGTATTGTCAAAATCGGATTCCCCATTTATAGGTAAAGCATCTAATTTTTTATTAAATGGGCCAGGATCTCTTGCATTATCAAAAATTTTTAATATTTCTTCTTTTTTTTCTTTTAACGTTTTTTTACCAAGGATAGAATTGTTAGTATTTTTCATGCTTTGTTTAATTTTTTCTAATTTTTCAGTAGAAGGAATTTTATAGACAGTAGGAGATAATCCGCCTGATCCTTCTCTTTTAATCTTGATCATATCAATTGAATTATTGTGCGCGAATCTTGGAAGATTATCAGTTCTTTTTACAAGAATATTCTTAGATGCAAAAAGACTTATTAGCTCATCATCGGTTAGGTATCCATTGGGTTTTTCTTCATGGATTTTTAAATTATATGGATTATTTTCTCTTTCACCAGTCATTTTTTACTTACTTTTTTTATCTTAAGCAGCATTAATATAATCTTTTTGTGTTCCGTATACCATAGGTTCCCTAGAAAAAAATGAACCATGTATAACTTCGTTATTGTCAGTATAAAGAATTTTTCCATTAATAGATTCTCCTTCTGCACTAAAGTTAATTTTTTTAATTTTACCCAAAGTCCCTTTGTCCACCTTAAATTCACTCTTATCAGATTCGATAACTTGTCTCAAAAATTTATGAACGTCTTTGGTTTTTAAATAAGATTTATGATTAATTTTTTTAAAACTTTTAATTGCTACACTTTTAATTATTTTCTTTAAATAAATTTTTAGCATTAGATTAGAAGAGAAAATATCTAAACTTTTAAGATGATTATTAACTCCAATTACAACGCCGATATCATGTTCTTGTGGTAAAAAGAAATTTTCAATTTCATGTAAATGGTATTTTCTTTTTTTATAAATCTCTTCTACAGAAGAAGTAAAATTTTTTACTCTAAATTGATTAGAAACATATTTGATTTCATCCCAAATCTTAAACTGTTTTCCAAGGTTTCTTCTTGAAAAATATAAACTTTCAGAAGTATTAATATTCTCGTTTACCATCCAGCTCCATCTGTACCGTTCACCACAATTAACAGTGATAAGGACCGTAGTATTAGCTGGAATTAATGTTGTACTAGCAACAATTCTATTCTGTCTAATTTTATGTCCAATAATAGTTTCACCACCCAAAATAAGAAGAGTTTTGTTTGATGTATTTGTTATTTTAAGTTTTGATAATGAAGGTTTTTCATTAACTTCCGAAATATTAACTAACTTTTGGTCTAGAGCTTGAGAAAACGATAGATAGCTATTATCATCTTTCTTTTTATGTGAACTTAGAAAAAAGACTACAATGTTATTTTTTTGTTGAGGATCTCCTACTTTCAAATTCATATTCTGTAATGATTCCACTCCTTTGCATATTGGTAAATCTAGAAGCATGTTTTTGTATTTTTCAATTACTTTATCAGTCATTAATTTCTACCTTTTGATTTTGATTTGTCATTTTTTGCATTTTTTCTAAGGCAAGCGTCTCTACTGTTTTGCTTATGGAGAGTGGCGTACCACCAGGTAACAACTTACAACTAAGTTTCTTAAGAATTTCATAAGTTGCGTGTGATAAGGACACGTTAGAGTAGCGGCTACGATCTGTCATATAATATTAGCTCCTTTTTAGATAAACGACAAACATAGGCTTGGGGCAGTAGTTTAACAACAGAAAGGATTAAGTCTGCCCCAAACCTATGTTTGATATTTAATTTATTAATCATGCTTTGGTTTATGCCATAGGGGAAAATTTTATTCTTGTCCTGAATTTGTAGGATATTAAGACAATTTTCTAAAATTTTTAGTTTAACCATTTTAGATCCTTATTTGGCTCTTTTTTTAGTTCATCTAAACAATTCAAACACATTCCATTTGTATGGTAATCATGAGTTTGGGATAGTGTTAAACCTTTTATATCTACATCTTTTGCACAATATGTGCATATTCCTTGGAGAACGTGCTCTTTTAAAGCTGCTTGCATTTTTATTATTAATTTTGAATCTTCTATAGTTAATATTTTATTTTTTGTATAACATTTCACAATTTTTTTAAGCGAATCTAAGCGTTTCATTTCACATTACCCGATTCTTTTAATTCATTAGCCATATAAAACCTTTTTCAAAGTTCTAAGCTGTTATGTATTTTGGAAAATTTAAGATTGTTGAGGTTACTCAAAACTAAAATTCCAGATTTACATAACAAGGTTAGTCTTTTTTTTAGTTAAAATTATATTACTACACAATTATAAGAAATGTCAAGTAATAAAATATTCATCCAACAAATTATAGGATAGAGTTCCAGTGGTATCAAAGAAAAATTTAACTTTCTTTCTTTTTTTTAAATTCTCTGTCCAGGAACTGTGTCCATCTATCAACCATCCAATCACTAAACTCAAATATACTGGATGTTTTAAATTCTTTTTTTATATATTGATCTGCTGTTTTGTCTTCGATAACAATAACTGCTTTATCCTTGTCAGCTTTTCCATCGCGAAGGTAACAGAGTTGGAGCCAGTTTTCTTCTATTTCCGAATCAAGGCGAACATAGAATAAATTTTCTTCCCATCTTCTATCTATGATTCTTAAAATATCTAAATGATTTGGCAACCACTTTCGATTCAAAGAGTATAAAAGGCTGCGGCAACATCTAAAATAACTCTCCATAACTTCTTCGACTTTTTTCCTTTGTTCTTCAAAAATTCTATGTTTTTCATAAAGAATTTCTCGCGTGTCAGAATCTTGAACATCAATTCCCATCTCTTCATAATTTTTTTTGAATTTCTCAAATCTTATCTCAGCATACTTTTTTTTAATCTTATCAATACGCAATTCTACTTCAGAGTATTCTAAAATTTGTTCACGCAATGCATATCGATTTAAATCTGCAATTTCTTTGGCTTCTCTTTTTGCAAACTGGTCTAGGCGTCGCTGGATTTTCATCGCCTCATAGACTTTTCGTTTTTCTTCAGCTTGTTCAGCTCGTAAAAGGGCCTGGTCTTCTGAAATAAATTTTTTTAAATCTTTTCTTCTTTCAATTTCTATTTTTTTCTCAACTTGAAGTTCCTTTTTTTTGACTTCTAATCTAATTCTGGATTCTTCTTTTTTTTGTTTATCTTTCTCCTTTTTTTCAAAAGCAATCTTTTCCAATTTCTTAATCCTTTTATTTGCAGAATAATTATCATATGCGCTAAAAACTGGAGTAAGTATAAAATTGACTACGCTTTGAAGTTTTATTTTGACGACTTGACCCACGCTTTTTTTAATATTGAAAAATTTTTTTTTTTTTATTTTCGGTATTTTAATTTTTTTTATCTTAATTTTAGAAAACTTAAATGAAAGAATTCTATCTAATGGCTGTTTTATTTTTTTATTTTTTTTAAGTTTTGATTTTTTTCTAAGAATTTTTTTTGATTTTTTAGATTTATTTTTAAGTAACTTCTTTCTTTTTCTTTTACTTATACTTATTAATTTTTTTTTAACTCTCTTTTTAGTTTTTTTTATTCTTGTTTTTTTTTTATTTTTTTTTACCACAATAATTAATTAGCAGAGTCTTAGGTTTAATTGAACAAATAATTTTTTGTAATTGGGACAGTATCTATTTTTTTAGTTAGTGTCAGTTGCATAATCTGCAAATCGTTTAAAAAAGCTTGTGCACAGCCCCATAGGTATATTCGGTAAATTGTAGTAAATTTTTCTCCCATAAGTTTAGTTATTTCTTCTTTTTTCTCCATAAAGTTTTTGTGCCATTCGATAAGCGTATAATAATAGTGCTTTCTCCATACATCTACATCCGAAAGAATAAGTCCACTTTTTTCGATTGCAGGCATTACCTCTGAAAATGAAGGACATCGTCCATTGGGGAAAATATAACGTTGAATGAAATCATTTTCTGCTTTTGGTTCTGTATTAGCGCCAATGTAGTGTATCACTGCTATTCCATTTTCTTTTAACAGATCATAAATTTTTTTAAAATATTTGGTATAATCAGTGCAGTGTTCCATCTGACCAATGCTTATAATTTTACTGTAAGTTTTATCTTTAATGTCATTAAAATCCTTAACTTCAAAATTTATATTTGCATTACCCAAATTTTTCTTTTCTTGATTTTCTTTTGCAACTTTAGTCTGTTCATCGCTTAAAGATACTCCATGCATAGGAATATTATATTCCTCTGCACATTTTAAAATAAAAGTTCCATTACCACATCCAATATCAAGTAAATTATCTGAAGTTCCTAATCTAAGTTTTTTTTTCAAAAAATTTATCTTTTCGTATTGTGCATCGTCTAAACTTTGTTTTTCTGGCCCTCCTTTATTCCACAGGGCACAGCTATACATCATGGTTTCCTTTAACATAAATTTGTAAACCTGACTTGGGATATCGTAGTGAAAACGGATACTTGACTTGTTTATTTTTTTTATATCGAAAATCATTAAACGTCGGTAGATGCTTTTAGCTTTAGAAATAAAATTATTGAAAAAGTTTATATCTCCTCTTCCTTTATTATTGATACAAATTGTCAAAAAATCTTCGAGTGATCCTGAACTAAATGTTATATCTTTTGAAATTATATATTCTGGTATCCATCTTTCGCTATGCATTACACATTTATATTCAGAAACATTATTTGAAACTTTAACTTCTAAAGGTTTATTTTTTTTTGGATTGCCTATAATAAATTTTTGATTTTTATGTATTAAAATAAACCCATCTTTTTTAATTATCTTAGATAAAAATTTAGTTAAAAAATACATTTTAAGCTGCCTTCCTTTTTTCTGGATAAAAATTTAAAATTTTTAATTCTGAGAACATTTTTTCTTCTTGCTCATTATTTAATAAACTTAAAGGGGGTAAAATAAATTTATATTTTTCATGTTCCCTTGACATAAAACTATGCAGACCTGAGATTAAATTATTTTTATCAAA
>MDTB01088535.1_pt1 | contig 11525 bp, 10 predicted proteins | sample 811161 | NCBI WGS metagenome assembly MDTB01 (sample SAMN05326650, study PRJNA326480) | marine metagenome | isolation source: seawater | place: Mediterranean Sea | collected 2009
ACATTTTTCTTGTTCAGAATAATCTGTTCTTGGGAGAAAAACCATTCCTACACAAATTCTTTTACTTTCATCAAGAGTGTGTCCAGTTGCTAATATTTTTTCTTTAAAAAAATCAGGCGCTATTTCTATTTGAATTCCTGCTCCATCGCCAGATTTTCCATCCGCATCAACAGCTCCTCTATGCCAAATAGCTTTTAGTGCCTCAATACCGTATTTAACTATTTTTCTAGATTTTTTTCCATTAGTAGATGCAATTAATCCAACACCGCATGCATCATGCTCCATATCTGAAGAATAGTTAAAACTTTTTTCTAAAAGATCTTTATTTTTTTTATAATGCTTCATTAAAATTATGCTGCCACTACTGATTTATTTTTATTTGCTTTTGATTGTAAATATTTTTCAATTTGTTCAGCAGCATCTCTACCGTCTCTGATTGCCCATACTACGAGTGAAGCTCCTCTCACAATATCTCCAGCTGCAAACACTCCGTCTAGATTTGTTTGCATTGATTTCAAGTCAATTTTTAAGGTTCCCCATTGAGATACCACTAATTCTTTAGCATTAAATAACTTAGGTAAATTTTCAGGATCAAATCCTAAAGATTTGATTACAAGATCTGCTGGAATCTCATATTCCGATCCTTCGTCAACTTCAGGTCTTCTCCTACCTGATGAGTCTGGCACACCTAGTTTCATTTTATTTACCTCAACTGCTTCAACTTTATTTGTTCCAATAAATTTTTTAGGGCTTGTTAACCAAACAAATTCTACTCCCTCTTCAATAGCATTTCCAACTTCTCTTGCTGATCCTGGCATGTTATCTCGATCACGCCTGTATAAACATTTTACTGATTTAGCTTTTTGTCTAACTGATGTTCTTACACAATCCATTGCTGTATCACCTCCACCAATTACAATAACGTTTTTTCCTTCTGCATTTAAAGTGCCATCATCGAATAATTTAACTTTGTCGCCTAAACCTTTTCTGTTAGATGCGGTTAAAAAATCCATTGCAGGAAAAATATTTTGAAGATTGTAGCCAGGTATATTGGTTTCTCTTGCTTTATAAACTCCTGTTGCAATTAATATTGCATCATGTTTTTCTTTAAGTTCATATAAAGTTTTATCTTTTCCAACCTCAAAGTTTTGAACGAATTTTATACCGGAATCTTTAAGTAGTTTTGTTCTTCTTTCAACAACAAATTTTTCTAATTTAAAGTTTGGAATGCCATAAATTAAAAGTCCTCCAGGCCTATCGTATCTGTCATAAATAGTAACTTGATAGCCTGATTTCCTAAGTTCTTCAGCACAAGCCATTCCTGCAGGACCAGCGCCTATTATTCCTACTGATTGTTTTAATTCTCTTTTAACTTTAAAAGGTTTTACCCAACCTTTTTCCCATGCTGTGTCTGTTATGTATTTTTCTATTGAACCAATTGTTACTGTGCCATGACCTGATTGCTCAATAACGCAATTTCCTTCACATAGTCTATCTTGAGGGCATATTCTTCCACATACCTCTGGCATATTGTTTGTGCTTTGAGATACTTCATAGGCATCTTTGAGACGACCCTCTGCAGTTAATTTCAGCCAATCTGGTATATTATTGCTTAAAGGACAATGTATTTGACAAAAAGGGACTCCACATTGAGAGCACCTACTTGATTGCTCTTTGGCTTTATCGGTTATATATTCTTTATATATCTCATTAAAATCACCTCTTCTTAAAGAAGTGTCTCGTTTTTCAGGCGTTTCCTGCTTTAGATCAACAAATTGAAGCATTTTTTTTGTCATAAAATGTTAATTAAGTTAAGAATTGAAAGAATGATAGCTTTTAATGGTCAATATCATTTACCTAAATATTAAAAATCCACAAAAATTTAAGTCATTTTATGCATACCTGATATGCATTGAGAATTGCCAATAAAAAAACATCCTTTAATTTTATTAATTGAGAAGTGATCGAAATTTTTATTTTATCTTTAATTCAAGGAATAGCAGAGTTTTTACCAATAAGCTCTTCCTCACATTTAATCATTGCCTCTGACTATCTAGAACTTGAAAAAAATTTATCAATTGATGTCAGTTTACACTTAGGCTCTTTTTTAGCTGTTATAGTATATTTTTATAAAGATGTTCTTAATTTCTACAAAAATAAAGTTCTTTTTTTTAGAATCATAATATCATCCATTCCAGTAATATTAGTCGGTGCTATTTTAGTTGAAACAAATTTAATTGAAAGAATAAGAAATATTGAAACTATTGCTTGGACAACTTTAATCTTTGGTATTTTATTATTTGTAAGTGATAAATTCAAAATAAAAAAAACTATTGAAAAAAATTTTAGTTTTAAATCAGCAATTTTCATTGGATTTCTACAAATTTTAGCATTAATACCTGGAGTAAGTAGGTCAGGAATAGCTATTACAACTGCAAGGTTTTTAGAATTTGGTAGAGTTGACTCTGCAAAAATATCTTTTTTAATATCTATTCCAATATTAGGCGCTGTTTCTGTTTTTGGATTATATAATATTATTTTTTTTAATAATCAAGATTTCGCTAAATTAAATATTTTTGCAATAGTCTCTGCTTTTTTCTTCTCTCTACTAACTATTAAATATTTTTTAAAATATCTCAATAGATTCAGTTTAAAAATATTTGTTTATTATAGAGTTTTGTTAGGAATTATTCTTCTGACATTAGCTTATCTATAATATTATTGATAAACTAATTAATACAATCAAAACTAATATGAAAAAAATTATTATTGATTTTTGCAAAGATAAATTTGTTAAAAATTTCATTTTTTGATATTTAATAAATTTTTTTCAATAAAACAATAAATTAATGTGAATAAATATTTAGATCTTAATTCTTTAATTCTAAATTTTGATGCCCCTTTTTTCCTTCCTGTCCAACTAATCGGGATAATTTTATATTTATAATTTCTTGAAATTATTTTTAAAGGTATTTCTAAAAAAATATTAAAGCTCTCAGAAATAAGTGGCATAATTTCTAATAAAGTTTCTTTTTTATATATTTTAAATGCATTAGTATAATCATTATATTTATTCAAGAAAACAAGGCTAACAAATAAATTGAAAATTCTATTTAAAATAAGTTTTTGAAGTGGATAATTAGAAATTTTTGAACCTTTAATAAATCTTGATCCTAAAATTGCGTCAAAATTTTTGGAGTTTATTAAATCATAATATTTAATAAGATCAGCTATATCATCAGATTGATCAGCCATCATTATGGCGACACTTGTGCCTGAAGACTCTTTGATTCCCAAATTTATAGCACCACCTAAACCTTTTTTTTTGTTGCTTAAAATTTTAATATTGTGAAAAGATGTTAACAAGGATTTTGCCTTTTCCAGTGTATTATCTTCACTAAAATCATTAACAATAAGCACTTCATAATTTAAATTTTTAAGATTTTTTGAAAAATGATTACAAATGTCATTCAAATTTTCTGACTCATTTCTTACTGGGACTATAATTGATAGCATAATTTGTTTATTTTTTATAATTAGTAAGATATTTGTTATACAATGAAAATACTTATTACTGGTGGTTGTGGTTTTGTTGGTTCAAATTTAGCAATTTATTTAAAAAAAAAGCTAAATAACTCATCAATCTCAAGTTTGGATAACCTTATGCGCGATGGTTCTCACTTAAACAAACTTAGATTGTTAAAGCATAAAATCAAAAATTATAAAATCAATATTGAAAATTTTAAAAAAATCAATACTTTACCAAAATTTAATTTGATTATCGATTGTTGTGCTGAACCAGCAATAGAGTCGTCAAAAAAGGATCCTGATAGAGTTTTTAACACAAATTTAATTGGTACTTTTAATATTCTTAAGAAATGTTTAAAAGATAAATCCAATATTATTTTTTTGTCTTCAAGTAGAGTATATTCTATAAAAAATTTAAGAGAGCTAGTAAAGAAAATTAAACTTAAAGAACCTATCAAAATTAAAAAGAAAATTAACGAGAATTTTTGCACGGAATCTGCAAGTTCACTTTATGGTTTTACTAAACTTGCATCGGAAAAATTGATTATTGAAGCTTTTTTTAACACAAACCAAAAATATTTAATTAATAGATTTGGTGTAATCGCTGGTCCATGGCAATTTGGTAAACAAGATCAAGGATTTGTTCCTTTGTGGGTTGCTAAACATTTGTTTAAAAAAAAATTATCTTACATCGGTTTTGGTGGTAACGGTCATCAAATAAGAGATGTAATTCACATTGAGGATGTTTGCGAAATAATTCTTATTCAAATAAAAAAAATTAATAGGATTTACAATAATATATTTAATATTGGTGGCGGATTAAACAATGCTATTTCCCTTAAAGATTTGACATTTAAATCTCAAAAAATTACAAGAAACAAAATTAGAATAAAAAAAATCAATAAAACATCTATTTTTGATATACCTTATTTTGTGACCGACAATACTAAAATTAAAAAAGCTTATAACTGGTTACCCTCCAAAAATATCAATAAAATCATAAGAGATATTTATATTTGGTTATTAGATAATAATAACGTAAAGAATTTTTTTAAATGAAAATAGCCCTTATTACAGGATCTTGTGGTCTAGTTGGTTCAGAATCCTCAATTTTTTTTTCTAAGAAAGGATTTAAAATATTAGGAATAGATAATAATTTAAGAAAATTTTTTTTTGGTAAAGAAGGGGATATTTCTTGGGTAAAAAAGCAATTAAAAAAAAACATTAAAAATTATAAACATTTAGATATTGATATAAGAAATTATAATTCTTTAAAAAAAATATACTCCGAGTATAAAACAAAAATTAAATTAGTAATTCATTCTGCAGCCCAACCCTCTCATGATTGGGCTAAAAATAAACCTTTTATTGACTTTGATATCAACTCTAAAGGGACACTGAATCTGCTTGAGCTTACAAAGTTATATTGTCCTAATGCTCCTTTTATTTTTATGTCAACAAATAAAGTTTACGGTGATAATCCAAATCATCTTCCTTTGGTCGAAAAAAAAACGCGATGGGAGATAAAAAATAATCATCAATTTAAAAATGGGATAGATGAGACAATGTCAATAGATAATTGCACTCATAGTTTTTTCGGAGCCTCAAAAGCTTACGCTGATTTAATTGTTCAAGAATATGGAAAAAATGTAGGGTTAAAAACAGCATGTTTTAGAGCAGGTTGCATAACTGGGCCTAATCACTCTGGAGCAAAGCTTCATGGGTTCTTATCATACTTAGTCAAAGTTTCACTAAAAAAAAAGAGATACACTCTTATAGGTTACAAAGGAAAACAAGTAAGAGACAACATTCATAGTCAAGATTTAGTTGAATGCTTTTGGCATTTTTATAAAAGTCCCCGGCGTGGTTCTATTTATAATGCTGGAGGTGGAAGGTTTTCAAATTGCTCTATATTAGAAGCTTTAAAAATAATTGAAAAAATTAAAGGTTTCAAAATTAAAAAAAAAATTTTGAAAAAAAACAGAATTGGTGACCACATATGGTATGTCTCTAGTATGAAAAAATTTAAAAAAGACTACCCAAACTGGAAACAAAAGTACTCAACAAAAAGGATAATAGAAGAGCTAATTTTACAATTTTCTAAATAAAAATTTTACTAGATTTAAAGAAATAAGTAACTGTATAGGTAATAAAATTAAGCTATACCTTGGCAAGATGAAAAATAATGAAAATAGTAAAATATTTGTAAAATAGTATAAACTAAAGAATTGTTGAAACCCTTTAAATCTTAATCCAACCAAAGCTCCAACAAAAGTAGTTATTGAAAGAATAAATTTTGGCACAATGTGAAAAAAATTATAATAATTTGGATATGATGAATTAGCATCAAAAAATAAAAAAGATATTACTTTCTTAAAATAAAATTTAATATATTTTTTTGGATCTTCTTTTATAATTTCCACAGCTTCATTTTTGTAAAAATTATCAAGTTCGATTTCAAATTTGGTGTTTGTTTTAATCTTTAACTTTTCTCTTGGATAATTGGTTTCAATAAATAATGTATCACCTTCTACTATTAGACTTGGATTATTTCCTTTCAGAAGATTATATCCGAAAGATTTTGTTAAAGTTAAATTTTCAAATAAGACATAATTTCTATAAATATAAGGAGAAATTAAAAGAATGGTTACAAAAAAAGAGATAATTGGGATTTTTATATTTCTTTCAAAAAAAATAAAAAAATAAAAAAGCGTAAAAAAATAGAATAAAAAAAATTCTCCCCTTATTAAAATTAATAATCCAGAAAATAACGAAAAGAAAAACAAATAAATTATTTTCTTTTTCAAATGAAATTTAATTAAAAAATACAAAAAATTGAGTAATAAGAAAATTTGAAGTGTAATTGATGATATCTGAACTGGCGCTATTACATAAATCGGGAAAAATGCAAAAATTAAAGTAAATATTATAGAAAGTTTTTCAGAAGCAAATTTTTTTAATATTTTAAAAAATATAAAAATTGATATTAAACTTAATAAAATTTGTATAAATATTATTAAATTAATTAAATTCAAAACTTCGCTAGAGAGTAATTTCAATGCATAAATAAAATAGTAGTAAAGTGGCGGCATGAAAATAGTGGGAAGCACTCGATCCCCAATTTCAGCTAATTTTTGATTTACAGTAAATTCTCCTGTAGCAATATAAAAACCAAAAACACCTGTTGTCTCTTTATTGTGGATTATTTTTCCCCACTCATTAACAAGTTCGATGTCTCTAAAAAAATGATATGAAATTAGTCTTAAAAAAAAACTTAAAATTATAAGATGATAAATTGAGACATTTTTTAACAATTTGCTCATTTGGTGCGCCTGCTAGGATTTGAACCCAGAACCTCCTGATCCGTAGTCAAGCGCTCTATCCAGTTGAGCTACAGGCGCAAAAATATAAATCTTTTTCAAATTTATTACTTTAGAATCATTAAATGCTATAAGTGTCATAATTAGTATATAATTAACATAAATATTTTAAAATGTATTTATTATCTAACAAGAATAGAAACTCAAACTTATTTAATTTTCTTTTGTCAATGCTTCCAATTAGTTTCATTGCGGGAAATATGGTTATTAATATAAATGTTTTAATAATAATTTTTTTAACTCTATTTTTTTTTTATAATGATTTTTTTAAAATAAAAATTAATTTCCAAGACAAATTACTTATAACATTCTTTGCATTAATTATAGTTACTGGTTTTTATAATGATCTTCTTATTAGCTATAGTAACAAAGAATTCGCTGAGTTTAGAGGTGGTTTTTATACTTCTTTCAAGTCACTCTTATTTCTAAAGTATTTATTATTTTACTTTGCAATTAAGTACCTAATCCAAAAAAATATAGTAAATCTAAAATTTTTTTTTTTAGTTAGTTCTTTTGCAGCTATATTTGTTTGTATAGATATATTAATTCAGTTCATATTTGGAAAAGATTTATTTGGGATAGTTGCTGACTCATCTAGGAAATTAGGAGGTCCATTTGGAAGTGAGTTAATTGCAGGGGGCTATATTCAAAGATTTTCTTTATTTGCATTTTTTGTACTACCTTTATACTTAAATATAAAAAACAAAAAGGTTTTAAGCTGTTTAGTTGTCTTTTTAATTATAATTTTTTTAGTTGGTTTGATTCTTGCTGGAAATAGGATGCCAATGATTTTGTTTTTATTACTTATGTTTTTAATTCTATTATTTCAGAAAAGCGCGAGAAAGTTTTTTTTTCCTTTTGTTTTTATTGTGCCAATATTAGTTTTTACCGCAATGAAATCTAATGAAAAAGTTAGTAATAATTTTACCAATCTTTATATGCAAGTTTCAGGCATGGCTCAATTAGTATTCAACTATGATTCAAATAAAACAAAGGCACCTCAGTATTACAAAGAGTTTGCAACCTTTTATGACACATGGTTACTAAATAAGTACTTAGGCGGAGGAATTAAAAATTTTAGATATTACTGTCATGTAAGGCCTAATATTGATAAAAACTCAACATTTGTATGCAATATGCATCCACATAATTATTATTTAGAAATTTTGACAGAAACTGGTTTGATTGGTTTTTTTATAATAGTAATTTTCTATTTGATAATTTTAAAAAAAACTTTTTATAAAAAATACTTTTTAGTTTCTAATTTACAAAATAATAACTTAATTGTTCCATTTATATTTTTATTCATAATTGAAATATTTCCAATCAAGAGTTCTGGAAGTTTTTTTACAACAGGAAATGCAACTTATTTATTTTTGATACTAGGAATATTGGTTGGCTTAATTGAAAAAAATAATTTAATTGAAAAAAAAAAATTAAAAAGTTAAATTAAACTTGATGAAAGACGTTATCATTACATCTGCAACAAGAACTGCAATTGGATCGTTGAATAAAAGTTTGAAAAATGTTCAAGCTTATAAACTAGGTTCTTCAGTAATTGATGATGCAATAAAAAAATCTAACATTAAAAAAGAAGAGGTTGATGAAGTCATTATGGGACAAGTTTTAACTGCTGGAACTGGTCAAAATGCAGCAAGACAAGCCTTGATCTATTCAGGAGTTCCTAAAGAAAAAACAGCCTATATTGTTAATCAAGTATGTGGTTCGGGTATTAGATCAGTAGCTTCAGGATTTCAAAGCATCAAATCAGGTGACTCAAGAATTGTAATAGCGGGAGGCCAAGAAAACATGTCTTTAGCTCCACACGCGCTTCATTTGAGAGACGGTAAGAAACTCGGAGATATAGAAATGACTGACACAATGATCAAAGATGGTCTATGGGATGCTTTTCATGGATACCACATGGGTATTACTGCTGAAAATGTTGCTGAAAAGTTTCAAATTACAAGAGATGAACAAGATAGATTTGCTATTAAATCCCATGATAAAGCACTAATTGCTCAAAAAAATAATAAATTTAAAGATGAGATAATTGATTTTAAGATTAAATCAAAAAATGCTGAAATTATTTTTAATAAAGATGAGCATCCCAGAGAGGGAATTAGTTTAGATACTTTGAAGAAATTGAAACCAGTATTTAAAAAAGATGGCACAGTTACAGCTGGAAATGCGTCTGGAATTAACGATGGGGCTGCGGCTGTTACTTTGATGAGTAATGAAGAGACAAAAAAAAGAAACTTAGAAAGACTGGCAACTGTCAAGTCATGGGCAAGTTGTGGCGTAGATCCTGCTTTAATGGGTACTGGCCCTATTCCGTCTGTAAAGAAAGCTTTAGATTTAGTCGGATGGAAAATCAGTGATGTGGATCTTTTTGAAATAAATGAAGCCTTCGCTGCTCAAAGCATAGCTGTCATAAAAACTCTTTCGATTCCTGAAGAAAAAGTAAATGTTAATGGTGGTGCAGTAGCGCTGGGTCATCCAATAGGCGCATCTGGAACAAGAATTCTTGTAACATTAATTCATGAAATGATTAAAAGAAACGTAAAAAAAGGTGTAGCAACTCTATGTATTGGAGGAGGAATGGGTATTGCAATGTGTGTTGAAAGGTAAGTTGTCATTTGATAGAATTACCAGTAGTAAATCACCCTGATTATGTCGCAAAGATTAATGATAATAACAAGTTTCCTATAAAAAAATTTGGCGCCTTAGCAGAACATCTTTTAAAAACTAAAATAGTTAAAAAATTTTATATTCCTAAAGCATGTTCGGTTGAAACAATTAAAACATCCCATTCTTTAAAATATATAAATCATATCAAAAATAAAACACTTGATATTAAAGCACAGAAAAAAATAGGTTTTCCAATTAATGATAGTGTTGTGAGAAGGTCTTTTGTTGCAACCGGAGGAACTGTGCTTGCTAGTAAACTTGCGCTAGATTCTAAGCTTGCATGTAACACTGCTGGTGGCAGTCATCATGCTACTTTTGACTTTGGAGCAGGATATTGTGTTTTTAATGATACTGCTGTTGCAGCTAACTATTTAAAAAACAAAAGATATGCAAAAAAAATTCTGATATTAGATTTAGATGTACATCAAGGTAATGGTAATTCAGAAATATTTAAAAATGATAAGGACGTTTTAACATTTAGTATGCATTGTGCTTCCAACTATCCTGCAAAAAAATCAAAAAGTGATATTGATATTGAACTTAAAGATCAAATGGAAGATAAAGAATACTTAGATATTCTCTATAAAAATTTAAAAGATCTGAACAATAATAGTTATGATTTTGTGTTTTATGTAGCTGGAGTTGATATTCATTTTGAGGATCGTTTAGGTAAACTAAAAATTACTGATGAAGGAGTGAATAAAAGAGATCAAATGGTAATTGAAAATTTTTACTCAAAAAATATACCTTTATGTGGTGTATTGGGTGGTGGATACAATAAAGATTTTGATAAATTAATTGAATTGCATTCTATGCTTCATAAAAACTGCGCTAAAATTTTATAAAACTCAGTCCTAACAACCTTAAATAGGAGTTCCAGGGGTTAGGACCAAGTTATAAGACATTCTAACTTAAATGCTAACTAAAATTAATTATAGAAAATGACGCGCTACGATTTTAGCTGTGACAAATTTTCAAAAAATTTTAAACTCTCTGGATTAGCTATTGCCTCTTTATTATTTATAGTTTCCCCATGAATTACTTTTCTAACAGCTAGTTCGACTATTTTGCCACTTTTTGTCCTGGGAATTTCTGGAACTTTAATGATTATTGAAGGGACATGTTTTGGGGAACAGTTTTTTCTTATTCTTGATTTAATTGATTTTATTCTTTCATCATCTAAATCTTCATCGTTTTTTGTAGTAATAAATAAGATAATCCTAACATCATCATTATAATTTTGGCCAACTACTAGCCCTTCAGTAACAAAATCAATATCTTCAACCTGTTGGTAAATTTCTGAAGTTCCTATTCTTACGCCTCCGGGATTTAGCGTAGCATCAGATCTTCCTCTCATAATAAATCCATTATTTTTAGTTCGCTCAATGAAATCACCATGATGCCATATATTTTTATATCTATTGAAATAAGCTTTATGATATTTTTGCCCGTCATCATCACCCCAAAACTTCACTGGCATAGATGGAAAAGGTTTTTTAACTACAAGTTCCCCCTTTTCTCCATCTTTTACACTTTTTCCCTCATCAGTAAAAACATCCACATCAATACCTAGGCTTTGACCTTGGATTTCTCCCATGTATACATTTGAGTAAAGATTTCCTAAAACTAAACAACCAACTAAATCTGTTCCTCCTGCAATAGAAGAAAGATGAACATCTTTCTTTAAATTTTCATATACATACTTAAAGCTTTCCTCTGCTAAGGGAGAGCCTGTTGAAGTTATTATTTTTATTGAACTTAGATCCAGATTTTTACTATTATATTTTTCATTCTTTAAATGATCAATGTATTTAGCGCTAACTCCAAAAAGATTTATTTTCTTATTTTGACAATACTCTAAAAGAACATCTATTTTTGGATATACAGGTGCCCCATCGAATAAAAATATAGAAGAACCTGTTGCTA
>MDTB01105010.1_pt1 | contig 11525 bp, 10 predicted proteins | sample 811161 | NCBI WGS metagenome assembly MDTB01 (sample SAMN05326650, study PRJNA326480) | marine metagenome | isolation source: seawater | place: Mediterranean Sea | collected 2009
GCTATATGTGAAGAAATCATAAATAAACAATTATTACCTATTATAGTTTTTGATCCACCGCCTTCAGTGCCGGGATTAATAGTTACATATTCACGAATAATATTATTTTCACCTATTGATAAACTATTTTTTTCATTTTTAAATTTAAGATCTTGCGGCTGAGTACCAATGCTAGCAAATGGGTAAATTTTAGTATTTTTTCCTATTTTAGTATTACCTTCTATGTGAACATTAGAAATTAGTTCTACTCCATCAGATAATTCAACGTCTGGTCCAACATAGCAAAAAGGGCCTATTTTTGTTAAGTTAGAAACTTTAGAATTTTCATCAATTACGCTTGAGCTATGTATCATTCTTTTCTATCCACTATTGTTGCAGACCATTCAGCGTCAGCCATTCTTTTTCCATCTACTTTAGCAGTTCCCTTGTATTTCCAAACTCTTCCATGAGATCTTATTGCCTCGATATCTAAATGTAATTCACAATCTGGAAGAACGGGATTTCTAAATCTAGCTTTATCAACTCCCATTAAATAGACTAATTTATTAGCATATTCTTTTGGATCAATTCCATGAGCAGTTAAAGCTGCTGCGGCTTGACCAAAAGCTTCTACTATTAATACTCCTGGCATCACAGGCTGCCCAGGGAAATGTCCTTGTACGTAAAATCCATCCTTTTTTACATACATAATTGCTGTTGCAGATTTTAAAGGTACAATGTTTATTAATTTATCAATTAATAACATAGGTTTTCTGTGTGGCAACAATGACTCTATAGTTTTCTTATCTATTTCAGTGTTCATTTTTTTTATTTTTTTTAATAAAATCTTTTATTGGAATAGCAGGATACCCCATTACCATTTCATTATCTTGAATGTCTTTCACCACACCACTGCCTCCACCAATTTTTACATTGTTTCCGATTTTTAAATGGCCTGACACACCTGCCTGACCACCTATTGAAACGTTATTTCCTATTTTTGAACTTCCTGCAAAACCCACTTGTCCAGCTATCATGCAATTAGATCCAATTTGAACATTATGAGCTACGTGAACTTGATTATCTAAGTAAGTATTTTTACCGATAATTGTATCATCTATTGAACCACGATCTATAGTGCAACCAGAGGCGATCTCTACCTGATCTTCTATTATAACTTTTCCAATATGTGGAAACTTGATATTTTTTCCATTTACTGGAATAAACCCAAAACCTTTTTGCCCAACTTTACAATTATCTTGTATCACTACATCATTTCCTATGATCGAATTTTTAATTATAACTCCAGAACCTACTATACAATTTTTACCGATTATTGTGTTGCTTTCAATTATACTATGAGAGCCTATAAGCGAATTTTTACCTATTTTTACATTTTTACCAACTAAAACATTGTTACCAAATTTAACAGTTTTGTACTTTTTTAAATTAGGTTTTTGTAAAGATAAATCAGGATAATCGATGTCTGCGAAACTATAAATTTTCTTCAAAACAATTGCAAGTTCCAAGAGAACATTTTTAACAATTATTATATTAGTTTTTTTATTTAGGTGTTTTACTAATTTTTCAGTTGTAATACATGCTCCAGCATTAGTTTTATAAGCTTCAATTGAATATTTTGATTTATCAAAAAAAGTTAAGTCGTTTTTTTTAGCAGTATCTAGTCCTCTAACATCGTTGACGACAAAATCTTTAATAATCTTATTTTTAGGAAATAAACTTTTTAAATTAACTCTTTTTTTTTTAAAAAAAAAAATTGAACTCATCAAATACTAATCTAGTTTAACAGATTTGATCTTTGCATTTAGTAATGTCATTACATCTTTGGTTATATCTAATTTTTCATCCGCTAAGATTAGATTTTTTTTATTTAATACCATTCTGATTTTTTTTTCTTGCATATAACTTTTAATTATTGGATTTAAGTTTTTTAGAAGCTCTTGTTTAGCTTTAGCTCTTTGTTTTGCAATTTTTTGAAGAGCATCAGATCTATTTTTTTGAAGACCTGAAACTTTTTTTCTTAAAATATTTACTTGTTTTTTGTATTCTTCTGTAGAAATAAGTTTTTTTTGTTGAATTATTTTTTTTTCTTGCTCTTGTAGATCTTTCTGGTTTTTCTCTAGTTGTTTAATTGTTTGATCTAATCTATTTTTAAGTTCAATTTGTGCTTTTTTACCTGCAGTACTTTCATTTAAAATTTTTTGAAAATCTATATAATGAGGAGTTTGAGCATTTAAATCAGACCCTGTTAAGACTATTGTAAAAAATATAAAGAAGATTTTTTTTACAATATTCATTTAAAATGTTGTCCCTAGGTTAAAATTAAAGCCTTCTGTTTCATCCGTACTCGCTTTTGATAAATTAGTAGACAAAATAAAAGTCATTGGTCCTAAAGGTGAAATCCAGTTTGCAGCAGCTCCAGTTGATGATCTAATTCTATTACTTCCGTCAATAGTGCTATCATAATCAACCCCCCAAACATTTCCAAAGTCCAAAAATACACTTATATCTGTTTTTGTGCTCTCTGGTAGTAAATTAGGTAAGTTTGCCTCAAAATTTAATGCAGTAGCATAATTACCACCCACATGATCTGATCCATCTAGAGGACCTACTTTATTTTTTTTAAAGCCCCTAAGACGATTACTGCTTAAACTTTTTCTTTTATTTAGTCTTACATCTTCTCCGCTGAGACCGTTTATAGAAGATATATAAAATTTACCTGCACCAACAATGTTTTCAGAGAGAGTTTTATACTTACTATAAGTTAAAGTGTTTGATACAAATTTTTTGTCAGCATAAAAAGGTAAAGACTGTTCAAATCCAAAAATAGATCCTTTTGTAGGCATAAAAGATCTATCTCTTACATCGTAGCTAAAACCGTAGGTACCTGCCAGTTCAGTAAATTCTCCACTTTGCTTACTCAAGGATTTACTTGCAGTTCCATCTGCTCTTAGATCATCATACGATGCGCTAATGCCAAGTTTAGTATACAAATCTTTATATTGTTCAAAACTGGTGTTAACACCTGTTGTGATAATAGTATTTTCATATCCTTGAGTTGGTTTGTCGTTATTCTCACTTGATATAAAATAATTTATCGAATTTCCTAAAAAATCATAATTTGGATCACTATAATTGAAAGTGCCAGCTAAAGACTCTGCATCTAATTCTAAAGCAAAATTAACTCTCTTTCCCTCACCAAGCCAATTGTTTTCACTTATATTAATTGCAAAACTTCCCCCATTAGTACCTATACCAGCACCAGCGCTGATCTCACCAGTAGGTTTTTCTTCTACTTTAATATTTATAATTTTTAAATTTTCTACAGATCCATTCTCAATTTCATAGGAAACATTATTAAAAATATTCCTGCTCTTAATTTCTGAAATTGATTTTTCAAGATTAAGTTTAGTAAAGGGGTCTCCTTCATCTAATGTTAATTCTCCTCTAATTACTGATTCATTGGTAACATTATTTCCAATTATATTAATTCTCTCTACAAGAGTTTTTTCACCCTCAAAAATATTGAACTTTATAGAGATGGAATTGTCCTCAATTATTTCCTCAACATTATGTTCTACGAATTGCAAGGAATTTTTTTCTATAATTAAATCAACCTCTTCTAAAAGATCTTTAACTTTAAATGGTGAATAATATTCTCCTATATATTCTTTATACTTTTTATTGAGAGGTAAAAATAATTCTTTATCATATGTTTGATCAACATTAGTGGAAATTTTATTTATTCTATATCTTTTACCTGCATTAATTGAATAAACTAAATCTATGTTTTTATTTTCATTAAGTTCAGCTGAATTAGATGTAATTTCAACATCATAATAACCTAATGATTTATAGTAATTTTTTAATAAACGTAAATCTAAATTAACAAGGTTTTGGCTAAACTTAGTATTTTTTGAAATAAATTTATAAAAACGATCTGTTTCGCTTGCTATAATATTTCTTAGGCGATTATCTCTTATTTTCTTGTCCCCCACAAAGCTTATTGAGGAAATTTTCGTTACTTCACCGCGATTGATTTCAATTAAAATATCAAAATTTGTCTTATCAACTTCTTTAATTTTAACATCAATATTAGCAAAATTATAACCAATTGAAGAATAAAGATTTTTAATTAAATTTATATCTGTAGAAATTGAAGATTTAATGAAAGATCTTTTTGCTTTAGTAGAAATTTGTTTTTTAATTTCATCTTTTATTCTTGAACTAGGTTCTCCTGTAATAATTAGTTGATTTACTACTGGATATTCTTTTACTACAATATTTAAAACACCGTTGACATTATTAATTTGAATATCCTCAAAAAAATTTGTTGAATATAAATCATTTAAAATTTCATTTAATTTTTTATCATCTATATTCTCGTTAACATTTATATTTCCATAAATTTTAATAGTTTCATCACTTACTCTATTATTTCCTTCAATATTAATTTTATTTACATTTGCGGCGCTTAAATATGATGAGATAGAAAGAATAAATATTATTTTTACTATAATTTTAAAAAACATTTTCATAATTTTTTCTTTATCACTGATTTTGCCCAGTTATCAATTTTTAAGATATCTTTTATATTTTTAGGATTTTTTATAGCATATTTTTTGTAATTTCTATCCCTCATAATTGCAAAGATGTGTTTGTTTATGTTCAAAAAAGGCAATTTTTTTTTTAGAAACTCATTAACAAGTATTTCATTTGCTGCATTGATTATAATAGAGGTCGAGGGAAATTCAGTTACTCTATTTTTTAGTTTAATAATTGGAAATATTTTTTTATCTACTTTTTTAAAAGTTAAACTTTTCAATTTTTCTATCTTGTTAATATTTTTATGAACAAAAAAATCTTCAATGTTTAAATGTCCCTCAAAAATTGCATTTGCCAAAGGAATTATCATTGAAGTATCATGATAAAGAAGTTTTGTTAAACCATTATTAAATTGAACTAAAGCGTGCACAAGGGAATTTGGATGAATTATAATATCAATTTTAGTACTTGGTATTGAAAATAACTTTTGAGCCTCTATCAACTCCAAGATTTTATTCATTAAGGTTGCAGAGTCAATTGAGATTTTTTTTTCCCATTTTCCATTTAGGATGCTTTAAGGCATCTCTAATTGTAATTTTTTTTAAATGCTCCGGCTTATAATTTAGAAAAGGTCCTCCAGAAGCTGTAATATAAATTTTTTTGATCTCATTTATTTTATGATTTTCTAATAATTTCATTATGGAATAATGTTCTGAGTCAACCGGTATTATTTTCGTATTATTTATTTTGGCTTGTTTTTTAATAAATTTCCATCCACAGATTATTGATTCTTTATTAGCTATTAATATCTTTTCGCTTTTTTTAATCATATTAATTGTTGGTTGAAGGCCTGCAATTCCAGGTATAGCTGAAACAGTTATATGACTTTTTTTAATAAATAAATTTCTATTAAGTTTATTAATTATCTTTATTTTTTTATATTTAAATTTTTCTTTTACTCTTTCAAATACTTTTAAATTAAAAATTAAAAAAATGTTTGGATTATATTTGCGAATTTGATAACAAATTAGATCAAAATTACTGTTAGCACTTAACAAGTTTATTTTAAAAAAAGAATTTTTTTTATCTATTATTTTAAAAGTAGAAAGCCCCACAGAACCAGTTGAACCAAGTATCGAAATCAATTTTTTCATTTAGTAAAGTATTATCAATGAAGCAAAACCTACTGGGATACCTAAATATATTCCGTCAAGCCTATCTAAAATACCTCCATGCCCTGGCAAAATGTTTCCAGTGTCTTTTATTTTTGCTTTTCTTTTTAAATAGGAAAAAAATAAGTCTCCAAATTGACATCCAATTGATGTGAAAATACTCACTAATAAAATTTGAATATTAAAATTTTTTGTATAAAAAAAAAATAAAAAATTAATGATTATCATTGAGAAAAATAAAGAACCAATAGCGCCAGATATTGTTTTTTTTGGACTTATACTTGTTAACTTTGGCCCTTTAAAAATTTTACCAAAAATAAATCCTCCAATATCAGAGGCGATGCAACCAGATAAAAGAATAAATAAAATTATTTTTAGCTGTTGTATATTGGAAAAAAGAAAAAATAAGTAAGAGAAAAAAAATATAAAAATAATAAAAACAAAATTTTGAAATAGTTGACTAAATCTATTGGATGATATTTTTTTTATAATTTCAATAAATTCAATTATTGAAAATACTCCAAAAACTAAAAGTATATAAAGTAAAATAAAATCAAATTTGATTATAATTATAGTAAGAAATATAAGAATAATCGAAGTAAGTAACCTATTTTTTAAACCTAAAGATATCATATTGATCCAAAATTTCTTTTGGTGTTTTTATATTTATTAATTATTTTAAGTAAATCATTAAATTGAAAGTCAGGCCATAATTTTTTTATAAAAAAAAGCTCAGCATAAGCCAATTGCCACAACATAAAATTGCTTAATCTTTGATGTCCACCTGTCCTTATTAATATATCTGGATTAGGTATTTTTTTTAAATAAAAGTTTTTTTCTATATTTTTATTTGTAATTTGTTTTTTATTTTTTTTAAAAGCCTGGAGAATTTCATTTTTTGAACCGTAATTTATTGCTAAATTGACAATGATTTTTTTATTTTTGCTAGTCAGTTTGATGCTTCTTTTAAGTGTTTTTTTTATGTTAAAAGGTAATTTATTTAATTCACCTAAAATATTCAATTTTATGCCTTGTCTGATTACATTGTTTATTTCTTCAGAAAAATAACTATTAATTAATCTAAATAAAAAATTAATTTCAGTTTGGGGTCTTTTCCAATTCTCTGAGGAGAATACATAAAATGTTACAATTGGAATCTTTAATTTAATAGAACCTTTGACAACTTTTTTAACAGTATCTAAGCCCTTCAAATGACCATAATTTCGTCCTTTATTCCTTTTTTTCCCCCACCTACCATTGCCATCCATAATGAAGGCAATATGGTTGAGTCTGTTCATATTTGACTAATCTCTTTTTCTTTTTCTGATAAAATTTTTTCTATATTTTCTATATTATTATCTGTAATTTTTTGAATATTTTTTTCAAAGTTTTTATTGTTATCTTCTGAAATTTTTTTATCTTTTAATTTTTTTTTTAAATCTTCATTTGCTTCTCTTCGAATATTTCTAATGGAAATTTTTCCCTTTTCACCCATATTTTTTAATATTTTTATTAAATCTTTTCTCCTTTCTTCTGTTAGGTCTGGAATTCTTAATCTAATTATTTCTCCATCTATTTGAGGATTAATTCCAAGTTCAGACTTTTGTATCGCACTATCTATTAAACTTGTATTAGATTTATCCCAAACCTGTATAGAAATTAATCGTGCTTCAGGCACGCTCACAGTTGCAAGTTGGTCAATAGGCATGAGTTGTCCGTAAACATCAACTTTTATAGTATCTAGCATGTTTGTATTTGCTCGACCTGTTCTAAGTGTAGAAATATCTTTTTTTAAAGAAATAATACTTTTATCCATTTTTAATGAATAATTTTTCTCATTAAAATCGTCGCTCACTACTAAACTCCTTCTCCAACTTTATATCTAATGAAATCTAAAACTTTTATAGGTTTTTCTAAAGAGTTTTCTCTTAATATATCTGAAAATTTTTTTTTGGGATCCATAATCCATAATTGAGTTAAAAGCGAATTATCATTCAAAAACTTGGAAATTTTCCCTTTAGATATTTTTTCAACTATCTCAGTTGGTTTTCCAGAATTTATTATTTCTGCTTTAATGATTTCTAATTCTTTATCTACAATATTTTTATCAATATTATTTTTTTCGATAGCTAGCGGACTTGCTGCAGCAATATGCATGGCAATTTTAATTCCAATCTCATCATTTTTCCCTATTATAATACCCTCCAATTTAACTATTGAAATTATTTTTCCAATTCCTTTGTCAATAGCTGAATGAACATAATAAAAATTAGATCCTTTTGAATTATCAAAAAAATGGGATCTTCTAATTGTTATTTTCTCTCCAATTTTAGCTATTAAATTTACTAAATTATCTTTAACTTTCAAATCATTTGACATTTTAGTTTCATTTAACTTATTTAAATCACCTTTTTTAATAAAATTGATTTCTGAAAGCTCCTTACAGAAATTTATAAAGTCTTGATTTTTAGCAACAAAGTCTGTTTCGCTGTTAATTTCTATTAGTGAAATTTCACCTGCTATCTCTTTAACTAATGCTAAACCCTCTGACGCTGTTCTCCCCATTTTTTTTGAGGCTTTAGCTATTCCTTTTTTTCGTAAAAACTCAACTGATTTTTCTATATCGCCTTTTGTTTCGTCTAAAGCTAATTTGCAGTCTTTAAACCCTACACCAGTCATCTCTCTTAATCTTTTTATGTTGCCTAATAAATCTTTGTTTGACATTAAATATTAAATAAAAAATTATTTTTCTTTTATTTTAGAAGATTTTTCCTCTTTTTTTTCGTCAGTACCTTTAATAAATTTTTCTGCATCTTTAATTGTATTTTTTAAAAGCTCACAGTACAAATTTATTGATCTTCTTGCATCGTCATTTCCCGGTATTGGAAAGTCTATTCCTGTGGGGTCCGAATTTGTATCCAACACAGCAATTATTGGAATACCTAACTTTTTAGCCTCTGCAACTGCTAGGGACTCAATGTTTGTATCTATAATAAAAATTAAGTCAGGGGTTTTTTTCATATCAGAAATTCCACCAAGAGATCTTTGTAATTTTTCTTTTTCTTTGCCGAATTTTAGAATTTCCTTTTTAGTAAATCCTAAATTTTCTTTTGACAATTGATCCCCTAATTTTTTAAGTCTTTTTATTGAGTTTTGAATAGTATTCCAATTTGTAAGCATTCCGCCTAGCCACCTATAATTTACAAAAAATTGATCGGTCTCTTTTGCTAAGTCGCTCACCTGTTCAGAAGCTTGTTTTTTAGTTGAAACAATTAATAGCTTTCCTCCATCAGCAATAACTTTGTGAACTTTCATTAAAGCAGTTTTTATAAACTCCACTGTTTGAGTTAAATCTATGATATGAATTGAGTTTTTTTCACCAAAAATATATTTCTTCATTTTTGGATTCCACCTTAATGTTTTATGGCCAAGGTGTACGCCAGCTTCTAATAATTGCTTTATGTCAACTTTTGGTACGTTCATATTTTTTCCGGTTAATCCACCACAGCAATTCCAAATTAATGGACCGGTAGGGTATTACCCTTGCAACTGTGTGCGAAATTAGCCACAGATATATACAATCAATTCAAAAAATCAACTGTCTAAACTGTTATTTTTTCAATGTATTTCATAGCTTTTAAGGCTTTGAAATGATTAAGATCAAACTTTCTATTTTCTTGAAGTGAATAAATAGCTTGTTTTTTTTTATTTTTTACCACTAGATTAATCTCAGTGTCACCCTTATTAGACAATAATTCTTTTATTTCTTTTAAATTATAATCATCTTTTAACTCTATAGTAACTTTTGTATAAGGTTTATCTATCACTTCCTGAAGATTTAAAATTTTTTTAACATTTATTCTTTTTTTTGTTTCATCATTGTTAATTTTATCTTTTTGTAAAGTTAAAACAAAAGACTCCGACTCTTTTAATTTATCTCGATTGGCGACTAAAATTTCAGCAAATAAAAAAAGTTCAAATTCAGCTTTTTTATCACTGAACTTAACTATAGCATATGGAGTGCCTTTTGCGCTTTTTTTCTCTTGAATAGACATTATCGTACCAGCAACTAAACCTTCATTTAAATTATCCTCATAAAATTGATTATAAGGTTTTATTTTCAATTGATTAAATATCTCTTCAAATTCATTAAGCGGGTGGTTACTTAAATAAAAACCAATTGACTTAAACTCCTCTGACAAAAGTTCTTTTACTGACCAAGGTATAGAAGACTCGAAATCGAATTTTTCTTTAGTTTTTTCTTGTTCATCAAAAAGATTAGATTGATGATTTTCTTTATCATCATTCATATTTTTAATTTTTTGAATAATCTTTGGTATAGAATTTAAAATTTTATTTCTATCCTTATCAAATTCATCAAATGCCCCTGCTTTTACTAAACCTTCTAACTGAAGTTTGTTAACATCTTTAACATTTACTCGGTTAATAAAGTTAAAAAAAGATTTAAACTGTCCATTATTTTCTCTTTCATTCACAATATTAGATATAGCTTCAAATCCAACATTTTTAATAGCTCCTAGTCCGTAATAAAGTTTTCCATTAATTGCTTTAAAATCAGAAAAACATTTATTTATTGAGGGTCTAACTATTTCAATGTTTAACTTTTTTAGTTCCTCAACGAATTCTCTTAACTTAGAGGTATTAGTAAGTTCCGTTGACATAGTAGCCGCTATGAAATCTTCTTTATAATAGGTTTTTAAATAAGCTGTCTGGTAAGCAATTAAAGCATATGCTGCTGCGTGACTTTTGTTAAAACCGTACTGAGCAAATGGCTCTATTTTAGTAAAAACAAAATTAGCTACATCTTTCGCTATACCATTTTTTAAAGCTCCGTTGATAAATCTTTCTTTTTGTTTATCTAACTCTGCTTTCTTCTTTTTACCCATAGCTCTCCTTAAAATATCTGCTTCACCTGCTGTGAAGCCTGCCAATGTTTGGGCAATTTGCATTACTTGTTCTTGATAAATAATTATTCCATAGGTCGGCGTTAATATTTCTTTTAAAGTGGGATGAATATAATCTGGTTGTTTAATTCCATTTTTACAATCATTATAAATAGGAATATTGCTCATCGGACCTGGCCTATATAAGGCTACCAATGCGATTATATCATCAAATTTGTTTGGCTTCATTTGCTTGATAGCTTCTCTCATTCCGGCGCTTTCAAGCTGGAATAATCCAGTTGTTTCTCCTGATGAAAGCATAGAAAAAACTTTTTTGTCGTTATGATCAATTTTAGTTATATCTAAATCAATTTTTTTTAATCTTAATCTTTTTATAGTATTGTCAATTACTGTTAGAGTTTTTAAACCAAGTAAATCAAATTTTACCAATCCTGCGTTTTCAGAAGAATACATATCGTATTGAGTAGATGGTAAAGTTAAATTCGAACTGTGGTCAATATATAGTGGGAATTGCTCTGCCAATTTATCTCCAGCGATTACTACACCCGCTGCATGGGTAGCCATATTACGATTAAGTCCCTCCAATTTTAATGATAGTTCTATAAGTTTTTTTACTTTGGTGTTATTTTTTATTTCCTCTTTGAATCTTGGCTCTCGATCAATAGATTCTTGTAGCGTAAGTGGTCTCGAAGGATCAAAAGGTACCATTTTACAAATTCTGTCTACATGACCATAGGAGAGACCCAAAACACGTCCCACATCTCGTAAAACCATTCTGGCTTTTAATTTACCAAAAGTAATTATATGAGCTACACCATTTTTATATTTTGATTTTAAATACTCAAATACTTGATCTCTTTTTTCCTCACAAAAATCTATATCA
>MDTB01132954.1_pt1 | contig 11525 bp, 6 predicted proteins | sample 811161 | NCBI WGS metagenome assembly MDTB01 (sample SAMN05326650, study PRJNA326480) | marine metagenome | isolation source: seawater | place: Mediterranean Sea | collected 2009
ACCGTCCGAGGTCTTAATATTTATATCTATGATGGATTGTTGTATGTAGGTGGGTGGAATGAACCAGACGGAGAAAGTGATTGGGACCCTGGAACCTGGCTTGTGACAGATGCCGATGCAATCACAAGCGGCACTTGGCACCATGTCGCACTAACATTAGATGCATCAGCTAGTGGTAATACAACAAATGGTATTTTAAAAGGATATCTAGATGGTACAGAGTTCGGCTCGGGCTCAGGTTCAAAGTTATGGAGTCACCCTGGAGATGTTTCCATTGCAAGACATAAAGACACGAAATTTTCTCCCAATAACGATAACAGCCAAGCCAAATTCTTTTCAGGTTCTATTGATGAAGTACGAATCTGGAATACCGTAAGGTCTCAAAGCCAGATTAATGATAATAAGGATAAAACTCTTGCCGGAGATGACTTAGATGGAGACATCTCTGGTCTAATTGTGTATTACGATTTTCAGGATAGGAATGCTATTGATAGGGAGACCCAGGCAAGTAATAACGGCATTCTAAAAAAAGAACCTTCATCTGTTAGTGGACCAGAATTATATAAAATGAATACTAATTCATATACAAATACTGAAGTTTATCTTAATACTCTTGATGATAGCAGACTTCTTGTAAATGGGAATTTGGATATATCTGGATCAACTTTTCATGGCTCAGGTTATATAGTCGCGACTGGAGATATGTCTATAAGTGATTCCAGCCTAATTAAAGGTAATATTTTTATTATTTGTGGAGGAAGTCTTACCATTTCAGAAAACTCTGAAATTGGCGAATCCATTGACGCTCCAGTAGTATTATACTCCAAAGGAGATGCAAGCCTTACCATTTCCACAGTCTATGGTCTAATTGTTTCAAAAGGTGATAACCTTGTTCTAAATGGAACAAGTGTCAATGGGGCTATTTTAAACTATAGTGCTTCGTTTTCTTTAACGGGTAATAGTGATATTGTTGGATCTGTTGTATCTAACTATTCAGTAGATTTTCAGGGAGGACTTGCATCTATAACAAGAGGGAATATACCTGAATTTTCGGGCTTGGTTATTGGCCTTGACCCTTTTGTGGTTCCAGGGTCTTATCTGGAATATTAAAGAGCAATTATTGTATTTCTTAGCAAATATAGTTTTAGTTTAATTTTCAATTTTTTAGAATAATGAAAAGATTCTTCATTTTTATATTTATTCTCCTTTCATGTAGTAATACTGAAAAATATGAAGCAAAATGGGAGTCTATAGATAGCCGTCCAACTCCTCAATGGTTTAAAGATGCGAAATTTGGAATATTTATTCATTGGGGGCTTTATTCCGTTCCCGCCTGGGGCCCAAAAGGAAGCTACGCTGAGTGGTATCTCAATGGTATGCTAAATGGTGATACGGCACGTACTAAATACCATAATAAAAATTATGGAAATGATTTTCCCTATAAGAATTTTATCAATCTATTTAATCCCATAAGCTATGATCCCAATAAGTGGGCTGATCTATTTCAAAAAGCGGGTGCGAAGTATGTGGTACTAACCTCAAAACATCATGACGGATTTTGCCTCTGGCCTAGTGATCATAGTCGGGGATATAATTCTTTTGATGGAAAGGCAAATCGCGATCTACTTGGTGATTTAAATCAAGCAGTAAAGAAAAAGGGTATCAGATCTGGATTCTATTATTCTCTTTATGAATGGGAACACCCTGATTATCCAGAAAATGTTCCATTATATGTAGATAATTATATGCTACCTCAATTGAAAGATGCTGTCCAAAGATATGAACCGGACATAATTTTTTCAGATGGTGAGTGGGACAGACATAGTAATGAATGGAAAAGTGAAGAATTTCTAGCATGGCTCTATAATGATTCGAACGCACCTAAAGATGTAGTGGTAAACGATCGTTGGGGTGGAGAAACACGCTTCAGGCATGGTGGATATTTCTCTACAGAGTATGATCCAAGTTCTGGCGCAATGAATGAGGAATTTTTGAAAAGAGGATGGGAAGAGTGTAGGGGAATAGGAAAATCATTTGGATATAATCAGAACGAGACAATCGAGGACTACAACACCTCAGAAGAATTAATAAGGCTTCTTGTGGATATTGTAAGTAGAGGTGGAAATCTTTTATTAAATATCGGTCCCAAATCCGATGGTACAATACCTGATATTATGTCTGACCGTCTATTTGAAATTGGGAAATGGTTAGAAATAAATGGGGGAGCTATATATGGAACAACCCCAAACAGAATTTTTCAGTCAGAGGGTATTAAGTTTACCCTATCAAAGGATAGAAAAACCTTGTTCGCGTTTGTGGAAAAGTTTCAAGAAAAAACACTAAAAATTAGAGGTGTAAATGCCACCGGTGATAAACGTATACAATGTCTTGGATCAGAGCAATCCTTGGAATGGGAAAATAGAGGTTCTGATTTGATTATGCAGGTCCCCAATTCTTTTATCGATGGTCTTCAATTTTTTCCAGTATATATTTTGGAAATACCGGTATTGCCATACCTTGATAAGCCTAAGGTTCAGGTGAGTATAGAAAACAAAATCGCAGAAATAAGTATAAATTCTAATAACCCTACAAGTACGTACTTGTTTGAGATCGGAGACTCTATAAATAATAATTTGACTCGTGAATATAAAAATCCTTTTCAGATTACAGAGCCTGGGATTTTACATCTCCAAGCCACTAACAAAAATCATCTACCAAGTAAGATCGTTACACTGCCAATTAATATTCTATTAAATGAAAATGGCCTTGTCCGTAGAACCTATCTTGGGCAGTGGGATAGTTGCTCAGAAATGATAAATGAAACATTTGAAGAAGAAAGTATAGTATATGATTTTAGCATTGATCAAAACAAGAAAGATAACTTTGGCCATGTTTTTTCTGGCTATATAGTAATAAATAATCCTGGTATCTATGAGTTTCAAACTACTTCTGATGATGGTTCTAGATTATTTATTAATTCTGAATTGATTGTAGATAATGATGGTCTACATAGTAGGAAGACCATGGCAGGAGTGATGAATTTAAATAAGAAACGATATAAAATTGTTGTGGAGTATTTGGAGCGAGGTGGGCAAGAGGTATTAGATGTAAAGTGGAAAGGACCGGGATTTGAATGGCGAGAGATCCCTGCATTCAAATTATTTCAAAAAAGCGATTAAATCTAAAAGGTGTAAACTCATGAGTAAAAAGATGCACAGGAGGACGTTTATTAAAGCTAGCGTAGCAGCAGGTGGAGCAGCTGCAATATTGCCACAAACCATATTCTCATCAGAGGCAAAAAAAAGAGTAAAACTAGGATTTATTGGCACAGGCCTTAGGGGACAGTGGATGCTTTGGTTAGCTACAAAATATCCGGATGTTGATATAGCTGCTATCTGTGATATTGATAATAGGATGATAGCAGACGCCTTGAAAATAATCAAAGATGGTGGCAAACCTGAGCCTCATATTTATAAGAATGGCGATGAAGATTTTTTAAATATGTTAAATAATGAAGAGCTAGATGGAGTTTATATAGCTACTCCTTGGGAGTGGCACCATCCTATGTCCGTTGCGGCTATGAAATCTGGAAAACATGTAGGTACAGAGGTACCCGCTGCGCTAACTGTAGAAGACTGTTGGGATCTTGTTAAAACATCAGAACATTCGGGAAAACTGTGCATGATTATGGAAAACGTATGCTACCGACGAGATGTTATGGCAGTATTGAACATGGTTCGTCAAGATTTGTTTGGTGAAATACTACATTGTCAAGGGGGATATCAGCATGATCTGAGGCATGTAAAATTTAATGATGGTGTGAGCCCATATGGAGGAGGAGTGGAATTTGGAGACAAGGGATTTTCAGAGGCTAAGTGGAGGACCCAACACTCCGTGGATCGTAATGGTGACCTGTATCCAACGCATGGATTAGGTCCAGTTAGTCCTATACTGAATATCAATCGAGGGAATAGGATGATGTATTTGACCTCAACTGCGACACAAAGCAGAGGCTTACATAAGTATATTATTGAAAAAGGAGGAAGAAATCACCCTAATGCTGATATTGACTTTAAATGTGGTGATATTGTAACGACAGTAATTAAATGTGCAAATGGTCAGAGCATTGTGCTTAGCCATGATACGAATAACCCTAGACCGTATTCTCTAAATTTTAGGGTACAGGGAACACAGGGAATTTGGCAGAAAGATGCACGTTCTATTTATATAGAAGGTGTAAGTAAGGAGGAACATAGTTGGGAAGAAGAAGAGAGGTTTTTAGAAAAATTTGATCATCCTCTTTGGAAAAAATTTGAAAATCAGGCTGCAGGGTCTGGGCATGGGGGAATGGACTTTTTTATTCTTCGGGCATTTATTGAATCACTTAAAGGAGCAGATCCAGTTATTGATGTTTATGATTCTGTAAGCATGAGTGTGGTCTCTCCATTAAGTGAAAAATCCATTCGCCTGGGTAGTGCTTCCGTTAAAGTTCCAGATTTTACTCGAGGTAAATGGGAAACAAATGATCCAATTTTTGGTTTAGATAATTATATGTAAATGATGTTCTCATCTTTAGACTGGGGCATTATCGCCATCTTCTTTATCCTATCTCTTAGTATAGGTATCTGGGCATCAAAGAAAGCAGGGAAAGATCCAGAGTCTTTTTTCCTAGCTGGGAAAGATATGCCCTGGTGGCTTCTAGGTATCAGTATGGTCGCAACCACATTTTCAACAGATACACCTAATCTAGTTACAGATCTGGTTAGGCAGAATGGAGTATCTGGGAATTGGGGATGGTGGGCCTTTTTATTGACTGGAATGCTCACAGTATTTGTGTATGCGAAGCTGTGGAAAAGGTCAGGTATACTTACCGATATTGAATTTTACGAACTTCGTTATAGTGGGAAAGCAGCTGCATTTCTTAGAGGATTTAGAGCTCTATACTTAGGACTTGTTTTTAATGTGTTGGTCATGGGAGCTGTCAGCCTTGCTGCAGTAAAGTTTGGAGAAATAGTTCTTGGAGTACCTGGGTGGACAACTTTATTGGTCGCATGCTCAGTCACTTTTAGTTATTCTGCCTTGGGCGGATTAAAAGCAGTCATTATTACAGATTTTATTCAATTTATATTTGCGATGATAGGATCGATTTGGGCAACCATACATATACTATCACTTCCGGAAATAGGGGGGCTAGCAAACCTTATTTCGCATGAGAACGTAGTGGGACGATTATCTTTATTCCCAGATTTTTCAAATCCTGATGCCTGGATCCCTATATTATTTATTCCGCTTGCAGTGCAATGGTGGGCAAGTTATTATCCTGGTTCTGAGCCAGGGGGCGGAGGATATATCGCCCAGCGCATGTTTTCAGCAAAAGATGAATTGCATGCTGTCGGGGCAACTTTTCTTTTTAATGTTGCCCACTACGCAATCCGTCCTTGGCCGTGGATATTGATTGCACTTTCATCCTTGATCATTTTTCCGGAACTGTCTGATATCCAGAGCGCATTCCCAACACTCGCAGCAGATAAATTAGGACATGACATTGCCTATCCGGCGATGCTTACTCTTCTGCCATCGGGCTTACTTGGGCTAGTTTCCGCCTCTCTAATTGCAGCATTTATGAGCACAATGTCTACCCAGCTAAACCTTGGAGCTAGTTATCTTGTTAACGATTTTTATCATCGATTTTTACGACCAACATCATCCAATAAAGAACTTGTAACCGTTGCAAGAATACTTACAGCTGTGACCATCATTCTAGGTTCAGGATTGGGCCTGCTTCTAAAAAGTGCGGGGCAGGCTTTTAATCTTCTTTTGATGATTGGTGCTGGTACCGGTCTTATTTATATTTTGCGTTGGTTTTGGTGGAGGATAAATGCATATACAGAGATTGTTGCGATGGTGAACTCATTGTTTATTTCGCTGTATTTAAATTTTGGAGGACCAGATATTGCTGACTGGGCTAAGATAACAATAGGCGCTTCATTAACAACATTTATATGGGTCATTGTTACGTTTATTACACCACCAGATGATGAAAATACACTACAAAATTTTGTTGATAAGGTTAATCCTGGAGGTCCTGGATGGAAGAATTACACCTCTAAAATGAGTTCAGAAGCTTGGTTTGTCCCAAAAGGTATATATTCTATGGCTTTAGGGTGTACGGCTGTTTACGGATTTTTATTAAGTATGGGGCAATTAATTTATGGCTATACTCAGACTGGTTTTCTTCTTTTATCCATTTCATTCTTAGCTTTTTTTGGTATCTATAAAATTTGGAAATAAGTACTCCAGGTAGGATCTGTCTCTTTGGTGAACACCAAGACTATTTAGGACTCCCAGTAGTATCAATGGCAATATCTCTACGAGTTAACATAGTTGGAGAAAAAAGACGAGATAGAAAAATAGTAATACATAAGCCAGATCTGAAAGAGACAGAAACATTTTCACTTGATAATCTAGATTACACCAATAATAGAGATTATTTTAAAAGTGGAATAAGAATTTGTCAGCGTATGGGCATCTCTTTCGTGAATGGTGTTGAATGTGAAATTAAAAGTAAGATACCCTTTCAGGCAGGGACAAGTAGTTCATCAGCAATTGTTGTAGGTTGGATAAGTTTTTTAGCTCAGTTATTCGATCCTCCGCCTAAATGGTCTACAAAAAAAATAGGAGAATTAGCCTATCTGGCAGAGTCGGTTGAGTTTGGAGAGCCCGGTGGTATGATGGATCAGTATACTACTGCCTGCGGTGGGTTACTTAAAATAGAATCAGAGCCAAACGTATCTCTACAAAAAATTGAGTCTAAACTGGGTAGTTTTGTTTTAGGTGATTCATGTGAGCCCAAAAAAACTTTAGAAATTCTCGATAGATGTAAAAATTTAAGAATGAACATTTTGTATAAGCTTAAGTCTGTCAATCCAAATTTTGATCTACATACATCTACTTGTGAAGAAGATATATCCTGCCTTGATAAAGAAGAACAAAGTTTGTTTTACGCTACCTTAAAAAATAGAGATCTCTTAGAAAGAAGTTTGATCGAATTAAGGAAAGAAAAAATAGACCACCAGTACATTGGAGATTTGTTAAACCAAGAGCACGAGATTTTGAGAGATGATTTAAATGTTAGTACTAATAAAATTGAATCAATGTTGTCCGCGTCTTTGTCTGCCGGTGCATTTGGTGGAAAAATTAATGGATCTGGTGGTGGTGGATGTATGTTTGCCTATGCACCAAAAAATTCTGAAGCTGTTGCAAGTGCAATAGAATCTGTAGGTGGAAGAGCTTATATTATAGGTAAGGATGAAGGAACAAAAATTTTATCTAGGTAAAGGATTAAATACATGAATGATTTAACACTATTGATTATGGCTGCAGGTATGGGATCAAGGTACGGAGGTTTAAAGCAATTAGATTCTGTTGGGCCTAATGGAGAAACTATTATTGATTATTCTGTTTATGATGCGATTCGAGCAGGGTTTAATAAAGTTGTTTTTGTTATCAGAAAAGAATTCTACAAAGAATTCAGATCTTTAATTACAGATAAATATTCAGGAGAGGTTCAGGTTGAATTTGCATTTCAAGAACTTGATAATCTTCCGAATGGACTTTTTTGTCCTGTTGGAAGGGAAAAACCTTGGGGAACCGGACACGCTATCCTCACAACAAAAGATTTAATACAAGGCCCGTTTGTAGCAATAAATGGTGATGATTTTTATGGATTAGAATCCTTTAAGGTTGTAGCAGAATATTATCAAAATGGTGGTGCTGACTTTTCTATGGTGGCATTTCAATTGGATAATACATTATCTGATTTTGGGAGTGTTACTCGTGGTCTATGTACCCTTGATGGTGATAAACTAGATACGGTTATTGAAACAGACGGTTTGCAAATGTCCAGCGATGGCATGAAATCAGATCGAAAAATTGTTTTGAGTGGTAAAGAACCAGTATCTATGAATGTTTGGGGTTTTACACCTGATTTATTTTTTTATTTGGAGTCAATGTTTATCGAATTTCTAGAAAAAGAAGGTAAAGAATTAAAGAGTGAATATCTAATCCCTTCCGTAGTAAACACTCTCATACAATCTGGTCAGAAATCAGTACAAACACTACATAGCAGTGCAAAATGGTTTGGTGTGACATATAAAGAAGACAAACCATACGTTACAGAACAGATAAAAAAGCTTATTGATAATGGAAATTATCCAAAAAAATTATTTTTATGTATAAAATGAGGAAGTTCATTCATTATGCAAAAATCTATGTATTTTTTATTTTCATGAACTTAATTGCAAGCACTCCTCTTGAAATCCAAAATCCATTCATAGTTGAGCAAAATAAACAGGCTCCAAGGTCCACCTTTTTTAATTTTGAATCCAAAAAATTAGCGATTAAAGGTGACCCTGGAAAATCAAAGTTTTTTGCTTCTCTGAACGGTAATTGGAAATTTAATTGGGTGCGTGATCCGGCAGAAAGGCCTAAAAATTTTTATAGACCAAGATTTAATGATAGGAATTGGAATAATCTATTGGTGCCATCCAATTGGGAATTAAGCGGATATGGTGTTCCAATATATCTCAACCATCCTTATGAATTCTCGTATGATCCTGAGCCACCCAATATTCCTGAAGATTATAATCCAGTGGGGTCATATCGTAAAAAATTTATTATCCCTCCCTCTTGGAAAAATCGAGATATTATTCTTCATTTTGGAGCGGTCAAGTCTGCGTTTTTCGTTTGGATAAACGGAAAGAAAGTTGGTTATAGTCAGGGAAGTAAATTACCTGCCGAGTTTGACATAACAGATTATGTAAAAATTGGAGAAAATCTGGTTGCTTTGCAAGTATATCGTTGGTCAGATGGTACTTATTTAGAATGCCAAGACTTTTGGAGGATTTCTGGTATTGAAAGAGATGTATTCCTTGCTGCTGAGCCAAAAGTAAAAATATCTGATTTCTGGGCCCAAGCATACCTGAAAAATAATTTTAAAGATGGATTATTAGATCTGGAAATTGAGCTTTCCAATAATACAAAAACAAACAAAGATATCTCTTTAGTTGTCGAGCTTTATCATCCTAGTGGAAAAAGAATATTACTTAAAACTGAAAAATTAGATATTGGCTCAAATTCTTTAAAAACCCATCAATTCAAAAAAATCATTACGAATGTACAACCTTGGAGCGCTGAAATACCGAACCTTTACACTATTCAAATAACTATTAAAAATAGGAATAAGGTAGTTACATCTGTAGCTGATGAAATAGGTTTTAGAAATGTAGAGATTGAAAATGGTCAATTATTAGTGAACGGGAAACCAATTTTGATAAAAGGTGTAAATAGGCATGAACACGATTCAAAGACGGGGCACGTGATAAGCAAGGCTCTTATGGAAGAAGATATTCGATTGATGAAGGAATATAATATCAATACTGTGAGAACTAGTCATTACCCAGCTGATCCATATTGGTATGATCTATGTGACAGGTATGGACTCTATGTTATAGATGAGGCAAACATTGAGAGCCATGGTATGGGTTACCATCCAGATAGAACACTTGGTAATAACAGTGACTGGGAGTTAGCCCATCTCACTAGAGTAAAAAGAATGGTAGAGCGTGATAAAAATCATCCTTCCATAATTTTATGGTCTATGGGTAATGAGGGCGGAGATGGAGTAAATTTTGTCGCTTGCTCTGAATGGATTAAGGATAGGGACCCATCGCGACCCATACACTATGAGCGTGCAGGTGAAAAAGATCATGTAGATATTTATGCACCGATGTATACCAGCCTGGCAGGACTAAATGATTGGGTGAAGGAGAAAAAGGACAAACCATTAATACTGTGCGAATACATGCATGCAATGGGTAATAGCCTTGGAGGTATGGAAGATTATTGGAAATTAATTCGTAAAGAACCACAGTTGCAGGGAGGATGTATATGGGACTGGGTAGATCAAGGTTTAGAAAAAGTGAGCGAGGACGGTCTTAGATATTTTGCTTATGGTGGTGATTTTGGTCCATCAGATACTCCAAGTGATGGCAATTTTTTAATTAATGGTCTTGTCCAGCCAGATAGGATTCCTAATCCACATTTATTTGAGGTAAAAAAAGTATATCAAAATTTTTTAGTCAAGGCTGTAGGATTAGAAGATTTTTTAGTGGAAATAATAAATGAAAACTTTTTTGTTAATTCGAATGATTATGAAATTACATGGTTGCTTAAATCTAACGGAAAGCTATTGCAAAACGGCAAACTAAATAATCTAAATATTGAGCCACAGACTAGTCTCTATGTAAACATTCCAGTGTCCCCATTTAAAATGAAGCCATTGGTGGAGTATTTTTTAGAGCTTGAATTTAAAACCAAGAAGAAAAATGGTTTAATAGAAAAAGGCCATTTAGTTGCTTGGGAACAATTACCATTAGTCAATTTTAATACAATCAAAAACTACAAGCAGAGACTTTCATTAGAAAGCATATCATCTGTTCCTAATTTTAAAAATATTTTTGAAAATCAAGATATCATTGAAATAGTCGGTGAAAATTTCAAAATTGAATTTTCAAAAATTGAAGGTGTGATTTCATCATGGACATTAGGCAATAGTAAATATATAATAAATGGACCCAAACCTAATTTTTGGAGACCTCCAACTGATAATGACTTCGGTAATAATATGCCAGTAAGGCTTTATGTTTGGAAAAAAGCTTCGGAAAATCAAGTAATTAAAGATGTACAGGTTTTTAAAAAGGATAATTTTATTGGTATTAATGTAAAAGTTTACTACCCAAGCATAGATAGGGAAGGTGAAATAGCATACGGTATTGATGGAGATGGGATGATTTTAGTTACAAATAGTTTAGACCTTGAAAAATCAGAATTGCCGAATCTTCCAAAATTTGGAATGAGCATGACTCTCCCTAAGAGATTTGATAATTTTACTTGGTTTGGAAGAGGGCCTCATGAAAGCTATAGAGATAGAAAATCTAGTGCCAAAATAGATTTATACTCTGGTAAAGTTTCTGATCAATACCATCCTTATATAAGACCTCAGGAAAATGGAAACAAGACAGATGTTAGATGGGCTACCTTTAGAAACCAAAATGGTTATGGTATAATGTTTTCTGGTTATTTATCTCTAAAAGCTAGTCATTTTACAGTTGATGATTATGATAATGGTGTTTTAATTGAAGATTCAGGATCCCTAAAACTTCATAAGGAAAGTAGGCACACGATCGATATGATTGAGAAGAATTTTGTGCAACTTGATATAGATCATTTGCAGATGGGCGTAGGAGGTGAAGATAGCTGGGGAGCTCAACCTACCGAGGAGTACCAAATGAAGCCAAGGAAATATATTTATCATTTTTCTATGCAATTAATAGAACCTTCAGATGAACCATGTAACATTTATAAAAATAGTTTTTAAATATTTTTAGATAATTGTGGAATGAAGATATCCGTAATTATTCCTACTTTTAATCGGAAAAAAACTCTTGGAAGGGCAATCCAATCTG
>MDTB01160710.1_pt1 | contig 11525 bp, 10 predicted proteins | sample 811161 | NCBI WGS metagenome assembly MDTB01 (sample SAMN05326650, study PRJNA326480) | marine metagenome | isolation source: seawater | place: Mediterranean Sea | collected 2009
CTTGGCCTGGGGTCGTGATTATGGTGACGTCGTACCACTAAAAGGCTTGATGACGGGCGGTAGTCAGCACGTACTTGAGGTGTCAGTGGACGTGACTGCGCTCGAGTAAACGATTATTGATCTGGTTCGGGCCCCTACAGGTGCTGTCTACTGCGGGCCTTAATGTCTCTTGCGTGAGGCTTTGACGCCTAAGGCGCAGAAATATAAGGAAAAGGAGTTTTTCGGTATCCAAGGTATCTGGGATCCGTCATAGAGCAAGGAAGAGCACGAAATGACGTCACAGCGAGCTCTCAAGGCGATGGATTCGGTTGGGCGACATGAATTGCCTCGATACCGTCCAATACTTCTTGAGGAAGTATTAAACCGTGTGTGTCGATATTTTCTCTTAACTGATCCATCGTGGTGGCCCCAATAATATTAGAGGTCAGAAATGGCCTCGAGGTGACAAACGCGAGCGCCATTTCGGTTAATGTTAGGCCGTGCCGTTTTGCGAGCGCGGCATATACTTCAGTAGCTCGCGTTGCCTCCGGATTCGAATAGCGAGAAAAACGATCGAATAATGTCAACCTGGCTCCCTCCGGACGTTGTCCACCCAGATACTTGCCAGAAAGGACGCCAAACGCGAGCGGTGAGTACGCCAGAAGACCAACAGATTCTCGATGCGCGATCTCAGACAGGCCTATCTCAAATGTCCGGTTCAACAGCGAGTATGGATTTTGAACAGAGGCGACCACAGGTAGTCCTTCGCAACGAGCAATTTCTAAAAATGTCATGACCCCCCAAGGGGTCTCGTTGGACAGACCAATCGATCGAACTTTACCACTCTCAACCAAGCACTCAAGAGCGGCCAAGGTTTCGTCGATCGGGGTCTCGTCGGCGTCATCTTCATGACGGTAACCCAGACGCCCAAAGAAGTTGGTCTGACGATCGGGCCAATGCAATTGATAGAGATCGATGTACTCGGTTTGAAGCCTCCTGAGTGAGGCATCAACCGCCTCCACCAGATGACGTTTGTTATGCCTAGGACCACCCCGGAAATAATTGACCCATACACCTGGACCACAGGCCTTTGTAGCGATAACCAAATCATGGCGCTGGCCACGTTTCTTAAGCCAGGAACCAATGTACTGCTCAGTACGTCCCTGCGTCTCCGCTTTAGGGGGTATGGGGTAGAGCTCTGCCGCATCAACAAAGTTAACACCCCTCTCATCGCAGGCATAAGCCAATTGTTGATGAGCGTCCGATTCTGTATTTTGTTCGCCCCAGGTCATGGTGCCGAGACAAATAGACGTAACCTCGATACCTGTTTTACCTAAATTACGCTTCTCAATCATATCGCCACTTTCCTCGTGTATCTTGGTAGTTCATAACGCGCTATCCAAGCGGTTAAATGCCTCGGTCAGGGTCGCGGGACTGCAACCAAAATTTAAGCGGACAGCGGTATCTGATCCGAAGGTTGCTCCCGGCGAAAGCCGGACGCCGTGATCCAGGAACCTTTCGAACAGGTCGGTGTAGTGATACGATTCGATCCAAGCTAGAAATGTCGAATGCCCAGTTATTACTGTCATCTCTGGATGACCAAGAGACCAGTCCGTAACCAGTTGTCGGTTGTTTTTTAGAGCTTTAAGCAGAGCATCGTGCCAAGACCATCCGTCTGTCAGGCATGACGCTGTCACGGCATACGCAAGCGGCGCGACGTTTGGCATGGCAGTCTGCGTAGCCAGAAATCGCTGCCTAGTGTCGGGATCTGGAATGATCGCGATAGCGCACGCAAATCCTGCGATGTTGAATGTTTTGGTTGCAGCCATCAGTGTGATCGTGGGTTGATCATTAGGGGCCGTGAGGCCGCAAGGGATGTGTCGTCTGTCATCCAAAATTAAGTCAGCCCAGATCTCATCACTAACTAGCAGGGCGTCGTAGTTGGCGGCCAGTTCAACTAGGCCTTGGATGAAATCCTTGGAGTAGACCGTACCACCAGGGTTGTGTGGATTACACCAGAGTATTGCTGTCGGTTCTTTGATCGTTCTAAGTCTCTCCTCAATAACCCCTATAGAGGTCTCGATGGTTTCACCCGTTAGGTCCAATTGGATTGGGTGCTCCACCCGATTTTCAATTGAGGGTACCGTCTTGAAGTATGGATAAGCAGGCGTCGGTGTCAGCACATGGCGGACTTGGGGACTCGCCATCAATGAAAAGCGCATACCCGGTACCACACCCGGAATTGGCACAATCCAATCTGGATCAATTATCCATCCGTGGCGAGTTTTTAGATGCTGAACCCACATAGCGCGGAAGCTTCTAGGTTCCTCTCCATAACCAAAAATTCCATGAGTTAGCGCATGATTGATGGTCTGTGTGACGCAGTCCGGTGGAGCGCAATCCATATCGGCAACCCAAAGTGGCAAAACGTTTTCTGGAGAAGTCGACCACTTCAGGCTCGCATGAGCGGTCCGCTCAGTTGGGGTTGGGTGCCAAATCATGCTTCGGTTGCCTAAGCGCGAGTATTAGACCGGTTGCAATCAATAAACCGGCGATCCAGTGGTTGGAGGTAAGTGATTCATTCAAAAATAAAAACGCTAGGACCACGCCATAAAGAGGCATCAAGTGAATGTATTGTCCCGCCACCTGTGCACCGAGTTGAGCGACTCCATAGTTCCAACAGATATACGCACCGAGTGATGCGAATACAGCCACGTAGCCTATGACGAAGAGTGTGTCCAAGTTCATGGGTAGTGGCGGTTCATTGAGAGGGTTGATGCATAGTAGGAGGCCATTGAAGCAGACTCCAAAGAAGACGATGTAGGTTAGAAAGCCAAGTCCCGACAGCTCATTTGGTTTTTTTCTCAATGTCAGGGAGTACAGTGCCCAACCGATCGATGAGGAGATCACCCACAGGTCCCCCGAATTAATCTGAAGATCGTCGTTTAAATCACTTAAAATCAAAAAACTCACCCCAGCGAGTGAGATAGTGATACCAAGACCACGTCGTGTTGTGAGCGAATCGCCATAAAAGATGACGCCAAAGAGAACAATCCAGACAGGAATGGAAGAGTTGATTAATAGCGCGTTGGTGGCCTCAGTGTCCCTTAGACCGAGGTACAATAGAACATTGAAACTTGCCACTGAGAGCAGTGCCAATAGGCTTAGTATCGGCAGATTTTTTAGGATAATTGGTAATTCGATACGTACAGTCTGGAACGTAACCGGGAGGAGCAAAACAAGCGCCAGTAGCCATCTGTAAAAGGACATGGTTATGGCGCCGAGATCGGACGAGAATGCTCGGCCAACGATGAAATTACCGGCCCAGAACAACGGTGGTAGTAACAACACAATGTACGGCCAAGAGCGCGCCATTAATCAGCCATACGACGATATTTCACACGGGTGGGAATGATTTCTCCTCCCAATCGTTTCTTTCGATCCTCTTCATACTCAGAGTAATTACCTTCGAAGAAGGTTGCCTGTGAATCACCCTCGTATGCCAAAATATGCGTAGCGATTCGGTCTAGGAACCAGCGGTCGTGTGAGATCACGAGGACGGTCCCAGGAAACACGAGTAGTGCCTCTTCTAGCGCCCGTAATGTCTCAACGTCGAGGTCATTGGTCGGTTCGTCAAGTAGCAGAACGTTACCACCTTGTTTCAGTGTTTTGGACAGGTGTAAACGATTTCTTTCGCCACCTGACAGATCCTTAACGAACTTCTGCTGGTCACCGCCTTTGAAGTTGAAACGGCCCAGATAGGCGCGACTTGGGATTGAGTAGTTACCTACGTTGATAATATCTTGCTCATCAGATACTTCGGCCCACACAGTTTTTGAACCATCCAGAGTGTCGCGGGACTGGTCCACGTAGGCCAATTGCACCGTCTCACCGACCTCAACGGTTCCAGAATCTGGAGACTCCTGGCCCGTGATAATCTTAAAAAGTGTTGACTTACCGGCACCGTTACCACCGATCACTCCAACGATCGCGCCCGCGGGCACCGCAAAGCTCAGGTCATCGATCAGCATTTTGTCGTCAAATGCCTTACTGACTTGGCTAAATTCGACCACCTTGTCGCCAAGACGGGGCCCAGGTGGTATGTAGATCTCTTGCGTCTCGTTACGTTTTTGGGTGTCCTGGCTCTGTAACTCTTCAAAGGCTTTTAGACGTGCCTTCGACTTTACCTGTCGGCCTTTTGCATTTTGACGAACCCACTCTAGCTCGCTCTTTATTGTCTTCTGGCGGACCTCCTCAGACTTCTGCTCCTGCTCTAATCGTTTCTCTTTGGCTTCAAGCCATGTCGAATAGTTACCCTCAAATGGAATACCGCGGCCCCGGTCGAGTTCTAGAATCCAACCGGCGGCGTTGTCTAAGAAATAGCGGTCGTGTGTAATGGCGACCACGGTCCCTTCAAAGTCGACCAAGAAGTGTTCAAGCCATGCCACAGATTCTGCGTCCAAGTGGTTGGTTGGCTCGTCAAGCAGCAACATGTCCGGCTTTTGTAGGAGCAGCCGACAGAGTGCGACACGGCGTCTTTCACCCCCTGAGAGGTACTCGATTTTGGCGTCCCAGGGTGGCAGACGGAGTGCGTCGGCTGCCCGCTCGAGGACCCGATCCAACTCCCATCCGTTGACAGCATCGATCTGATTCTGCAACTCACCTTGCTCCATCAAAAGCTCATTCATCGCGTCATCGGACATCGGTTCCGCGAAAGCCGCAGAAATTTCATCAAAGCGGCTAAGGAGTTGCTTTATGGCTCCAACGCCTTCCTCCACCACGTCCCGCACGGACTGATTTGGATCAAGTTGTGGCTCCTGCGGAAGGTATCCCACATTAATACCGGGTTGTGGTCGTGCCTCACCATCAATTTCAGTGTCCACCCCGGCCATGATTTTGAGGAGTGTAGATTTACCAGAACCGTTCAGGCCGAGGACGCCGATTTTTGCGCCAGGGAAAAACGAGAGGGAGATATCTTTCAATATTTCACGTTTTGGGGGAACGACTTTGCTCACCCGATTCATGGTGTAAACGAACTGTGCCATGGAAGCTTGCTGGTCCTAGTGGGTTGGAATCAAGTTAGGAGTAAGAATACCAAGAAATTGAATCGTCTGATGATTTGTTTTAGAGCTCAGTTCCTCAGATGTCTATCGTTGATTATGTTTGCCATTCGATGTCTTCAGGGCAGTGATTTCCTGGCACCTCATTTATCTCGACCATATCAGAGAACGTTTAATTCACTTGCTATAGCTTTTTGGTGGCGATGTCACAGCATTTTTATGCATTGGGACGGTATGTGATCAGATCGGGTTCGACCACTTCGAGGACCTGTGTATCGTCATGAACGACCAACGCGTGGGGGTGTGCTCTCGAGCAGACAGGATCGGCTGCAGACGCGTCACCAAGAATAGAAAGGGCCTGACAGCGGCATCCACCAAAATCGATCTCTTTACGATCACATGTTTGGCAGATGTCGTGCATCCAGGTATCACCCCGGTATGCGTTGAAGGCATCCGACTCGTACCACACATTCTCTAGTGAATGATTAATCACGTTCGGAAACGCGAGATGCGTCAAGGTGGTTGCGTTGTGGCAGGGAAGGACTGAGCCATCTGGTGCCACAATTAAAGCGACGCGACCCCAACCATTCATGCAAGGCTTGGGATATTCGGCGTAGTGATCTACAGGCACATAATCGATGAGTAACTGGCCCTCCAAAGATTCGCGGGCCTCTTTCACGATCTGATTGGTGCGGTCAGATTGTTCTTGCGTTGGCATCAGTAAATTCTTATTCAGTGCGGCCCAACCGTGATATTGGACATTGGCAATTTCCAGTCTCCTTGCCCCCAACTCCTGCGCCAGGTTGATGGTCTCAGGCAACCGGTCGAGGTTTAATCGATGCATCACCGCGTTCACTGTCAAAGGCACGGAAATATCCGTTACCCACTTAGCAAACTCGAGCTTCCGTTCGAGGCTTTTGTTTAAATTACTGATCAATTTTGCGCCATCGGGGTCCACGTCCTGCAGTGATAATTGGATATGATCGCAGCCGGCGCCGACTAAATCATTCAGTCGATCTTTAGTGATCCCGATGCCTGAGGTGATTAGGTTGACGTAAAGATCGGCTTCGTGGGCGGCGCTGATCAGTTCGGTTAGGTCGCGACGAGCCGCGGGCTCTCCACCGGAAATGCTCACCTGTAGGACACCCAGTTCGGCCGACTCCTCAAAGACCCTTGCCCAGTCAGCGGTTGAGAGTTCAACATCTTTTTTGATCAGCTCTGTTGGGTTAGAGCAGTATGGACATTGCAGCGGACACCGGTGGGTTACTTCCGCTAGAAGGACTTGTGGTGCTGGTGTGGTTACTTGGTTCATGTTTGAAGTACCCGTCTCATGACCATCGTTGTACAGAATTCACTGACATCTTGGTTAATGTCTTGGGGATTCACCTCGAACCGCTCAGCAAGCCGGTGGACAATTTCGGAGAGGTTCGATTGACCATCGATTTCACTCATGATTGCGGTGCCGGTTTGATTGAGCTCGATCAACATTTCGGGCCCTAATACGACATGCCGTTCGCGCACCCTGTCGTGTTTTAAACGGACGCCGCGTTCAAATTTTGGTACTGCTGATGATGAAATTAACTCGACATTCATTGGCTCTTATCCATCAACCCAGTCAGGTCTTGAGGGTCCCAAGCGCCTGGTGGGATCGTGCCACCAAGATAATATGCCGATGCTAGCGCGTCTAGCATCGCCCACAGCATGCTACATTTGAACTTTAACGCGTCGATGCAGAGCTCTTGTTGCTCCAGGGTTTCGGCATGTTGATCGATATAGTCAAGAGCCCAATTGGAATCTCTATTTGCCTGCGCTTTCCGGTACGAGAAGTAGGTAAGACTGTCTTCAGTGATAAAGTCGTAGTTTTTGAGCATACCCTGCACGCGTTCGACAATGATGTTGGGAGAAAATAACTCGGTCAGTGACGATGCGACAGCCTCAAGGGTGGTTTTCTCCTGAACGAAGGTAAGGTATGCATTCGACGCGAATTGAGTCGCCGGCAGGGCACCCTGCATCGACATCACATAGTCTTTACTGAACCCGAGCTGGCTCGTTAAAGCGAGCCATCGACGCAAGCCGCCCTCGGGGTGGTCGTCGATTTCGCCGTCATGGTCAACGACCCGTTGCCGCCACTCACGCCGATCCTCGATCCCCTCAAGGCGAGCCATAATCAACGCGTCTTTAACGGGAATGATTCTCTGGTAGCAAAACCGGTTTAGTGCCCACGCTCGGATCTCGTCGATCGAGCATTGACCCTGATGCATCCTGTGATGATAGGGATGGTTGTTGTGATACTGGGTCTCGCCAATTTCACGGAGCTTTTCCTCAAATTCATCTCGTGAAAGTTTGGTAGTCATATTGTAAGAACCAGCCCGTCGTGACAGATATCCCAGCCAGCAGTTCGTATTGTTTGATACGCCTCTGATTGGCTGTCCCAGATCGGGTTTGAGTTATTGATATGGAAGAAATGCTTAGTTTTGAGAGCACAATCGGCAAGCCTGACCATCGGCCCGTCGGAGCCTGTGATTGGTAGATGGCCCATCCGTTGGCCGGTCTTATTCCCTAGGCCAAGGAGCTGCATTTCATCATCCTCAAACACTGTCCCATCAAACAACAGATGCTCTACCGTCTCAATCCGCTCGAGCAGTTTCTGGTCAATCGCTGCACAGCTTGAGATGACAAGTGTCTTACTTCGCTCGGTACGAACCTCGACGCCACTTGTAAAACCGAGGTCACCAGATTCAATACCGAGGGAGTCCTCTAAGTAAAGTGGGGCCTTACCGGCGACCGTGAAAAGTTCGATTTCGAGCCCGGGGATAGGCTGGATAGCTTCGCCTGTTTCCAGCGAACGCTGCGTCACGTAGTCTGGGTCAAGTACTGAGAAGATGGTGTTATCAGCTAAAATTTCCAGAACTTTCGTGGGCCCATAAATATCGAATTTCTGTTTCTCTCGGAGGTTAAGGAGCCCGGCTACGTTATCGACATCTGCGTTGGTAACAATTACCCCTTTGATTGGGGAATTGCGGACACCGTCAGGATGGTCGCGAGAGGGCTGTAACTGCGGGGTCTGTAATATCTGTTGTCGTAAATCAGGGGAGGCGTTAATGACAATATATCCAGAGTCTCGATTACCAACCGCGACACTTGCCTGCGTCTGTGCAGGACGAGAATGGCTCCACACCCGCGCGCTTTGACCGCCGGCACAGTTCCACTGAGGAAGGCCACCGCCTGCGGCAGAGCCGAGAACGATTAATTCCAAAAGACACCTTTTTCTATTTTTTCAGAAGAGATTCAGGGGGGCAAAGGCCCCCCCGAAGAACACTCAGAACAGAGGACGATCGCCTTCTGCTGGAGCATACATATTAATTTCACAACCGCATGACATTTCGATTGCTGTTGGTTTTTGCCACATAATTACCGCCTCCGGTGGTTTTTATTTCCTAGGACTGACATTGCTTGACATTGTCAGTGCTAATACCCTGCAAAACAAAAGACGTTATGTCAAGTGCTAACACGTAACAAACGTGATTGCCTCTAAGGTGAACTTAGTCTTAGTTCGTTGGCCGGGCAATGATCAGTTCACTAGTGCGAAAGATCATTGATACTTTCCTTCTGCTAAAATCACTATTTGAGTTTGCACCGCGATTCGGGCTCGTCCAACCCGAGCGTATCCACGTAATGCTTGGGGTGTAGAAACTTGGGCATTGGGGCCACGGCAACTACAGCGTCACCAGTCGCGAGCAAAATTGGTTGTCGAAGTTGGTTATTCCAAGGCCTGATAGAACCTCGCGTTCCCTTGTACAAATCGACTTGGGTATCCGGATGCGCCAGAATTTCTTGTGGATCAAGATTTTGTGAAATCGAATCGACAACTGCAAGGCTGTTTGTGATCAGTTTGATAGCGCTCCACGCGGCAAATTCCTCGTCACTCATTGCATCGGTAGCAGGTAACGGGTTTTCTTTGTCAAACAATTGGTATCGCTCGTTCAGCTGAGGTGCGCCATATCGCTCGAGTGTCCTGTGCCACCCGACTGGAGTGAGCCCGACATCTCCGACCACGGGCCTCGCTCGTCTCGTACTGTATTGAATGTAGCGGCCAAAATCTCTGGAGCTGTCAATGACTGCGACCACATCGTAAGAGGCGCCCCCTGTCAGAAACTCAGGTTTATTTTTGTCGCGATCATCAGGGTGATGTGACAGAGTAAACTCACGGAGATCTGAAATATCGGCCCCAAACTTTTTCAGACTTCGCTCGAGAATCTTAGTTCGTGACTTATCTTCGTCGGTTGGTCCGTGCACGACAAGTACTTTCCTCCAGCCGCGATAGATAAGAAATTGACCGAGAGCGTCGAAGTACATGCGCTCTGATGGGATCATATGATAGAGCGATGGGAGGCAGAGTGAATCGCGTAGATCAATATCCCGATGCCTTACGTTGACCGTTGTATGCCCGCTTTTATCGAGAAATGTTGCAGCTTCAATAAACACCGATTTCGGGAGATCTAGTATGACTAACGCGTCGCTATGAATTTCGTTCAGTTGATCATTGAGCGGCCGTTTTTCATCGACATCAATCACTTGCAACTCCGGGGTAATACCGAATGCTTTGAAGCTAGTTTCTGACTCAAATAACGCAAGATCCACCGCCCGTTTCACGGGACGCTCGATCTTCGTCTGGATACCAGCGAAGCTCTTTCCACGATTAGTTACTTCTGCATTTGACGCGGTTACGATTACAAGGTGAAGACTGGCTGCCATTGCAAGGTTCGTCGATGAGGTCACGACAAGGAGGAGGATGATCCATAGTCTCATTTGAATACCTCGACGGAGTGCGGTATCAATCCGGCGCGTTTAGTCAGTTTTGGTCGCTTAGTTTGAAGATCGATAAAGGTGAAGTCATCGGAGAGTCCGTTGAGCACGATGAGGGTCTGTTTATCTGGTGACAGCCCAAGGCCCCACGCACGTTTGCCTACGAGAATATACTTGATGATTTCTCGCGTCGTTATATCGATGATGGCCACGTGATTAGCACTGCCTAGCGCGATGTAGGCCTCGTTCTTTGATTCGTTGAACAGAATATCGACCGGTGTCATTTGCTCGGGGCGGAAGCCTTTTGGTGCAAATATTACCTCAGCTCGTTTTTTGCGAGTCTGGATGTCAAAGATTTCGACCCGACTACCCATTTCTGATGAGACCCACAGCTCATCTTTAGAGAGAGCAATCCGACGCGGGCGGAGGTTTGTGCGAATCACCTCTTTTGGTTCATAGGTTGCCCCGTCGAACACGTGCACTAGACCTGCGTTTTCCGAAGCAACAAAAATATTTTTGCCATCATCAGTGATCACGATACCGTCGGGCTCTAGTCCTGTCGGCAATTCCGCGATCAATTGGCCGGATGGTAGATCGAATACTGAAGCGCGTGCGTTCCCTTCGTTTGTGACGAACAGTCGTTTAGATGCGACATGGAGTGCAACATTCATGGCTCCTGGTACAGCTAAAATCTCAGAATCGATGGTTCGCGTAGTTCGGTTGTAAATGACCAGTTTGTGGTCGTCAGAGCAGGCGATTGTTACTTGTGTCTCTGCAGGACCGCGGACCATGCCGCGAGGACGGTTACAAATAGGAATAACTTGAGTGGTCGAGCCATTTTGGTCGACATGTATGACATTTCCTGACCTTTCGTTTGTCAGAACTGCCTCGAACGCAGACACGCTTGTTACAGGTACAGCCGAAAAAAATATCGCTGCCAAAGCAGCAATGAGTTGTCTCTTAAAATTCAAAAGATGATGGTTGGTGTTCAAGTTTTTTCCTTTTTCGCTTTATTCAACAAGACGCTCACCCTGAGCCTAACTGCGCTCACCCAGAGCCTAACTGAATTAGCGATGATCTGAATAAATTTCTGGTCAGTATTGTTAAGTTACTACACGTCCCTGTTATAGGATTCAGAATCAGTTGAGTGTTTTGTCAGCCAGAAACCCTGATATACAACACCTAGTGCTTATCATGTTTCGTGGTGAGATAAATTATGGTCTTGACAATCCCGCTACATTTACGATAACACGTACGTTGGATGACATTGTCGAGCATTGTCAATCAAAAGGCTGCGCGCAGATTGCGCAGTTACGCGTTTGGTAGCCCTCAGTGGACCAGCGTGATTTTTATTAAAATAAAAAAGGAGATTTTCTTAATGAAACTCAAAAAAATTGCGGCTTCGATTGCAGCAATGGCATTCGCTGCAGGAGTCGTGGCAAAAGAGAACGACGTGGGCATTTTCGGCACGTCCGGTAAAGGGATGGGCGACCACACCTTCATTGATCAAAACGGTGCCAAGGCGGATAACATCCGTGAGGTTCTGAAGAACGTCAAGATGCCGGCCGGCTTCAAAATTGAGCTCTATGCGGTTGTACCTGACGCTCGTGACATGGCGATGGCCCCGCAGGGCACAGTGCTTTTCGTGGGTACCCGGAAAGATAAGGTTTGGGTAGTTTC
>MDTB01177330.1_pt1 | contig 11525 bp, 11 predicted proteins | sample 811161 | NCBI WGS metagenome assembly MDTB01 (sample SAMN05326650, study PRJNA326480) | marine metagenome | isolation source: seawater | place: Mediterranean Sea | collected 2009
ATTTCAAATTGATTAAATTCAGACTTTTTAATTTTATCTAATTCAGTTAAACATTGAGAATTAAAAACATAGAGTCCCGTTACAATTATATTTGAGATAAATTTTTTTGGTTTTTCAATTATCTCTAAAGCTTTATTATTTTTAATATTGAGTACACCAAAATTTTTAGGCTCATTATGTGTTTTACAAAATATTGAGAATTTATTTTTAGAGATTAATGCTTTTGAAATAAAAAATTCATAAAGACCTTGTCCAAAAAAAAGATTATCGCCTAATAAAGTAACTAATTTTCTATTTGAATTAATATCGAAATTATCTCTAAAGACTTTGAGGGCTCCAGCTATTCCATCATTTTCACTTTGAAATAAATAATTTATTTTTAAACCAAATTCTTTTCCTGTATTAAGAATTGATAAATATATTTTATGATCATTTTTGGAGCAAATAATATAAATATTTTTAATCTTAGATTTTTTTAATAAGGAAATTGAATAATAAATCATAGGTTTATTATAAATTGGAAGTAAATGTTTATTTATATATCTAGTCATAGGTTTCAAGCGGGTACCGAAACCAGCTGCTAAAATGATACCAACAGGCTTATTTTTAATATTCATTTTTAATATTTAATTTTTTATAAATAATTTTTGCTTTCTCGAACTCATCATAATCGTCAATATCAACAGATCTAGCTTTATCAAATATCATTGCTTTAGAATTAACTTCATAAAAATTTTTTTTATTATAAAAAGTATCCCATCTTCCAAAAAAAATTGATCCGTCTACGTGATAAGTAATCGGCAATTCTTGTCTATTTTTACAGTATTTTTTTTTAACAAAACCTTTAAGACTATGGTTTTTTTTAAGCACATTTGACCAAAATATAGGGTGAGAATCCATTGAAACAGAACAAACTAAGTCAATTTTTTTTGATAATAATTTACTCGCTTTTTTAAAATCTGATGGGACTCTTAGTGGATTAGTAGGATACGTGTACAAAACATTGTCATAAACTCGATCATTCTTTTCAACCCACTTTAAAGCGTGGTGTAAAGCATCATAAAAATATGATTTGTCAGTTGAATATTTTTTAGGCCTTTTAAAAGGGGATTCTGCGCCATATTTATTGGCAATTTTTGCGATAATATCACTATCAGTTGATACAATAATTCTTTTGAAGATACCTGACTTAATTATAGGTTTAATAGTATAATAGATTAGCTCTTTACCATGAAAATTTTGAATATTTTTATTTTTAATTCCCTTAGAACCAGATCTAGCAAGTATAATGCAGATGTTATCTTTAAACATTTTATAATAACTTTATAACCTTTTTAATAATAATATCATTCTTTAAAAAAGTATGGTCTCCAATAATATTTTTTCTAAAAGATTTGTAACCAATATTATTGAACTCTGATGACAAGTACTTAGAAATCTTTTTAATTATTATTTTATTACTTAAATTAAACTTAAATTTCATGAGAGTACAATTATTATTAAAGTAATAATGAGATGTTTGCTCTTCGTTTACTGATGATGGTATGGAAATATTTGGAATTTTGTTATTTATACAATTCATAAAAAAATTCCCTCCGGAGGTAATGACCAATTTTGCTTTAGCTAAATATTTACTAGCATAACTAAAGTTTTCGATATAATTAACATTATTAAAATGATTTTTAATATATAATAATTCTTTTGTACTTGGACTATGCTTATAAAAATTATTAATAAATACAATTAAATTATAATTATGAAATAAATCTAATTTACTTAAACTAATAATTAAATCCTTAAGGATATTTCTTTTATCAGTTCCTCCAAGGCAAACTAGTATACATTCTTTATTGTTATTCTTTTCAGAATAGATCTTATTGAATATAGAATATTTCCGATCGATGATAAAATTGTGATTATATTTGAAATTATTTTGTTTTACATGCGTGCAAACATTAATATTACAGTTACTAATTATTTTTTTATTAGAATTTGAAAATAAAATCGATTTTTGTTTATATTTTAAAAATATTTTATTAAAAGGAACATCAATTATTAAAATATGATCCATAAATAATTTATTATCAAAATTTAAGGTATTTCCTGGTGAAATATTATGAGTGATAAATTTAAATTTATTTTTTTTTTAATAAGTTTTTAGCAAATAAATTATTATTTATTATAAAGTTAATTTCAAAGTTCTTTTTTAGAAAAAAAGCTAGTTCTATTGACTGCACTAGATGGCCTAAGCCAATTTGCTTGGAACAAAATAAAAGAAAATAAATTTTCTTCATCTGAACATATCAAGCAAAAATTTTTTTTCTTTTAGAAAAATACTCTGCAATATTGAACAATAATAAAATTCATAATTATCTTTTAAAAGCGACTCATGAAAAGATAATTTTATATTATTTTGATTAAAAAGATTTTTATCATAGAGATTTTTACCTCCTATAGGGTTTATATAATGATCAAATCCTAGGTATTTACAAATTGCTATTATTTTATTTTGACCTTTAAGAGAGGGTTGTAATTTAAGACTTGAGGATAAAATTATTTTAGTATCTATGGATAAATAATCACAGATAATTTCAATAGAATTTTTTATAAAAAAAACAAGATTATTTGATGGGAAATATAAATTTTTTTTTAACAATTCATATTTTATAAAGTAGTCTTCAACATTACTAAAATGATGATTACAACTTTTTGATAATTTAATTTTCCAAGAATTATCATCTGTTAAAAAAATATCTTTGATATGTTTATTTTGACTTCTGCTATTGAGGGGTATTTTGAAATATATTTTACTACCGTTAATATTTATAAAATTTCTATCTATCCATCCTTTGTTTATGTAATTACAATCATCATATAAAACAAAAATATCTACATTATTTAATAATTCAAAATAGCCTATATTAGGTAAAAAATATGGCTGCATTACAGCTATCTTCATAAGACTTATATTTTTTTTAAGTCACTTAACTTTATGATTTTATCTTTGTTGATATTTTTAACTAATATTTTGCCAATTAGCTTATTATATTTAGATGGCTCTAATCCTTTTGGAGGTCTTTTATAGTCAAAATCTTCAAATTTTAATTTAGTTCCTTTTGCGAGATCCCTACTTGCAACAATGCTCCTCCTCATTACTTTCTTTGAACTAGAGTCTAGTAATTTGTTATAATCTTTTGAACCTAAAGCTAATTCAGTTAACCTTATTTGTTTCACATATTCTTTCATTTCTTCAAAGTTGTATGACATTTCATGATCAAAACCTTCATCTCTTTTATTTAAGGTAAAGTGTTTTTCAAAAACTGTTGCCCCTATTGATGCGCTAATAATAGCAGCTTGATTTGTAATCGTATGATCAGAAAAACCTATTTTATATTTTGGAAATAATTCAATGAGTTTTTTAATTCTATTTAAGTTTAAGTCTTTTAATTCACTAGGATAGCTAGACAGACAATGAAGAATAGTAATTTTCTTATTTGACTCTTTTTCTATCAAAGAAACCGCTTCTTTAATTTCTTTTATTGAGCTCATACCTGTGGATATCACTATGGGTAATTTTTGTTTTGAAGCTTTGATAATTAATGGATGATGTATTATATCCTGGGAGGCGATTTTAATACCTGTAAATTTATATTTTTTTAAAAAATCAATTGATTTAAAATCAAAAGGAGTAGACAAAATATCAATCTTTATTTTTTTACAATATTTAGATAGCTCAATATGATCTTTTTCATCTAAAATAATACTCTGAAGATATTTACTTAATATTACGGTTCTGCCACTATTAAGTTTGATTTTTTTGTTTAAGTCTTCTTTAGATGTTGTTGAGTCGTAGCTTAAGGATTGTAATTTAACGGCATCACATCCAGCCTTTTTAGCAAGATTTATAATCTTTTTGCATTTTTTAATACTTCCATCATGATTTAGTCCAATTTCCGCGATAATGTAACTCATAAAATACTCCCTTCAGCCATAGCTATACCTTGTTTCCCAAAGTTGTTTCCGTTGTAAAACATTATTAAATTACTTTTATTTAGTTTTAAAACATTAGGATAAGCTGTCATTATAGAATCCCAATCGCTATTACTTGATTGAACAACGTTTTGATTATCTAACCTATTCCAATTCATTAAATCTTTTGAAAATGCATACCCAATCTTATAAGCATTTTTCTTAGAATTTCTATAATTAAACTTATTTCTGTAACAATACCACATCAAATAGTTATTATTTATTTTTATTACAGAAGCAGAACAAATTCCGCCTTCTAATTTATTTTTGAAATTTATGGCAATTTTACCATCTCTTTTCCATTCAATACCATTTAAGGATTTTGCAATGTTTATATTATAAGTGGGTTCATAATTCTTAGTAGTTTTATCTTGAACCCATCCACGATTATAGAGGTAAAAACCGTATAAATAATTTTCTCTTTTATAAATATTTAATGTTCCCGTTGGATAAGGCTCTTTATGATTTTGAAAAAATATAGGTCCCTCAGAATATTTAGTAAAACTCTTACAATCACTTGATATTGCTAACCCTATATTATTGACATATGGAACAGTTATTCTTTTAGTCCATCCAATGTAGTACAAATAATATTTATTTTTAAACTTAAATATAGAAGTAGGCATTACACCTGACTCATCAAAAGAACCAGGAGCACCTAAATCAAGTAAAGGTTTTTTTTTTACATATAAAATTTTTTTTGTTTTTTTTTCTAGATCTAAATAAAGTGGTAATGAATTAGAAAAGTTATTCCTATTAGAAAAGAAAATTCTATAAAAATTACCAAGATCAATTGCTACAGGTAATTGGGAATAATTTAAATTATATTTTTCTGTATTGAGTATAAGGCCTTTTAATTTCCATTTAATTTTAATATTCATTAAAATCTAATTTTTGATGAGTCTATATTTAATAATTTAGTACTCTTATTAGAAACTACTGAGTTATCTTTGAGATTATTAGAAACTACTGAACCTGCAGTTATTAAACAATTTTTTCCAACATTTAAATTGTCTTTAATAGAGCTATTAACTCCTAAGAAGCAATTTTCTTCAACAGTTACATTGCCTGAAACAATAACACCTGAAGATATAAAGACATTTTCTTTTATAACAGAATGATGACCTAAATGATTAAAACTCCATATAAAACAATTATTATTGATTTCAACAAAAGGTTGAATATTATTTTTCTCTAGGATAATTATATTTTCTGCATTCAACTTTCCATTAAATGTTGTATCCTCACTTATATAGTTTATTAAACTATATCCTTTCTCTTTAATTTTTAAAAAAACTTCGGACCTATCTTTATTTAAATTCTTATAGCTTACTGGAGCAGTGAAATGGAACTCTTCTTGGCTATATTTAGCATCGATTTCCTCAAAAGGTATTGTGGGTAATTCAAATTTTATTTTAGTTTGTGTTAGGTATTTTTCATCTGCACAAAAAGCTACAGGCTCATATCTGGGATCTTTTTTTAATAAGCAATATAGGACTTCAGAAATTTGACCAATACCAAATATAATTACTTTTTCTTTTATCAAAATTTGTATTTTTTATACAATTCTCTGTCAACACTATTACCATAAGCTGAGCAGTAATTATTTTTTTTCCATATACTATCTGATAAATCATCAACTCTAATGGATATACCCAATCTCCAATAATTTGGGTTTATTTTGTTATTTCTTACAGTTTTGTGCATAAGAAAGGTAGACATGATTAACAGTTCATCATCAACAGATAAATTTATTTTTTTGAAAGTATTTTTCATTTTATCTAGATTAATATTTTTGAATAAATTTTTAGAGTTATTAGAGAAATAATTATGACTTTTTTCTAAAACCTCTAAACCAAATTGATTATTTTTAATAAAGTTATTTATATTAAACCATACTATTATACCTTTTGTTGATGTTGCCATGCTATTCCAGTCATAATGATAGTCTAATCCATGTGACCTAGATGTATCATTATTAGAGGTATAATGGGTTACTATCGGGCCAGTTAACACAGGTTCTTTTATGCCTAATAAGTTGATCGTTTTTTTTAATTTTGCACTATTGATAATTTTATAAATTAATGGCTCACCTGCAAATCTAGTAATTAAATTTAAATTATTGTTATGCAGTTTAGTATTAAATTTTTTTAAAAATTTGTTTTTAAAAATTTTTTTTATTTCAATCAAATCTGATTTAATTCCCTTTGAGCTAATTCTTACGTAACCTTTTTCAAAAAAATTATATTTAATAGATTTCATTTATTAGGTTATTTAATTTATTTTTATTCATATTTTGTATCAGATTAGCATACCAAGAAATTGTATCTTTCAAACCATCAAAGATATTAATTTGGGGTGTCCATCCTAATTCTTTTGATAATTTTGACGATGATATAGAGTAAACTCTGTCATGACCTTTTCTATCTTTTACTTTTTTAATTAATTTTCTAGTGACAGCTTTTTTTTCATAATTCAATTTATCTATAATTTCTATAATAGAATTAATTAACATCATATTATTTAGAGACTTTCTAGATGAAACATTAAATGACGTATTTCTGATATCAGATTTAATCATTAAGTTTAAAGCGCTTATATGATCTTTAACATGTATCCAATCTCTGACCTGGAGCCCATCACCATAAACTGGGATTTTATTTTTAGTCAAGCAAGATAAGATTATCTTAGGAATAAATTTTTCAAAATGTTGATATGCTCCATAATTATTTGAGCAATGGCTTATTAGATATGGAAGCTTATGAGTCCTTCCCCAAGAAAAAACTAAATGATCAGCAGCTGCTTTTGTTGCAGAATAAGGTGAAGATGGATAATATTTACATTTTTCATTAAAAGCATTTTTTTCTTTATCATGATCTCCGTATACTTCATCTGTAGAAATCTGATGAAAATAAAATAGTTTTTTTTTTTTTAAACTTAAGCTTTCATAATATTCTAAAGAAATATTTAAAAGGTTGTATACTCCTAAATAATTATTTTTAATAAATTTTTCTGAGCTAACTATAGAATTATCAACATGTGTGTCCGCAGCAAAATTAATAATCATATTGGGTTTTTCTTTTAAAAATATATTTTTAACTTTTTTATAATCACATATATCAGCTCTATAATAGGTTTGATTACGATAATTATTTCTAAAATATTTACTAGGATAGGAGGAGTTATCTATATTAATAAATTGATAATCTGATGACAGATTTTCAATGAAATTTCTTCCAATAAAACCTAAACAACCAGTGGATAATATTTTTATCATTAATTTATATTAAATATTGATATATTTTAAACAATATATTTTTTTGACTTTTAATTAATAAATCAATTTAAATTGAAACAAAATTTTTTTCATAAACAGCTCATTCTACTTGGTGGTGGACATGCAAACATTCAAGTATTGAGAAGATTATGCATGGAGAATTTTATAGGGTTACATACTATATTGATCAGTGATACGTATGATGCTGTTTATTCAGGTTTAACACCAACTTATATTCAAGGACAAATAAATAAAGATGAAATTTTAATAGACTTGCAGAGGTTATGCTTTAATGCAGGAGCTATTTTTATCAAAGATAAGATAAAATCTTTAGATGTCGAAAATAATGTAATTTTTTTAGAAAACAGTCCAAAAATAAATTTTGATATTTTATCAATAAATACAGGGTCTATTTCAAAAAAATCTAAAATAAAAATTCATGATTATGCTAATTTCATAAATGTGAAACCTATTTCTTTATTTGTAGATAGGATTAAGAAATTAGATGAAGAATTAATTGAGAACCGTAAAAAAAAAATAACAGTTATTGGAAGAGGTATATCTGGTTATGAAATTTGTTTTTGCTTGAAACAAAGATATCAAAATAAAATAGATATTACTTTAATTGGAACAAAAGAGCTGGATGAAAAAAATATTAACCTCATCAGTAAGAGAAAAATCAAAAAGATCTCTCAAGATTATCAGATTAAGGAATTGACAGAACGAGTATTAGAGATACATCCAAAAAGAATTCTTTTATCGAATGGTGAATATTTGGATAGTGAAATTAATATACTATCAACAGGAGCAAGTTCCCCAAATTGGTTTAAGGCAAGTTTTTTAGAAAAGGACGATGAAGGTTTTGGTATAGTAAATCAAAATCTGCTAAGCGTAAGTTGTAATAATATATTTGTAACTGGAGATTTGTCTACAATTAACAAATTTCCAAGAGCTAAATCAGGTGTAATAGCAGTCCGGCAAGGTGAAATATTAAAAGAAAATATTTTTTTAAAGTTAAAAGGAGAAGCTCTCATTAAATATATTCCTCAGAAAAACTGGCTTTATATCATTAATACAAGTGATGAAAAGGCACTTGTAAATTATTACTTTTTTTCTTTTCATTCTAAATGGGGAAAAAATCTTAAAATGTGGATAGATATAAATTTTATGAAGAAATTTAAATTTCCAAATGAAAATAAAATGAATAAAAAAATTATGTACCTCAGTAATGATCGAGAAAAATACCAAAAAATGTATTGCCAAGGTTGTGGATCAAAAGTGTCAAAAAATACATTGGTTACTTTTTTAGAGGAAAAACATGATAATTTAAATTTATCTGACTCATCTATTGTACAAACTAATTATAGATCAATTCTTCAAAGCATAGATCACATTAAATTCTTTGAGTCAATGAACCCTTTTGATTTTGGGATTATTAGCTATTTACACTCTCAAAATGATATCCTTTCTGGAGGGGGCTTAGTTAATTCTTTAAGTGTTTCTATAGGAGTGCCATTTTCAAACGGGTATATAGAAAAATTTTATATGAATTATTTTATGAAAGGAATTCGATCTGAGTCAGATAAAGATCAATCAATATTAGCCTCTGGACATAGTTATCAATCTGCTGAACCAGGGATAACAATTACAATGAACGGTATTTTTGAAAAAAAAATAGATAAAAATTTTGCTAAAGAAAATAATTGTATCTATTTGTCTAAGCCACTTGGAACAGGTTATTTGTTATCAGCTTACTTTAATAATTCCGACCTTCTTTCAGGTAGTGATTTTCAAAAATTAGTTGGTTGGATGAAAAAAGGAAATTTATTGGCAGCTAAAATAGCAGCAAAATACGAAAGTAATGTGATTACAGACATTAGTGGATTTGGACTAGCTTCACATTTAGGAGATGTATGTAAATCTTCCAAACTTTCTTCTCGCATTACTCTGAAAGATGAGATTTTAATTAATAAAAATATTAAAATTTTAAAAAAATACCAAAGTACAGGGTTTGAAAATAATTACTATTCTAGCTCGAAAGAAGTCTCAATATCTGATGAACATCCATTAAAGAATATTCTATTTGACCCCCAAACTAATGGGCCTCTTCTGATGAGTATTAAAAAAGAAAATAAAAATGGGTTTGAAAAAGAATTTAAGAAAACTATTGGCTTTATGCCAATTTTTCTAGGAAACTTTAAAAAATTAGAGAGAAAATTAATTTGCATTGTTAATTAGAAATAATTATGTCTTGAATCTTTTTTTAAAAAAAATAATTAAAATCACAATAGAAGCAATTACTCCAATTGGTATTAAATACTCAGGTTGAGCTACTAGGGAAAAGTTTATCTCAGTTTGACTTACGAAAATTTCCTCTAATCCCTGCCCAATACTTCCAAAAATAAAGGACCATGGGGCAAGGCCAACCAAAGTAGTATAAAAAAATTTTTTATTATCTGCTCCAAGTCCTGCTAAAACTAAATTTTGAGCAAAAAAGGGTACCGCAGGAATAATTCTTATTAAAAACATTAATTCGAGATCATTTTTTTGAAAGTACCTTTCTATAGAAGAATATTTATTCAAAATATTTTTTTTAATAAAATCTGAGAAAAAATACTTAGCTACTATAAAAATTCCAAAAGCTCCTAATGTTCCCCCTACTATTGCTATTAAACCTCCTATCCAGGCACCAAATAAAAAACCGCTTATCATTGATAATAAAGAGGCCATTGGAAAATTACATAAAATTAAAAATCCATATAAAAAAGTAAATAAGGAAATTGAAAATAAGTAATTTAGAGAAATATAATTTTGAATATTTTCTAAATTAGCAAAAAGTGTTTCTAGTTGAAAGAAATCTTTATTGAGAAAGTATATAGCCCATAAAATTATAAATAAAATTAAGATAATCCAAATAGCTTTTTTTTTGGATACAAGCATTATATTAAAAGCATTTCTAGTGATGGTAGAATTGAGTTAAGTTTAAACCCAAGAGATTGTATAGATCCATTAAAAATAAAAACTCCTGTTAGAAGTAAAATTATACCTGTGGTCAATTGGAAATAACGAATATATCGATTTAAGTATCCAATCATTGTCATTAATTTACTCATCATCAGCCCAACTAGTATAAAAGGTAAAGCTAAACCAAGTGAATAAAATGATAATAAAATTATGCCACTGACACTATCATTTATTGCTACAGCTAAAACAGAACCTAATATTGGACCAATACATGGGCTCCAACCAAATGCAAAAGCAACACCAATTAGAAAAGGGAAAAAATGATTATTTTGTAGTCCTTGAATATTAAACTTTTGTTCTAAATCTAAGAAAGGAATTTTAATTATACCTATGAAATAAAGGCCAAGAAGAATAATTAAAATTCCAGAGAAAAAATTTAGCTCTTTTTTAAAGTCAAAAAAAATATCACTTAAAAAATCTATAGAGGCGCCCATTAATATAAAAACTGAGGAAAAACCCAAGGTAAAAAGTAAAATTAAAGGAAGAAGTTTTAAGATATTTTTTTCTGAGGTATTTTGTAAATCTGCAAAGGACTTTCCAACAATATATGAAATAAATCCTGGTACAATGGGCAATACACAAGGTGAAAGAAAGCTAAATATACCAGCTAAAAATGCTATAGTTAATGGAATATCTTGGGACATAAATTAATTATATTATATTACTTAGTTCATTACTGTATAGATGTTTGATCGTCATTTACAAAAATTAACCCAAAAACCCTTATCTTTTTTTGCAAAGATAATTTTGAAATATTTATCTGCTAATCAGATAACAATTATAGGTTTTGTATTTGACATGATGATGTGTTTATTCATATATTTTGAATCATTTTTATTAGCAATTTTTTTTTTAATATTAAACAGAATTTGTGATGGTCTTGATGGTGTAATGGCAAGACTTACGGCACCTACTAATCTAGGAGCTTATTTAGATATAGTTTTAGATTTTATTTTCTATTCAGCTTTTATCCTTATATTTGGACTCCAAGATACTAATAATCTTTTAATTTCGTCTTTCTTGCTTTTTAGTTATATATGTACTGGAACAACTTTTTTAGCTCAGGCTATTATTCAGCCAAAACTGGATTTAGCACAAAAAGATGAGAGCTTAGATATTGATATTCCAAAGAGCTTTTATTATTCAGCCGGCCTTATTGAAGGAACCGAGACAATATTATTTATGACTCTTTGTC
>MDTB01243079.1_pt1 | contig 11525 bp, 12 predicted proteins | sample 811161 | NCBI WGS metagenome assembly MDTB01 (sample SAMN05326650, study PRJNA326480) | marine metagenome | isolation source: seawater | place: Mediterranean Sea | collected 2009
ATTTTGCCTTTTTTACAAACATTATGCATTAAATTTAGGCATTTCTTAAATTTATTAAAATTTAAACATCTTTTTTTTAAAGATATATTTCAAATTTTTTATTTTAAGATTATCGAATTTTATTTAATAATTTTAGTATATTATGAAACTAAGTACTGATACTCCCCTGGATTCTTACTCATTAGCAGCAATGGCTAGAACAGAAGATATTCTTAGTTTTTTAGTTGATGACCTAGATGTTGTAGGTTCTAAGAATGCTTATAAAAATATCCTTTATGGTGTAAGATTAATAGTTGAGGGGAAAAATCGTAGGTTATCTGACTTTTCTGAAATTATTGATGATGAAGATGAAGATGTAGGAACATTAAATGACAAAGATTTAAATAGTTTCAAAATCAATATATTCAGAGAAAATTTAATAGAAGATATTATTAAAATTATTAAAGAAAATGGTTTCAAAAAGGTTGATAGAATTAAAAACTCAACTCATATTTTAATAAAAATACCACTCCCAACACAAAATCAACTAAATGAATTTGCAGGTGAAACTAAGCGAATAGAAAGATCAGCAATTTCTAGGATAGCCAGAATTAAGAGCGATGCGATACAAAGAATAAAAGCTGCTTTAGAAAGAGAATATATTGAACCCCATATTGCTGTTCCTGCTAAAGCACATTTAGAAAATATACAACAGTCTGCTGTTTCTGAGATTAAACTCATTGGGTTGCAAAAGAGAAAATCTTTACTCGGTAAGTTTTTTAGCTATACTGATGATGAAGAAAAAAAATTAGGAAAAAAATTAGAAAAATCACCCCATAATAATTTATTTTCTAATTGATCAATTTGAATGAGTTAAATTTAATTCTTTTTATTATTTTAAAATGAAAAAAAAAAATCCTCTTACCCATAAGATAACCAAAAATATTGCCGCTCAAATAAAAAAAATAATTAATGGTAGTTATCAGCAAGCGGCTTTAGGTACTATAGATAATAGTGGAATACCAATGGTTACAAAAGTAATCCCAATGAGTTATAATAATGAAATTTATCTACTAATTAGTGATTTGAGTGAGCATACAAAAAATTTGAATCAAAATCCAAATGCTTCCATATATTTTGCTCTTGAAGAAACTCATAAGATTAGATCAAATAATCCAAGACTTAGTCTGCAAGGAGTATTTAGAAAGGTACAATTAAAAAAAGATGATCCTAAATTTCAAATGCTACTAAATAATTATAATAAAATTGAAACAGGGTCAAAAATGTGGGGTATGTTTACAGACTTTAATTTCTATGTTTTTACTGAGCATAAGAAAATTTTTGTTGAAGGTTTTGGCAAAGCCTATCAAGAAAATGTATAAAAATTTTATATTAATATTCAGATAACTATATGTTTTTAAAATTAATATATGTTTCATTAGCAACAATTAGTTTTATAATAAGTATAAATATTACTTTTTCAGGTGAATATTACTATGAAGGAAAAGAGGCAGACCTAATTATAAAATCTGGAATTATTCAAGAAACAATAAAGGAAGAAGATCACAAACATGTTATTATTGAATATGACAATAATGTTTTTTGGTGCACTGTAGAGAATAATGGTAACAAAGTTTGTGTTTTATATTAGGATATTATTATTTTTATCAATTTATAACTCTTTAATAAATGTTACATTTGCACATAATCCTAAAGAGGAAGAGTTTGCAAATAAAATATTTGGGAAATTTAGTTTACCTACAAAGGGTGAAAGCAAATCAATTGGTTTTTATTCAAAAGGTTGTCTTAGTGGTGCTATAAAACTAGAAGATACTGGGCCAAGTTGGCAAATTATGCGCCCAAGCAGAAATAGAAATTGGGGACACCCTTCAGTAATAAATTATATAAAAGATATAAGTAAATCTGCTACCGAAATAGGATGGAAAGGACTCTACATAGGAGACATCGGTGGACCTAGAGGTGGACCAATGCCTTATGGACATCAATCACATCAAACTGGCCTGGATGTAGATATTTGGCTAACACCACCAAAAAGTCTTTCCCTTACAAGAATTGAAAGAGACAAAATTAAAGCTCTATCTGTTAGAAAGAAAAACCTTAAAGAAGTAAATAGTAATTGGACCTTTAATCATGCAAAAATATTGAGAGCAGCTGCCAAGGATAGTCGAGTAGATAGAATATTCATAAATGCACCAGCAAAAATATGGATGTGTGATAATATGAAAGGTTCAAAAAAATGGCTTCAAAAAATAAGACCAATTTGGGGTCATAATACCCATTTTCATGTAAGATTAAAATGTCCTAATGATTCAGCAGAATGTATTAAACAAATACCAACAGTTTCGCAAATATCAAAAAGTTCAGATGGTTGTGATGAAACATTAAATTGGTGGGTTACTACTGCTTTGGAAAAACCAGATCCTACAAAAAAGAAACCTAAAATTAAAAAGAGAATTGGAGCAAGAGAATACAAAATGAAGGATCTTCCCTCAATGTGTTTAGATATTATTCATATGAAGTAATATTTAATACTTTAATTTTATCAAAATTTCTTAATATATCCTAAAATTAGATTTCATCTTATAAAAATGCTTAAAATTAAATGATAAATTAATTTATTTTTTTATAAGTTGAGAATTAAAAGCTATTGTAATTCTATCTGTTTCTGAATTATTAGAATGTACACTATGAAGTAAATATGAAGGAAAAATAACTAGTTGACCTGATTTAGGTCTTATTCTGATAACTGGATCAAAACCTTTTTGTGGAATTAAATTAGCTAGCTCTCTCCCTTCTTGAATAGGATTTATAAATTCTATCATACCCGAATAACCTTTTACTTCAATTGGCTGTTGAACATAAAAAACTCCCGACCAATGAGAATTGGGATGAGTATGTAAATTGTTTGATCCTCCTTTGGGATTAACATTTATCCAACCAACAAATTTGGCATCATAATCATCAGGATTAAAATTAGTATTATAATTTTTCATAGTCGATCCTACTGAAGAAGCACAAATTCTACATATTTTTTTAATGCTATCTTCATTTCTTAAAAAAAGATCTGCTGTGGAATGCCATCCCATATTATTTGATAGATTAAATCCAGAATCATTTTCACGAATATTATAAATATCATTAATTAGATCTTCTAATAAACCTGATTCAGTATTAGTAGTAATTACATGTATTGGTGAAGTAAAACCGATTTGCATATTGAAATTTATTTTAATTTAAAACTTTATCTTAGATGGTGAGCCCGACAGGATTCGAACCTGTGACCCACTGATTAAAAGTCAGTTGCTCTACCAACTGAGCTACGGGCCCACTTAATTTTGTGTATTATTTCAATTATAAATGGTCAAGTTTAATTTAATTTTTTATTTAAATTTAAAAAAACTTTTTTTAACTAGAAGAAAAAATGACACTGCGTTATAAATCTGCATGTCAAATATACAACATAAGTTTGAAACACCTTTCATCAAAATGCATGGGTTAGGAAATGATTTTGTTATAATCGATTGTCGTAATGAGGAATTTTCATTCTCAGACGATCAAATTCGATTGTTAGGGAATAGAAACCTTGGGGTAGGTTTTGACCAGTTAGTTTTAATTTTTAAGTCAAGTAAAGAAGATGTTCATGCTTTTTTAAAGTTTTGGAATTCTGATGGGTCCAAATCCTCAACTTGTGGTAACGCAACTCGCTGTGTTGCTGATATCTTAATGAATGAAAATGGTTTGGAAGTAGTTAATATTTCTACAAATGCTGAAATAATTAAATGTACAAAATTAAAGAACGGTCAAATTTCGATAAATATGGGTATTCCAAAAATAAAATGGCATGAGATCCCTTTATCACAAGAATGTGACACAACTAAATTACCAATTGATGGTAATCCCATTGCTACATCTTTTGGGAATCCACATTGTACTTTTTTTGTAGATGATTTAAATAAATTATCCATTTCTGAAATTGGCAAAAAAACTGAAATACACCCAATTTTTCCAAAAAAAACAAATGTTCAAATTGCACAGGTTTTAAATGATAATACAATTAAGGTTAAAGTTTGGGAAAGAGGAAGTGGAATAACATTAGCGTCTGGATCATCTGCATGCGCAGTCACATTTGCTGCAAAAAGATTAAATTTAACAAAAGATGTAGTTAAAATTATTTTAGATGGTGGTTTTCTTAATGTTGACTGTAGGGAAGATGGAGTATGGTTGTCAGGTGATATTAATTATGTATTCTCAGGGAGATTATCTTCCTATTTTTTTAATGAATTGGAATAATTAATGAATAACAATATAAAAACTTTTGGATGTCGATTAAACATATTTGAAACTGAAGTTATTAAAAGTTTAATAACCAAGAATAAGATTCAGAATGTTTCAATTATAAATTCTTGTGCCGTAACAGCAGAGGCTGAAAAAAAAGTAAGGCGTGAAATTAAAAAAATAAAGAATAAAAATAAGAATTCTTTTCTTATAGTTACAGGTTGTGCAGCTCAGCTAAAACCCTCATCATTTGAATCAATGAATGAAGTAGACTTAGTTTTAGGAAATCAAGAGAAATTAATAGACCTAAGCTGGATTAAAATTAATAATATTTTGAAAAATAAAAACAAAAATTATAATACCAACATAGTATCAAATATTATGGAAAAGACAGATCTTCCTTCAAATAGATTGGCTCCTTCAAAAACCAATACTCGTGCCTTTATTGGTATACAAAACGGTTGTAATCATAGATGTACTTTTTGTATTATTCCTTTTGCAAGAGGAAATTCTAGATCTATCAGAAAAATAGAACTGATAAATCAAATTGAATCATTAGTAATTAATGGTGTTAAAGAAATAATTTTAACAGGTGTTGATATTACTTCTTGGGGTTTGGATTTTAATAAAAAAGAAAGGTTAGGCGATCTTGTTCAATTTATATTAGAATCTGTTCCTTCACTACAGAGATTAAGAATTTCTTCAATTGATAGCATAGAGATTGATACCAAATTAATGGATTTATTTTGTTATGAAAAAAGATTAATGCCTCATTTACATCTTTCTCTACAATCTGGAGATAATATGATTTTGAAAAGGATGAAGAGAAGGCATAATAGAGAAGATACCATTAAATTTTGCTTAAATTTAAAAAAAATAAGACCAGAATTTACATTTAGTGCAGATATAATAGCTGGATTTCCAACTGAGACTAAAGAAATGTTCGAAAATACTATTTCAATTATTGATGAATGTAAAATTGACTGGATGCATGTTTTTCCTTTTTCTTCCCGTGCAGGGACTCCAGCAAGTAGGATGCCACAAATATCAAAATCAGAAATTGATTTAAGAGCCTCTACACTTAGAGAAATTAGTAGCAAAAAATTAAAAACTTTTCTAAATACCAAAGTAGGTAGTATTCAAAGTGTTTTAGTAGAGGGAAACTCTAAGGGTTTTACTGAAGACTTCTGCAGAGTTTCTTTTGAGCAAGAACTGAAAATAGGAGAAATAGTAAATATGAAAATAAAAAAACAATTAAATAGTGAGCTTTTTGGGGTAGCAATTAATTAAAGCTAATTCAAACAGACATACAAATATATTTCATTTCTAAAAATTCTTCTATCCCATGTTTAGATCCCTCTCTACCTAAACCTGATTGTTTAACTCCTCCAAACGGGGCTAATTCTGTAGATATTACACCAGCGTTTACTCCAACCATTCCGTATTCCAGGGCCTCAGAAACTCTCCATACTCTAGATAAGTCCTTTGCATAGAAATACGCTGCCAGGCCAAAAATTGTATCATTAGCTTGATTAATAACGTCATTTTCATCCTTAAATCTAAATAAGGGTGCAACTGGACCGAATGTCTCACTGGTAGAAACAATCATGTTTTTAGTTACTTCTGTCAGAAGAGTAGGTTCAAAAAAATTCCCACCTAATGCATGACGCTTACCACCAGAAATTAATTTTGCCCCTTTAGAAACAGCATCTTTTATATGGCTTTCAACTTTTAAAACTGCATCTTCTGTAATTAAAGGTCCTAATGTAACTTTTTCATTAAAACCATCTCCAACTTCAAATTTATTTACAGCATCAGATAACTTTTCAGCAAACTCATCATAAACTTTCTCTTGAACATATATTCGATTTGCACAAACACATGTTTGACCATTGTTACGGTATTTTGAAAGAATTGCCCCTTCAATAGCTTCTTCCAAATCAGCATCATCAAAAACAATGAAAGGTGCATTCCCACCTAATTCCATTGACATCTTTAAAACCTGTGAAGAGCCTTGTTTGAGAAGAATTTTCCCTACCTCTGTAGATCCAGTAAATGTAAGCTTCCGAACTTTTGAATTGTAACAGAATTCTTCTCCAATAATTTGTGAATTATTAGAAGTGATAACTGATAAAATTCCTTTTGGTATTCCTGCCCTTTCGGCTAGTACAGCAATAGCTAATGCTGATAAAGGAGTATCTTCAGCAGGTTTAACTATAAATGAACACCCTGCCGCTAGAGCTGGACCTAACTTTCTGGTAATCATGGCATTAGGAAAATTCCATGGTGTTATAGATGTTACAACGCCTATAGGCTGTTTTATTACTAATATTTTTTTATTAGCTTGGTGGCCCGGAATAGTTTCACCATAAATTCTTTTAGCTTCCTCAGCAAAAAATTCAATAAAGCTTGCACCATATGAAATTTCACCTGAGGCTTCTGCAAGTGGTTTACCCATTTCTGCAGTAATAATTTTGGCAAGATCGTCTGTGTTTTCCATCATTAAACTGTAAAATTCTTTTAATATAGAAGATCTCTCTTTTCCTGTTTTTGAGGACCAAGACTTTTGAGAATCATAAGCTGCATCAATTGCTCTCCTAGTTTCTTCTAACCCAAGATTTGGGACTTTATTTATGATCTCCAGGGTAGCTGGGTTTCTAACTTCAAAAGTTTCACCATTATTTGAACTTACCCATTCACCTGCAACAAAAGCTTTATCTCTTAATAAAGATGGATCTGAAAGCATAGATGACAATTTTTTGTTTGATACTATTTTGTCCATTTAAACCTCAATTTCGTATGAAATTATTACTTTATTAAGATATAAAAGTGTGATCGAAATGGCAAGATCTGAAGGTATATCATTAATAAATTATTTCTTAATATTTTGTCTTAATGCTTCGGATAAAGAAATTGCAGCAGCTGTTGTTACATTTAAACATCTTGCAGGAGATAATATAGGGATATTTATATCTAATGAAACTAAACGTCTGACATAATCAGAAACTCCAGAACTTTCACTTCCCACCATTAAAATATCATTTGATCTAAATTTAAAATCCCAAATACTTTTGGTTGAGTTTACTGTAAGGAGAACAACTCGCCTTTTTGATTTGTATTTTGAGATAAAAGAATCAAAATCAATGTGACAAACAATGTCAACCAAATCAATATAATCCATTGATGTTCTCCTAATAGCCTTTTCAGAAAAAGGAAACCCACATGGTTCAATTAAGTCTATTTCTACACCAAAACAGGCACATAGTCTAATCATTGCACCTAGGTTTTGTGGAATATCGGGTTGATATATCGCTAATCTCGTATCTGGCTTTATCATCAAAAATACCTGCGTCTGAAAGTCTGCTAGACTAATTATCTTTTAAAATATATATATCACTTTTTAACAGTTGAAGTTTTATTTTTGAATACTACCTTATTGACAGGGAGAAAAATATTGTCTGATTCTAATTCAAAAGATCCGTCGAGAAGAGATTTTATTTATGTAGCAACTGCAGCAGCAGGTGCAGTTACAACAGCCGCTGCTGTTTGGCCATTAATTGATCAAATGAATCCATCAGCTGATGTTCAAGCTTTGTCTTCTATTGAAGTTGATGTAGCTGATGTAGAACCAGGTTCTCAAATTACCGTTAAATGGCTTGGAAAGCCAGTATTTATTAGAAGAAGAACACAAGAAGAAATTGATGAGGCAAGAGATGTAGACGTCTCTTCGCTTCCTGATCCACTTTCTTTCAATGCAAATAAACCTGAAACAGATGCTAGTGATATTAACAGAACTCTAGATGAAGCAGGTGAATGGCTAGTTATGGTAGGAGTGTGTACACATCTTGGATGCGTTCCACTAGCTGAAGCAGGTGATTATAATGGTTGGTTTTGCCCATGCCACGGGTCTCATTATGATACAGCAGGAAGAATAAGAAAGGGACCTGCCCCCCAAAATTTGCCTGTTCCTACAGCACAATTTATAGATGATTTAATTATTAAACTTGGTTAAAGGAAATTATTATGAGTGGAATTCCTCACGATCATTACAAACCAAAAGCTGGTTTTCAAACATGGATGCATAAAAGGTTACCTATTTTTGGATTGATGTATGATACCTTAATGATCCCAACTCCAAAAAATTTGAATTGGATGTGGATTTGGGGAGTAGTTTTAACTTTTTGCCTTGTTTTACAGATAATAACAGGAATAGTTTTAGTTATGCATTATACACCACACATAGATAATGCATTCGACAGTGTTGAACATATTATGAGAGATGTAAACGCAGGATGGGCAATTAGATATATTCATGCTAACGGAGCTTCTCTGTTTTTTATTGCAGTTTATATGCATATTTTCAGAGGTCTATATTATGGATCTTATAAAGAACCACGAGAGATAACATGGATTTTGGGAATGCTTATATATGTGGCTATGATGGCTACTGTTTTCCTAGGATACGTTTTACCATGGGGGCAAATGTCATTTTGGGGTGCTACTGTTATTACTAGCCTTTTTGGGGCAATTCCTGTGATTGGTGAACCTTTTCAAACCTGGTTATTAGGAGGTCCTGCTGTTGATAATGCAACTCTCAATAGATTTTTCAGTCTTCATTATCTCCTACCTTTTGTAATTCTTGGTTTAGTTGTTTTACACATATGGGCATTCCATACTACTGGAAATAACAATCCTACGGGTGTAGAAGTTAGAAGAACTTCAAAAGAAGACGCAGAAAAAGATACTGTCCCTTTTTGGCCCTATTATGTCATTAAGGATATGTTTGCTTTGGTTCTTATACTTATTGCTTTTGTTTCAGTAGTAGCATTTATGCCAAATTATTTAGGACATCCAGATAATTATATAGAAGCTAATGCTTTGGTTACTCCAGCTCATATTGTTCCTGAGTGGTATTTATTACCTTTTTACGCTATTTTAAGAGCATTTACTGCAGAAGTATGGGTTGTTCAATTTGCTACTTTTATATCTGGGGGAGTAATAACTGCTAAACTTTTTGGAGTAATTGCAATGTTTGGAGCCATAGTTGTAATGGCACTAGCACCATGGTTAGATACATCATCTGTTAGATCCGGAAGATACAGGCCACAATTCAAATGGTGGTTTGCTATTCTTGTAGTAGACTTTGTAATACTTATGTGGTGTGGAGCTATGCCTGCAGAAGAACCATACGCTACTATTGCATTGATTGGATCTGCTTACTGGTTTGCATATTTTTTAATTATTTTGCCTATTTTAGGAATTATTGAGACACCAGAAAAACAACCTGAAACAATAGAAGAGGCTGTAAATTTAACTTATAAGAAAAATCCTTCTAAATCTTCTGATATAGATAGTAGTACGGTGCCTGCAGAATGATTAAATTTTAATTTATATATAGAAAAAATACTTGTTATGAATAGATACTTATCAATTTTAATAATTACTATATCCTCTTTTATTTTTGTGAATGAATCGTATTCTGCAGGCGAAGCAGAAAAAATTCAAGATGTTGATTTTTCTTTTGAAGGTCCATTTGGTACTTTTGATAGAAATCAGTTGCAAAGAGGCCTGCAAGTTTACACAGAGGTATGCTCAGGTTGCCATGGAATGCGCCAAGTTGCATTTAGAACATTAGGTGATCCTGGGGGTCCTGAATTGGAACTTAAGCAAGTTAAAGCTTATTCAGCTCAGTATGAAATTTATGATGCAGAAATAGATGATTTTAGAGATGGAAAGCCTTCTGATAAATTTCCTGTTTCTGGTGTAGAAAATGCACCAGACTTAAGTCTTATTGCAAAAGCTAGGGCAGGATTCCATGGTCCATACGGAACTGGAATTAATCAATTATTAAAGGGAATGGGTGGCCCTGAATATATTGTGAATTTGTTGGTTGGTTTTACTGGCGAAGAAAAAGAGCAAGCCGGGGTTACTTTATATGAAAATAAATATTATCCAGGTAAATGGATTGGAATGGCTCAGCCTTTATGGGGAGACGATGTAGAATACATTGACGGAACTGAAGCTACTGTTGAACAGCAAGCAAAAGATGTTGCAGCTTTTCTAATGTGGGCTGCTGAACCTAAGTTAAATGCACGAAAAGAATTTGGGTTTACTGCAGCTTTATATTTATTAGTTTTAGCTATTTTATTATATTTCACTAATAAAAAGATTTGGGCAAACGTTAAAAGAAAACAAGTTTAGTTTTAATTTTATTAAAATTGCTGTAATAATTTAACCTACTATTATAATTAATTATTATCTCTAATATTTAAAAGAGAGTACAAATAATGTCTATGAACAGCTTTGGCTACCTTTATCGTTTCTCAACATGGGGAGAAAGTCATGGAAAGGCAATTGGGGTTACTATTGATGGTTGTCCACCAAATATAGATATAAATGAAAAAAAAATACAAAAATTCTTAGATAAAAGAAAACCAGGACAAAATAAGTTTACAACCCAAAGAAAAGAACCGGACACTGTAGAAATATTGTCTGGAATTTTTGAGGGAAAATCTACAGGTACTCCGATTCAAATAATGATAAAAAATGTTGATCAAAAATCTAAAGATTATTCTAAAATTTCCTCTTCTTTTAGACCGGGACATGCAGATATTACTTACTTTCAGAAATATGGAATAAGAGACTATAGAGGAGGAGGTAGATCATCTGCAAGAGAAACAGCTGCAAGAGTAGCTGCAGGAGCTGTAGCAATACTTGCTTTAAAAAAAATTATTCCTAAATTGGAAATATTTGGTTACTTAGTCCAAATCGGTAATAAAAAAATTAATCCTAATAATTTTGATATAAAACAAATATCAAAAAATCCATTTTGGTCCCCTGATAGGGAGATAGTTGAACATTGGTCAGCTGACTTAAGTCGCATACGAAAAGAAGGTAATTCTCTTGGAGCAATAATTGAAGTTATAGCTAAAAACCTTCCTGCTGGGATTGGTTCTCCAATCTATAATAAATTAGACTCACAAATTGCTTCAGCTATGATGTCAATTAATGCAGTTAAAGGAGTTGAAATTGGAGAAGGAATGAATGCTGCAGCTCTAACAGGAGATGAAAATGCTGACGAAATTAGATCAAATAATAAAAACCAACCAGTATATAAATCTAACAGGTCTGGAGGAATTTTAGGAGGAATTTCTACTGGGCAGGATTTGGTAACAAGATTTGCAGTAAAACCAACATCCTCTATTCTTAAATCAAAAAAAACTATTGATGAAAATCATAATAACGTACAA
>MDTB01048488.1_pt1 | contig 11524 bp, 10 predicted proteins | sample 811161 | NCBI WGS metagenome assembly MDTB01 (sample SAMN05326650, study PRJNA326480) | marine metagenome | isolation source: seawater | place: Mediterranean Sea | collected 2009
CACATTATTTTTTTGTCCCTGTAAATAAAGAGGTTTTTTAAAAACTGCTTTTTCATTTTTATTAATTAAAATTGACTTTTTTTGATCCAAAAATGTAACGAACTCGCTTATACCTCCTTCGTATTTATTTTCGTAAGTTTTTATTTTAGCATGGGTTTCATCAATCAAATCAATTTTTAAACCTTTGTTTAAAAAAGCTAACTCTCTAATTTTTTTTTGTAATGTACCAGCGCTAAATTTTATTAATGAAAAAGTTTCTTTTGATGGTAAAAAATTTATTTTAGTTCCAGATTTTTTAGTTTTATTTGTAAATTTAATTGGTTTTTTTGTTTTTCCGTTCTCAAAAGAGATAAAATACTCCTTTTGATCTCTATAAATTGTTAGATCTAATTTTTCAGATAGAGCATTTACAACAGAAACTCCAACACCATGTAAGCCTCCGGATACTTTATAGGAATTTTGATCAAATTTACCTCCTGCATGAAGTTGGGTCATTATTACTTCTGCAGCAGATTTTTTTTCTCCTTTGTGAATATCAACTGGAATACCTCTTCCATCATCTTCTACTGTCACTGAGTTGTCTTTATGCATAGTTACTTTAATATTATTACAAAAACCAACTATTGCCTCGTCTATAGAATTATCTAAAACCTCAAAAACCATATGATGTAGACCCGAACCATCATCTGTATCACCAATATACATACCAGGTCTTTTTCGAACTGCATCTAATCCCTTGAGAACTTTAATAGAATCTGCCTGATAACTTTTATTGGAGTTGTTGTTTGCGTTATTTATCATTTAAAAGAAAATTAAATATATCATTTTTTTCCTATTATATAAAACGTCTATATATAAAGAGATTAAATTAGCGTTGACTGATAAGGAAAATATGAGAGAAAATATTTTTTAATCCTTAAATCGCGAAATTTCATATTTTCATCGGCATAATAACAAAATAACTATTTTTATCAGAATTATCTTGGATTAATACGGGGGAGACAGAATCATTAAGATTCATGATTAATTTGTCATCTTGGATTTCTGATGCAATATCTAATAAATATCTTGAATTAAATCCAACCGTTAATTCCTCTGAGTTATAATCACTTTTTAAATTTTCCTTACCTTCTCCAGAGGATGAACTATTAACAAATAATTGAATTTGATCTTTTTTAATTGCAATTTTTACGCCCTCTTTTCTGTCAATTGAAACTGTTATTACTCTCTCGACCGAATGAATAAATTCCTTTGTATTAACTTTGAGTGTTTTATTATTGTTTTTTGGAACGACTTTTTTATAATCAGGAAACTTTCCATCAATAATTTTTGTTATAATTTTTGTTTTGTCTATTTCAAATTGAATTTTAGACTCGCTCGAGCTTAGCTTTATATCTCCTTTAGCCTCTTGAAGAAGATTACAAAGTTGAAAAACAGCCTTTTTAGGCAAAATAAATGGTCTAAAATTGTCTGCATTATTTATTGAAATACTACTTGAAGAAAGCCTATGACTATCAGTTGAAACACCAGTTAAATATGACTTTTTGTTTGTTTCAGTTATATGAATATAAATTCCATTTAAATAATGTCTGGTTTCATCATTGGACATTGAAATTTTAGTTTTATTAAGTAGTGTTAAAAATTCATTGCTCGAAAGAGTTACACCCTCTGTTTTAAAAGTTTCATTAAAATTTGGAAAGCTATCAACTGGTAAACAAAGTAAATTAAATTTAGAATTATCAGCAGAAATATTCAATTTATTTTCAGTTTGTAATGAAAATTTTATATCAGAATTGGATGTTAATTTTCTTAAAATATCGTACAAAACAGTTGCTGAGGTTGTCGTACTTCCTTCTTTTTCTACTTTTAAATCTGAAATTTCGTCATAAAATATAAGATCAAGATCAGTGGCAACAACGTTAAGTTTATTATTTTTAATTTCAAGAAGTACATTTGATAAGATTGGTAAAGTATTTTTTCTCTCAATAACATTATGAGCTATTGACAGTGACTTAAGTAAAACGTCACGCTTAATTGAAAATTGCATTTTAATCGCTCAAAATTATCGATGTTATTTCATCAATATTTTTCTTCATTAAACTGTTTTCTTGAGATAACTTTTCAATAGTTTTTACAGCATGAATTACTGTCGTATGATCTCGGTTGGCAAATTTCCTTCCTATTTCTGGTAAAGATCTAGTAGTCAATTTTTTTGCTAGATACATTGCTATTTGTCTTGGTCTAGCCAAAGGCCTTGATCTTCTCTGAGAAAGCATTTCTTGTAAATTTATGCTAAAAAAATTTGAAGTAACGTTTTGAATTTTATCAATACTTATTACTTTATTATTGCTATGAACGTCTTTAAGTATAATTTTACAATCATTAATATTTAAAGGTTTTTTATTCATTTTACTGAAAGCTACTACTCTATTAAAAATTCCTATTAATTCTCTAATATTTAAATTTGGTTCTTTAGCCATATAATCTATAATTTCGTCGCTTAAGTTAGGGTATTCATGAAATGAATTCTGAAACTCTGTGATTTTCTTTTTTAAAATATTTAATTTAAGATCGTAGTCTGGAACTCCAATGTCAACTACCAATCCTCCTGATAACCTAGATTTTATTCTGTCTTGAACTCTGTCTAATCTATTTGGTGGACGATCTGAAGATATAATTATTTGTGCACTTTTATCAAACAGACTATTAAATGTGTGAAAAAATTCTTCCTGAAGTCCCTCCTTACCTCTAATAAACTGAATATCATCAATTATGAAAACATTAGCTTTTCTAAAAAAATCTTTGAAGTTTACCATTTCATTCTTTTTAATTGATTTGATAAATTGATACATAAATCTTTCTGCGGAAATAAACATAACATTTGAATTTTCTTTTAATTTAAGTCCGATAGCATTAATTAAGTGAGTTTTACCTAACCCGACACCACCATATATAAATAAAGGATTATATCTTGAAAGCTGTGATGTAATTTTTTTTGCTGATAAAAAAGCAAGATTATTACTTTTACCGACAATAAAGTTCTCAAAACTTAAGTTTGGATTAAGTCTATTATAATTTAATGCACTATCTTTTATTTCGGTGATTTTATTTAAATCCGATCTGAAAAGTGGTGGTTTGCTACTTGATTTTTCGCCTTCTATCTTAAACTCAATTCTGTTTAGACTTAATTTGTGTTTTTGTAATTCACTTAAGATTTTGTCAGCATATCTCGAGGTAATCCAATCTCTAAAAAATCTTGTTTGAACGCCTAATATCACATAATGATTATATTCCTTAACTAGTGATAAATTTTTAAGCCAACTAGAATATATTTCTGATCCAAAAGCTTTTTCAAAACTATCCTGCACTACATTCCAATTTAAAGTATTTTCTTCTGTAACTGTATTTTTTTCGATTTTAAAAGATTTTTCCATAATAAAAAAGAATTTATTTTTATTCAAAAAAATTTTTTAATTCAACTTTTTTTTTGAAAAATAAAAAAAAATTTAAGGTTAAGTTGTATGATAATCGTTCAGGATGAAATCGGAAAAATTTAAAAAAAAATAATCGTGTAAGTCGAAAGTAAAAAAAATTAATTCAACCTCCAATAAAAACTTTCTACATGTAGTTTTGAGATTAAATATTTTTCAATGAAAATTTTTAAAAATTAACAACTTAGAATTGATTGCAACTATTTATTGATTTTTTTAATCTTTTTGAAAATTCTTGCAATTTTTCTTGAGGCATTTTCCCTTTTTACAACCCCAGTTTTAGCAATTCTCATGAGCTCAGATTGAAAAGATGGAAAAAACTTATTTATTCCTTGAATGTCCTTTTTTTCAACTAATTTATTGATTTTTTTTATTGCTAATTTATATCTGCTTCGTCTTAATTTGTTTACAAGAGATTGTCTCTTAACTCTTTTAACTCTTCTAATTGCTGATTTAGTATTCGGCATTTAATGCAGATATATATGTTAAGAATAATGAGGTCAACATTTAACTATTTTTGACATTTAAGGCAATAAAATGTTGAGCGGTTTGAAATATAAATTTTTTTAATTATTCCTTTACAACTTGGTTTTTTACATGTTTGACCAGCTCTATCATATACTAAGAACTTCTGTTGAAAATTACCGGTATTTCCTGAAGTATCTTTAAAATCTCTTATACTAGATCCGCCAAGAATAATTGCCTTTTTTAAAATTATTTTTGTATTTTCAATAATTCTTTTTATTTGTTTTCTATTTAAATTTTTAGATATCTTTTTAGGATTAATTGAACTTTTGTTTAGAATCTCATTAACGTAAATATTTCCAAGGCCAGATACAATTTTTTGATCCATTAAAAGATTTTTTACATTTTTTTTTATCTTTTGAATTTTTTTAGCGAAATATAACATGTTAAATTTCTTATTTAGAGGTTCAGGTCCAAGATGAAAAAGATGGGGACTTTTTTTTAAATTTTTGGTTGAAATTAATTTTACAAAACCAAATTTTCTCACATCATTATAAATTAAGTCAATTTTTTTATTAAATTCTAAAATTATATGATTATGCTTTTTAATAACTTCATTTTCGTAATAAAAACTTGTTTTCAAAACTTTTTTTGAAGACTGGTTAAATATGAGCAACTTTCCAGTCATACCAAGATGGATTAAAATAGTGTTTTTATTTTCAAGACCTATTAATAAGAATTTTGACCTTCTTTTTGTAAATATAATTTTTTGATTTTTTATATGTGTTTCAAAATTTTTTTTTTATTCTATACCTCAATTTTCTATTTAAAATCGTTATTTTTTTAATTTTAAGCCCTTTTATAAATGATTGGAGTGATCTCTTAACAACTTCAACTTCAGGTAATTCTGGCATATAACTTTATATAAAAAATGAAAAATATTAATCAATCGAAAAAAGCAAATGTAACAAAAGTTTTTGATGAAGTCTTTAGTAAATACGACCTAATGAATGATTTAATGTCTTTTGGAGCACATAGAATTTGGAAAAATAAACTTATTGATTGGATGAATCCTAGAAAGAGTGATCATATAGTTGATATAGCTTCTGGTACAGGTGATATAGCTAAAGCCTTTTTAAAAAGAACTGAATTATCAGGTACGGTTAAATGTGTAGAACCAAACAAGAATATGCTTGAGATAGGGAAAAAAAAATTAAAAAAATTTAATAAAGTTAAATGGTATAATTCTTCTGCAGAAAAACTGCCGTTTAAAAATGAGACTTTTGATATATATGTCGTAAGCTTTGGTATTAGAAATTTTTCTAATATCAAACTTGCCTTAAACGAAAGTAGAAGGGTTTTAAAAACTGGGGGTAGATTTCTGTGTTTAGAGTTTTCAAAAGTAAACAATGAAGTTTTTTCAGAAATTTATAGAAAATATTCGAAATTAATTCCAAGTGTTGGAAAATATGTGGTTGGTAAATCTGAACCTTATAATTATTTGGTTAAAAGTATAGAAGACTTCTATAGTCAGGACGAACTATTGCATCTTATAAAACAAGCTGGTTTTGAGAATACAGAATATAGGGATTTATCAGGGGGGATTGCGGCTATCCATTCAGGGTGGAAAATATAAATGTTTAAGAAGATTTATAATTTATTTAAAATTTTACGAAAATTATCAGTTTCAGGTACAATTGAAATATTAGATCAGTTAAAACCCGTTCCAATAAGTTTAAAGTTTATATTTTATGTATTCTCTTTAGGATCAAATAAAAAAATTTTAAATTTAAATAAAACACCGGGTGAGAAATTGTGCCAATCATTAGAAGATATGGGCACTACATTTATCAAATTAGGTCAATTTTTAGCAACCAGACCAGATATAATTGGCGAAAAAATTGCAAAAGACTTAGAAAAACTACAGGATAAATTACCTGCCTTTGGTACCGAGAAAGCCAAAATAATTATAGAAAAAGAAATAGGGTCTAAATCTTTTAAAAAAATTTTGTCAATTAGCGACCCGGTTGCAGCAGCATCAATAGCTCAAGTTCACTTTGCAAAGATAAAAATTAATGGGCAAGAAAAGGATCTAGCTATAAAAATTTTAAGACCCAACATACATAAACTTGTAAACGAGGAACTCGACGCTTTAATGTTTCTTGCATTTTTAGTCGAAAGTATTTTCAAAAGTACGAAAAGATTAAAACTGGTAGAAATTATAAATCTCCTAAAAGAAATAACTAATGTTGAAATGGATTTGAGATTTGAAGCAGCCGCAGCTGGTGAGCTTAGAGAAAATACAATTAACGATAAAGGTATAAAGGTACCAAAAATTTATTGGAATTACACTTCAAAGAGAATTTTAACTTTGGATAAAATTAACGGTATTTCAATAAGGGAAGTTGAACAACTAAAAAATCTTAATATTGATTTAAAAAAAATTTCGACAAATTTGATTCAACTATTCCTAAAGCAGGCTGTAAGAGATGGTTTCTTTCATGCAGATATGCACCAAGGTAACCTGTTCGTAAATAAAGATGGAAATATAATGCCAGTTGATTTTGGAATTATGGGTAGGCTAGATAAAAATAATAAGAAATATTTAGCTGAAATTCTTTTTGGCTTCATTGAGAGAGATTATGTAAAAGTAGCCGAAATGCACTTCTTGGCAGGACTCGTTCCTCCAAATACATCAAAAGATGACTTTGCACAGGCACTCAGATCAATTGGTGAACCAATTTTCGGTCAATCAATAAAAGATATTTCAGGGGGAAATTTACTAGGACAATTATTTGAAATCACAGAAAAATTTAACATGCAAACACAAACTCAATTGTTGTTGCTTCAAAAAACAATGGTAGTAGTAGAGGGAGTTGCTAGAAAATTAGACCCGGATACAAATATTTGGGAGGTATCAAGACCAGTTTTAGAAAGTTGGATTAAAAGTATTAAAGGACCTGAGTCAGCAATAAATAAAACTATTGAATTATCAAAAGAATTACTGGATAGAATTCCAGACTTACCTAAGGTTATGGACAATGCAAATACCACGTTACAAATGATTGCAGAGGGAAAGTTAAATTTAAATGATTTAAATGGAAAAAATTTTGAGGTCGAAGAATTAAAACTTAAAAATTTAAGAAATAATATGGTTATAGTTTTTTTAGGTATTGTAATAGGTGCATTTATAGTATTTTAATTGGTAATGAGTTTAAAAAATAAAAAAATATTACTTATTATTGGTGGTGGAATATCTGCATACAAATCATTAGATTTAATAAGATTATTGCAAAGAAAAAATTGTTCGATAAAAATAATTTTAACAAAAACTGGAAAGAAGTTTGTAACTTCTTTATCAATTTCTTCTCTATCAAAAGGTAGAGTTTTCGAGGATACATTTAGTGAAAAAAATAATGGAAAAATGGACCACATATCACTATCACGTTGGGCTGATGCAACTTTGGTGTTGCCAGCAACAGCGAACTTTATGTCAAAATTGTCAAGAGGTTCTGCCGATGATTTAGCAACTACTGTTATTCTTGCATCTGATAAAGAAACCTTTTTAATTCCAGCTATGAATGTAAGAATGTGGGAACATAAAGCGACACAGAAAAATTTAAATACTTTATTTAACTATGGTTATAAGTTTATAGGGCCCCAAGATGGTGAAATGGCATGTGGTGAATATGGGAAAGGTAAAATGTCTAGTCCAAGACAGATAATTTCATATTTAGAAAATTTTTTTAAACAAAAAGACTATTTAAAAAAGAAGAATATACGGGCAGTTGTAACAACAGGTCCTACACGTGAGTATATAGATCCTGTAAGATATATTTCAAATGAATCTAGTGGTAAACAAGGCTACGAGATTGCTCTAGAATTGTCTAGGCTAGGGATTCAAACTACTTTGATATCAGGGCCTACAAATATTAATTATTCAAAAGAAATCAAGGTTAAAAAAATAATTTCAGGGAAACAAATGTTTAACGAAATAAAAAAAACTCTACCAACTGATATTGCTGTTTGTGCTTCAGCTGTTTCAGATTTCAAACCAGTTGTAAAAAATAAACAAAAATTAAAAAAGAAAATAAACTTAAACAAAATTCAATTGGAGCAGAATCCTGATATACTTGAATTTTTAGGAAAAAATAATAAATATAAACCAAAACTTTTGATTGGTTTTTCTGCCGAAACGGAGAATATTTTGGAAAACTCAATAGAAAAAATGCATGAAAAACGTTGTGATATTATAGTAGCAAATGATGTATCAAAAAAAGAAACTGGTTTTAACGTAGATTTAAATGAAGTTATGATAATTAATAAGAATGGTAAAATACAAAAAATTAAGAAAAGCTCTAAAAAATTTATAGCTATGATGGTAGCAAAAAAAATAATTACATCTTTTTTAGATATTAATAAAAGATTAAATTAATAATGGAATTAAATACATCTGAACTAAAAAAATACTCTCGCCAATTAATATTAAAAAATATTGGTGTTTCGGGTCAAAAAAAACTTTTTAACTCAAAAATTTTAATTATAGGTGCAGGTGGGTTAGGATGTCCTTTGATGCTTTATTTAGTTTACTCAGGAGTTGGAAATTTAGGCATTATTGATGATGATAAAATTGAAATCTCAAATTTAAGCAGGCAAGTTCTTTTTACAAAAAAGGATTTGGGAAAATTCAAAGTTACAGTATCAAAAAATTTTCTAAAGAAAATTAACAAAAAAATAATCGTTAAAACTTTTTTAAAAAAGATAAATAAAGAAAATATTCATAATATTGCAAAAAATTATGATTATATTTGTGATGGAACAGATAATTTTAAATCAAGACTGTTAATAAATGATTATTGTATTAAATATAAAAAGGTTTTGATTTCTTCGGCTATTAGTAAATATGATGGTCATGTTTTTAATTTTGATTTTAGAAAAGATGGTCCGTGCTTAAGATGTTTTATGCCAAATTTGCCCTCGATTGAGCAGAATTGTGAGACTGAAGGAATAATGTCAACACTTGCTGGTATTGCAGGATCATTGCAAGCCAACGAGGTGATTAAATCTATCCTAAATATTGGAAGACCCTTAAGAAAAGAAATTATGATATTTAATGCTCTTGATTTGAACTTTAGAAAAGTAAAATTGAAAAAAAATTCAAGTTGTAGAAACCATTTACATGTCCTGGTTAAATAAAATCCTTTTTTTTTATCTAATTATCTTTTTTGGTTCACTGAGTTTTGCTGAAGAAAGTTATTATCTAACTTTAAGAAATGAAAAAGTTAATCTAAGACAAGGTCCTTCCTTGAATTATCCCATTAAATTAGTTTATAAAAAAAAATTTTTACCTTTATTGATACAAGATAAATCCGGAAATTTTAGAAAAGTTTTAGATCATGAAAATAATACTGGATGGATACATATATCTCAATTATCAAAAAAAAAGGCAGCCTTAAGTATTTTCAATAAATCAATAATTTTTCAAAAACCATCTATTTATTCTAAACCCTTGGTAATGTTAGAAATGGGAAGATTGTGTTTTGTTAAAAGGTGTAAAAACAACTGGTGTAAAATTAAAACAGGTGAATATTCTGGTTGGATTGAAAAACAAAATTTAGAGGGAAGACTTTAATTTTTTCTTTTTTTCATAATTTTAGAAGCCCAAAACTTGTCCAAAACAAAATACCATACAGAATTTGCTAGTGGCTCAACGATTGCATCTGTTAACGCTATGTAAAAGTATACATCAGCTACTAGCATTAATACTGTAATTGCAATTATAAAATGACCAATTGTGTAAACAATTGTTCTTAATATAGATCCTCTATTTGAATCGTAGATTTTTTTTGAAGCGTTAAATATACCTGATGTTAACTCTGTCATTTTAATTAAATTTTTTTAGATCTTTCCTATCCGCATTCATAATTTTTGTCCAAACTTTGACAAAATCTTTTATAAATTTTTCCTTGTTATCATCTTGAGCGTAAACCTCTGCGTAAGATCTCAAAATTGAATTTGAACCCAAAACTAGATCAGCTCTTGACGCAGTATATTTAACTTTTTTTGTTTTACGATCAACTATATCGTAAGAGTTTCTACCAGTTGGCTTCCAAGTATATTTCATGTCTAACAGGTTTATAAAGAAATCATTTGTTAAAGTACCAACTTTACTTGTAAGCACTCCTTTGTCTTTTGCTGACTCATGATTTGTTCCTAACACTCTCATACCCCCTACCAGACAAGTCATTTCTTGCGCGGTCAATCCCATCAAAGAAGCACGTTCTAATAAAAGTTCTTCTGGCATCACGGAGTAATCAGCTTTTACATAATTTCTAAAACCGTCGTGTAGTGGCTCTAACCACTTGAAACTTTTTAGTTCTGTTTGTTCTTGAGATGAATCTCCTCTACCAGAACTAAATGGAACTTTGACTTTAGAACCAGCTTTTTTTATGGCTTTTTCAAGCCCAACGTTCCCTGCAAGAATAATTGTATCTGCTATAGTCGCTCCCGTTTTGTTAGCTATATTCTCAAGAACTTTTAAATTCTTTGAAAGTTTTTTTGGCTCGTTAGCTTCCCAGTCTTTCATAGGTGCTAGTCGAATTCTTGCACCGTTAGCTCCTCCTCTTTTGTCAGTTCTTCTGTATGTTCTAGCACTATCCCAAGCAATGGTAATTAAATCACCAATAGTTAAACTAGTAGCTGAAATCATTTTTTTTACCTTATTTACATTATATTTCTTTTTTGGAGATGAAACATTTCCTTGCCATAGCAAGTCTTCTTTGGGGGCCCAAGGACCAATGTAATTTCCTTTGTTTCCCATTGTTCTGTGTGTCAACTTAAACCAAGCGCGCGCAAACGAGTCTTCAAAAAATTTTGGATCTTCATAAAATCTTTCTGAAATTTTTCTATACTCTGGATCCATCGCCATCGCCATATCAGCGTCGGTAAACATTAATCTAGCTTTTTTCTTTGGGTCTCCCAAATCTCTTGGTTTTTTATCCTCTTCAAGGTTAATAGGTTCCCATTGCCAAGCTCCTGCTGGACTTTTTTTGCTTTCCCATTTGTAGTTAAGTAAAAGATCTAAATATTGATGATCCCATTTGTCAGGGTTAGTAGTCCAAGCTCCCTCTAGACCTGAAGTTATTTGGTTAGCGCCTGTTCCGTTTTTCTGGTTCCATCCAAAACCTTGTTCGTGAATATCAGCTCCAGCGGGTTCAGGACCTAAATTGTCTGGATTACCATTACCATGAGCCCTCCCAATAGAGTGGCCTCCGACGGTGAGAGCAGCAGTTTCAACATCGTTCATTCCCATTCGGCCAAAAGTTTCACGCACATCCATTGCAGTTCTTACTGGATCAGGTTTTCCTTCAACTCCTTGAGGGTTTACGTATACTAGTTGAAAATGAGATGCCGCAAGTGGAGCTTCTAAAGAAGAACGATCTTTTGGATCACCATATCTATTAACTGCTAATGGTTCTGTCTCTTTGCCCCAATAAACATCTTTTTCAGGTTCCCATATATCTTCTCTACCAAACGAAAAACCAAAAGTTTTAAATCCAGAATGCTCA
>MDTB01058867.1_pt1 | contig 11524 bp, 11 predicted proteins | sample 811161 | NCBI WGS metagenome assembly MDTB01 (sample SAMN05326650, study PRJNA326480) | marine metagenome | isolation source: seawater | place: Mediterranean Sea | collected 2009
TGCTTTTACTTGTTGTTTTCTTTGCAGTTGTTTTCTTTGCAGTTGCTTTTTTGGGAGCTGCTTTTTTTGTCGCAACGGGCTTCTTAGCAGCCGGCTTGGGAACAACCGGTTTCTCAACGGGAGGAGCTTCAACAACCGGGGTAACTGGCTCGGGGACTGGAACTGCTTTTTGAGCCTGAACAACTTCTTCTTTAGCAGCCTCAATCTGTTTTGCTTCATCTGGAGTGACAACTCCATCAGCCATGGCGTATGAAGATGCTATATACACAAGAAATTCTCATTACTCTTACGAGATTAAAAATAATAAATTGAGAATATACCCTAAACCGACATCAGTGTCTTCTGAAAAAATATGGGTTGAGTTTTCTGTTGATGACGATCCATGGGAAGAGCAGAGCGACAGAGAGAGCGGCGTTGAGGGTGTGAACAATATGAATACCTTGCCGCTAGCCAACCTGCCATTTCAAAATATCAACTCAGTCGGTAAACAATGGATACGCCGCTTCGCTTTAGCTCTAGCAAAAGAGACTTTAGGGCAGATTAGGTCTAAGTTTGGTCAAATTCCGATCCCCGGGAACAATGTTACATTAAACGGCGATAAATTAATTACAGAAGGGCGAGAAGAGCAGAAAACGCTTCGCGAAGAGCTACAAAAAGTACTTGATGAGTTGACATATGAGAAGATCACAGAGATTCAAAAAAATATTACAACTAATACAAGTGAGGTGGCTAAAACCTTCCCTTACTTTGTGTATGTAGGATAAATTAGATGGCAAGTGAAAAAAACAAATGGTCACAACCGACGACACCACCGCCTCCTCTCTTTTTGGGAGAGAAAGAGCGGGACCTGGTTAAACAAGTTAATGATGAACTCATCGAAAGAGTCATCGGACAGGTTGTTGCGTATTATTCTATTGATCTACAACATACTAACTTTCATCCGTTGTATAACGAGGCCATCGTCAAGACTTTTTTACCTCCTATAAGAGTATACGCCCTAATAGAGTTTCAGGGCGAAGAAACGAGAACTGATAAATATGGTATTGATAAGATTACCAAGCTTACGGCTCATTTTCACAAGAGAAGGTTGACAGAAGACCAAGACTTGTTTGTTCGTGAGGGTGATTTCATTGCTTATGGTAACGCATACTATGAAATAACATCCCTAAAGGAACCAACTGAGCTGTTTGGTCAGGCTGATCGCAGAGTTGAAATCTCTGCAGAATGTATCAAGTCTAGGGAGGGTTTATTTGATGGCTCATAGCGGTAATCCTAAAAACGAAGAACACAAATCTAGAGATGTGCCTAGATTTAAGTCAGAGCTTGAGGATATAGACTTTGCTGTATATAAGTTTGTAGATGAGACCATGGCCCTAAAGACAAACACCAACAAGGGTTTTAAGCACCCCTCCATAATATGGGCAGGTGCAGAAAGAGCACAGAATATTAAAGATGACAATATAAGAAGAGATAAAGACGGGATGATAATTCTTCCGGTTATTTCTATTGAACGAGACTCGGTTAAAAAAGATGAAAAGAGCAGGGTTATTCCATATGCAGCTGTCGATCCTGTCGGTGACCTTAAGGGTGGCTATCTTACTATAAATAAAGTCATAAATCAAGACAAAACAAGGAACTTTGCGAACGCTGATGCTCACCGCCGGCGAGGCCAAAAGAACTTTCCCCTCTATAGGAAGGGAAAAAACAAAAAGATTGTTTATGACACGCTAACAATACCTATTCCAATATATGTCACCGTTGGATACAAGGTAATCTTGAGAACAGAATACCAGCAGCAAATGAATGACCTCTTGACCCCTTTCATTCGGGTTTCGAACGCACACAAGAGGGTTATGATTGAGCATAACTCAAATAGATATGAAGCATTTATTCAAGAAGATTATGCGATGGATAATAATATATCTAATTACGAGACGGGTGAAAGAAAGTACGAAACCACAATTAATGTTGAGGTCTATGGTTATCTTATAGGTGACGGGCCTAATCAAAAACAACCCCGCGTTGTCCGAAGAGAAAATGCTGTGCAAATAAGGTTTGCTAGAGAAAGAATCATCGTCCAGGACGAAGACGGTGAATTTAGATTTTAAAGGGTTTTGTGATTAAGCAGGACTATTTATTAAAGAAAAAGTTCATCTAAAGTGAACTAGCTTGTAAATAAGGAGCAGTAACATGGGCGTTGATAAGTTTAAATTTGTTTCACCTGGGGTTTTCATCGATGAAATCGATGAGTCGTCAGTACCAGCTTTGCCAGAGCGAATGGGACCGTTGGTTGTCGGTCGTTTTCAGAAGGGCCCTGCGAACCGACCGGTTAGAGTCGACTCTTATAAGGAGTTTGTTAGTACTTTTGGGGCAGCTTCCCCAGGCACTGCCACTGGCGATATTTGGCGTACTGGCGAGATGAGTGCTCCTACATACGCTGCATATGCTGTTCAAGCTTGGTTGAGAAATAATTCTCCTTGCACCGTCTTTCGTGTTTTGGGTGATGAGGACCCTAATGCGGGAACTGGCACTACTGCTAAGTCCGGCTGGATAACGAAAAAATCTGATGGCACAGCCACTACTCATACGAACGCAAAAGCCACAGCCGGCGGAGCTTATGGATTGTTAATATTTCCGTCTGGCTCTAATAACCATGCAACCCCTGGAACACACGTAACTGGTACGTTGGCTGCCGTGTGGTATGTCAATAACGGATCCGTTGGTCTTAAGGGAGCGACCGCAGGTACTCCAAGCTCACAAGTAACTGCTACATCTGCAGCAAAAGCTGCAGCCTTAATTAAAAGCTCTAATGAATTACAGTTCACCGCGACGATCTTTAACGCCTCCGGCGATGCAGAGAAGACTGCTGCTTTCAACTTTGACCGCGATTCGGATATGTTTATTCGAAAAGTCTTTAATACCGACCCGACAAGAACAAACTCTAGTGTACATTCTTCCACGGATGGATATTGGTTGGGCGAAACGTTTGAGTCCAATATTAGGAACGGAGAAAATAGCAAGCTAGCCGTAGAGGGAACAGAGTCTTCAAATAGCGATACTTTCTTTGGTGCAATTGTGGCTCTTGAAGGTACCGCCGGTTCTGGATTGACGTGGCATGACCACCAGTATCCAGCAAAAGCAGCTGCCACTGGTTGGTTTATTTCTCAAGATAACAGAGGTAATGAGACGTCTAGTTTTAATCCGACTGCACACACCGATAAGTTATTCAAAATCCATGCTTTGGGTGGTGCAGGCCGTGCAGGTCAAAATGACCCCGGAGCAGGCGAGAGCACTAATAGACAATACAAGATCTCCATTCAGGACGTTAAGCCGCCTACTGATAAGTATAACAAGTTTGGCACATTCACTGTGCTTGTTCGAGATCTTAAAGATAGTGATAATAATCCTTCTGTTCTTGAGCGTTATTCAAGTGTCAACTTGAATCCCACATCGGCTAACTATATTGGAAGGGCTATTGGAGATCAGTTTTACGATTTTGATACTACAAACAATGTTGTGCGTGAGCACGGAGATAACCCAAACCGCTCAAGCTTTGTTCGTGTTGAGCTTTCTGATTTGGTAAAGGATGGCAATGCATCCGGGAAGCTTCCGTACGGTGTGTATGGTCCATTAACCGTCGCGACACATGAGATACTTTCTGGTTCTGATGCGTCGGTCTTGGCCGAGGGAAGCGGCTCGCATCCCGATACAGTCACTCATCCTGCCACTGGCATGCATGCTAATGATTTGCTATATATCGACACTTCTCCGAAGGGTTTCTTTACAGCCTCGGTTGTGATGCCCACTGCCAGATTGCGAGTTTCCTCTTCTGAGGGCTCACTAACAAAGGGCACCAAAGCATACTTTGGTTTCAACGCTTCAATCAAGGACACGAAGCGTTTTGATGCATCGAACTTGGACCTCCTCGGACGAACACCCCGGGAGATCGATCCTCACGCTGACGCTAGCACTGGCCAGCAGTATTCTTGGGTATTTACATTGGATGACGTTGCTCAGTCAGCTGATACTAATCATGCCTATTACGCTTCCGGCTCGCGGGCTGACGGTGTATCTTGGACGGCACGTTCTGGTTCCTTCCATGTATTAACTGGTTCTAATGCTGGTTATGATAGGTTCACCTCTCCGATGTTCGGTGGGTTTGACGGGTTCGACATCACTGAGCCTGATCCGCTTCGCAATAGTTATATGACTAGTGCTACATCGACAACAAATAGCAGTTTTTACAGTCTCAAAAAGGCGATCGATATCGCTGCTGATGCTGATTTCCTAGAGTATGATATTGTGGCAATGCCTGGTATCACAAACAGGAGCCTCAACACACAGCTGATTAACGCTGTGGAAGAGCGAGGCGATGCCCTTGCGGTTATTGACTTAGCCGGCAACTATAAGCCTCCTCATGAGCGAAGCACCGCGGAAACCTCCAATCTGGGTTCGGTCACGGATGTTGTGAATGAGATGAAGGACATGGCTCTAAATTCCAGCTATGGCTGCACATTCTATCCGTTTGTTAAGATCAGGGATACTCTGTCTGATACAATGCTTTATGTGCCGCCTTCAGTGGTTGCTCTGGGAACGTTCTCAAGCTCGCAGCGTAAGTCTGCTGTCTGGTTTGCTCCAGCCGGCTTCACTCGCGGTGGGCTCAGCGAAGGTTCAGCCGGGCTTCCGGTTGTAGGTGTGCGTCAGAGACTAACTTCTGATAATAGAGATGACCTCTATGAGGCCAACATTAACCCAATCGCCACTTTCCCGGCTGAAGGTATCGTTATCTTCGGCCAGAAGACAATGCAGGTGACACCATCTGCTCTTGACAGAATTAATGTCAGACGCCTTCTGATTTTCCTTAAGAAGGAAATTTCCAGAATTGCCTCTAGAATTCTGTTTGACCAGAATGTTCAAGCCACTTGGGATCGTTTTAAGGGTCAGGTTATACCTTTCCTTGAGGGCGTTCAAGCTGGCCTAGGCTTGACAGATTTCAAGGTTGTCTTGGACAAGGACACTACGACACCTGATTTGGTTGATAGAAATATTATGTATGCAAAGATTTTCTTGAAGCCTGCAAGAGCGATTGAATTCATTGCCCTTGACTTTATTGTTACGAGAAGCGGAGCTTCTTTTGACGATTAATCGATTAAAACACTAATTACATAAGAAGTAGGAGACTAGACACATGGCATTTTTTGCAGATTCAGGAGCGGGAGGCTTTGAGCCAAAAAGACAATTTAGGTTTTTGATTAACTTTCCGGAGTTATCTAATGTACAGTTCATGGCTAAAACCGCCAAGAAGCCCAGTTACGAGCTGGGCAGCACTGAGCACAAAGTTCTAAATCACACGTTTAAGTTTCCTAGCACCGTTACCTGGCAAGATATTGATGTCACTTTTATTGACGCAGTTGAGCCAAATGTTGGATCCAAGTTTTATAACTCCCTCATCGCAGCCGGATACCTCCCGCCGTCTACCGAGGGGAATCTGCTGACTGGCATAACAAAAGTCAACTCAGTTCGTGCCCTGGGTGAAGTTGTAATTAAGCAGCTTGACGGCGGCGGAGTTATATTAGAGCCTGGTGCAGATCCTACGCAAGCTGTGGTTGAGTCGACAAACATTCTTGAAGAATGGACGTTGAAGAATGCATTTATCAAAAGCGTAGACTTTGGTGATTTTTCTTATGACTCAGAAGACTTGGTTGAGGTCTCCGTAGGTATAACATATGATTGGGCCGTATACAGTGCTCCCAACTCGGCATACGAGTCGGGCTAGAATATAGAGCTATAAAGGAAAAGAGAGGTTTAAATGAGGAATAATCAAAGGCGAACGGGCCAGTCAGCCCCCTCGCCTTCTTCCCCTGCGTCAAGTCAGGCAAACTTGGCATATGTGGTACCCACAGAGTTTGTGGAGTTACCATCTCGTGGTTTATTTTATGATGTAAACCATCCATTACATAACCAAGAAACGGTTGAAATTAAGTTTATGACTGCCAAAGAGGAGGATATACTATCTTCTATGGCTTTGATCAAAAATGGCCTGGTTATTGATAGATTATTGAGCAACATAATCGTTTTAGACGTTGACCCGCAGAGCTTGACTGTAGGTGATAGGAATGCTATCATGATTGCTGCAAGAATTTCTAGTTATGGGAGAAATTATGAAGTCTCTCTGACATGCACGGCGTGCTATCGTCCTAGCGAGTTTACATTTGATCTAAACAACTCCACTGTAACTGGCGATTGTTTTGATAATGAATATCTAAAAGATAATAATGTTGTCTTTAATGAGGAGCAGAGGACTTTTGACGTAGAATTGCCACAGTCGAAGGTGAAGGTCAGCATTCAGCCAATCACAGGAGAGGATGAAAAATCAGTCTTAGACGCTGATGAAGAGTCCGCAGTAACTTCGCTTTTGTCGACGTTTGTAAAGAGCATCGACGGTGACGCGAATGCAGTTTCACAATTTATTGAAGTAATGCCTGCAGGCGATTCTCGATTCTTGAGAAAGCTCTATGCCACACTGATGCCGAACGTAGAATTAAAAGATACATTTGTTTGCGAAAAATGTTCGCATATAAAAGAAACGGAGGTGCCGCTTACCGCGGAGTTTTTTTGGCCTGAATGATAACTACATGGAGGGTGTTTATGGTGAGTTCTTTTACCTTAAATACCATGGTGGTTGGAGTTTCATGGAAGCATACAACCTCCCAGTCGGCTTGAGGCGTTGGTTTTTAAGTAAACTAAAGGAACAGTTTGAGTTCGAGAAAGAAGCTATTGAAAAAGCCTCTAGATAAGCCCTGTGTTTTCGCATAGGGTTTTCTTATTTTATCTTGGTTACTATTTATAGTGCATAGGGGTATTTTTATATAATGGCTGAAGAGACACCAAGCGTAAAAGAGCAGCAACTACTAAAAGAGATAGAATTGCTTAAGCTAGCAGCTTCTGTTAAGAACGATATTGCCGCAAAGGACAAAGAGGCCATATTTAACGCACAAGTGCATCTTCGCAATTTACGTGAGCAGAACCTAGAGGCGCAGAGGCATCTCGAAACGCTTAATCAAAGAATAGCCGCTGAAAACGACGAAGACGCAAAAGAAAGATTAGGAAAACAGCTTAATAATCTTAGGGAGAGGTTAACTCTAGGCGAAAAGTACAAAACTCAAATTAATCAGGTTCTAAATTTAAATTTAAAACATTTAAAATTACAAGAGGCCATGGCAAAGATGGCCAAGGAATCGCAAAAGAAAATTGATGATAATTTGCGTACAACTGAACGAGCAGAACGCCGCAAACGAAAAGAGTTTGCTATCACTAGAGAAAGATTTGTTGCCGTGGGCCAAGATGTTGTAACAGCCACTATAGGCATCACTGAAGCGATGGGAAAGGTAGCCCTGGATACTATCACATCCCAAGAGTCTGCCTTTGTGAACTTTGCATCGAGATTTGGTGTCGCGAATGATGCCGCCGTCGCCGGGTTAAGTCAGGCCATGTCAGCAATGCCTACGCAAATGGATACAAATTTTAGGTCGATTGTTAAAAACACTGGATTGTTCTCCCAAGAGATGAAATCTGTCTTTGTTACGGCGATCGACCCAGGCGAATTACTGGCAGAGGGCATTAGCACAATGGAGCCGCTGCTCAGAAACATCGGTATAACTGCCAAAGAATCTGGAGAAGCACTGAAAGGTCTGATTAATAATGTTAGTATGTTCCGTCCAGCATATATAGAGGCTAATCGCGGTACTGCTAGCTATGTTACAAATCTGGTCGCCGGCTTGACTAAAATGGGCGTTACGGGTGAAACTTCGACTAAGATTATTGAACAGCAAACTAAAGTTTTTAAGAAGACGCCGACCGAAGCCGCAAAGACAACTAAAAAACTATTAAAGCTAGCTGATTCATTAGGAGTGAGTGCCGGAAGGGTAGCTAAAGAGTTTGCTGAGATGACACCTGAATTAGCAATGTTTGGTGACGATATGACTGATGTTTTTGCAAATTTGCAAGCTCAATCGGTGGCCACAGGTCTTTCTGTTAGTAAATTAGGTAAATTTGCAGAGGGCTTAGACACTTTTAAAGGAGCTGCAAAAGCAGCTCAAGGCTTAAACGCAGTGCTAGGTGGTACTTTTGTTTCTGTAACAGACTTAGTGCATGCCCCCTTTGATGAAAAGATAGTGATGATTCAGGAGGCTATGGACCGTGCGAATGTTAGTTTTGCGGAGGCACCAAGACGCATGAAGCAGGTTATTGCTGCTCAATTGGGTATGAACGTAGCTGACGCAGCACAATATCTCGGTGGCAAAGATGAGTTTGAAGAGGTAGCTGCTGGAATGGACACGACAGCAATGTCTCAAGAAGAGATAAGTCAAAAAATAAAATCTACGATGACTAATGCTGAGATGCTGAAGTCCACGATGTCTAGTCTTGGCGGCGGCATGAATAAGTTTGTTGATCGCACCCGGATCGCCGCCGTCCAAGGTGCTGCTCGAATGACAATGGCCATGGCTAAGCTTCAAAAACAGACCAAGGATACTGAGATTATAGCGCTCGGTACTGTAGGAGCTTATAACGCAGCCAATGCTGCCCTATCTACAGGCGTTGGTACCGTTGCAACGCTTGTCGGCACCGTATTCGGGCGAGATGCTACGGATGAAGAGGAGGCAGCTGCTGGCTTAAGACGCCGGGCACCCGGTTCAGGTGCTGGCGGAACTAGGGCAGCCGCGGGCGGCGCGAGTGAGATGAGGGAGTTAATCGACGCGATTAAATCTCATAAAACACCCGTGACGATTAATGTTAAACCCGGAGAGGCCACTCAGATGAACATTAACACATGGACAAAGACTGCCGAAGAAGTAATGAAATTAGGCTCCGGAGGGCCATAAAAATTAAGGAACTGAATGAATGTCGAAATTTTTCCAATCAGAGATAGCTGCTTACGGAGGTGAGAAACAAACTTTTCAAAATGTTAAGTTTAAGAAAAGCCTCCTGCACAATAGTACAGCAGCAGAAGCTGGTACAATCCTTGAGATTATACCAGTGCATATAAAGAACCCACCGGTGATACAATTTATAGCATATATTGACAGTCTATCAGATTCTTTTAATACTCAATACTCTTCAGAGCAGCCTTTTGGTAGAACAAATCCTTATTATGTCTGGAAAGGAAATAAAAGAAGCATAAATGTGAGTTGGTCCCTTCCAGCTAGCTCAAAAGCTATGGCACTAAATAACTTAAATAATTTAAGCTGGTTCTTATCTTCCACCTACCCGTCATTTAAGCAGTCCGATACTGCTACCTCTATATCGGCCTCGCCCTTGTTTAGGGTACGATATGCAAATTTAATATCTTCCCCATCTAGCGACGGCCAAGGTTTATTGTGTGTTATGCAAAACGTGAGTGTTAACACCGATCCCAACGCCGGTTTTATCAGCATCAAGCCTGAAGGTTTAGCCACCCCTGACCAGGCCAATATTGAAGGCCTTTTGATCAGCAATGCTGGCTTCACGAATAGTGTGCATGAAGGGAAGAATCTTCTTATACCAAAGCTTATTAAATTATCAACAACATTAGATGTTGTGCATGACCATGCCTTGGGGTGGGATCATCATACTGGAGAGTGGCGTGGCGGCCGATCGGCTAGAAACTATCCATATGATTTTGGTCTACTCAAAGAAGCTACTGATACGCCAAGCACAAGAGTTGAAGTATATGAAGATACAATCACACCAGGTGCTGCTAGGGTGGCACCTGGCTCAACAGAGGCGAGACAAAAAGAGGTAGTGTTGAACGACTTGGGCGCCGGTAATCCCGATGCTGAGGTTGGAATAGAATTTGGGGATTTTGATAAATTTTAGATTGTTTAAGGGTTTTAGATTATGAGATATAAAAATCAAAAAGTATTTTTTAACGACGGCGAGGCATACAAGAGGTATCTTGAAAAAACTCGTGGATTATCTCAGATTAAGCAATTTGATACACCTACTTTCCGCAACCCTTCGGCTAGTGATGCTAGTAATTTTAAAGCTATTAGTCATATTTGGACCACTGGTGACAGGTATTTTAAATTAGCGGCAGAATACTATGGTGACCCCGAGATGTGGTGGGTTATAGCATTTTACAATCAAAAGCCCACTGAATTTCATATAAAGTTAGGTGATATTGTATACGTTCCAATTCCTTTGGAAACAGTATTATATTATATAGGATATTAAAATGTCGACAAATGACGTAACAACACCTGGCGGAACTGGAACTGCTGCTGAGGATAAAGACCCAGCAGAGAAGAAACCTACTTTAACTAACAATAATAAAGAGGTAGGCAACTTAGAGCAGTATATCTTAAGTCGGAACATAGATAAGGCAAGTAATTATTTTTCATCCAATCCGGATTTGTTTAATTATATGACCTTTAGACAAATTAATGGTCCCGGATCACAATTGATCAACAAGCTCCGCGGTATTGACAATGTTGATGTATTTTATAAGATAAAGACCTCTGTCTTGTCCTTAATGCAGCCAAAGATAAGGATTTACAAAGTTAACTATGAAGAAGTAGTTTACGGAGAGAGCGGAACACCAGACGCTAATAAAATTGTTGCGTTGAGAACACCTTGTTACAAAGAATTTAAATTTTCTGATCATTTTGGTCAAGAGACTGCAGCCAGTGTGCAAGATTACTTGGCATATGAATCGACCAAGCCAACATGGAGAAACGTCGGCTTAAAATCATTTAGTATTAATCAAAACGGCGAATCTCACGGTGTTATTGAAAATAACATCGAGTGCAGTCTGGAGCTGATATTTAAAAGCCTAAAGGATATACAGGCTTCCCCTCCGGGCGAACCACCTCATGAAAAAGGAGGCCTCAGATATGTTGATTTGATAACGTGGGCCCCATCTAGAGTGGACAAAGAAACTGAAACTTATAATCCTAAGCACTATGAGATTAAAGTACTCATTGGGTATACTGCCCCTTCTTTAGATCAACTAAGTCACTTAAATTTATCACAAAAGGACATAGAGAACATAGCGAACATAGAGAAAATGAATATGATTGTTGGATTAAATCTAGAAGATTATAATCTTAACATAAAAGATGATGGCCAGGTCTCCTTAAATGCCAGTTACAGAGGGAGGATAGAATCTGTCCTTGGTTCCGCCCAAGTAAATATATTTCAGAATACGTTCCAGATTACGAAAGACGGTGATGTCGCCATGTCTAGTAAAATAGATTCGAATCATAACATATCTCGAATACACAGGCTAATAACACAGATTAAAACCATACACAAAGAGTTAAAGGATCCCCGATGCAAAGATGAGAAATGTGAATCTAGAAAAAAAGCTAGAGATATAGTTGCCAAAGATCCATTCTTTAAGACTATATTGCAAGAAGGCGGCGCCGGCGATCTAGGTGTAGTCGGAGGCGAAGAAGCGATTTATAAGTGTCTAAGCCCTCTGCAAATTTACCTAATTTACTAACAGAAAGACCTGTGGCCACCGATTGAGCTTGCAAATTTGCAA
>MDTB01096623.1_pt1 | contig 11524 bp, 12 predicted proteins | sample 811161 | NCBI WGS metagenome assembly MDTB01 (sample SAMN05326650, study PRJNA326480) | marine metagenome | isolation source: seawater | place: Mediterranean Sea | collected 2009
ATGGGGGAGAAGAATTTACTCTTTTGTTCCCTGGTAAGACACCTGAAGAAGCGAAGCAGTATTTAGAAGAGATTCGTTTTGAAATTGAACAATACCCTTTCAGAATAAGAAATACCGCTCAGCGAAAAAAAAGCACAGAGGAAGATCGCAACGTATCGGAGTCGCCGGCGCAAATAGTACAGGTGACGGTAAGTATCGGGGCCACATCTCCGTCTTATCAGCATGAAAAATTTGAAAAAGTGCAAAGTAGAGCCGACGAACTCCTGTATGAGGCAAAACATAATGGCAGAAACAATGTCGTTGCAAAAGAAAGCAACTTTGTGAGCGAATCATGATCAAGCAGATAACAAAATTATTGGAGAATTTTTCAGATTCAGGCGTGGCTCATATACATATTGAAGGTTTTCTGGATATCACCGAGCTACAAAAAGCTTCACGGTCTGCACGGCCTGAAAACATCCTCTGTCAGAAAATAATAGCAGGTAAAATATCCCTTACCCGATCAGAAGAATCTTATATCACAGAAGGTTTGAATGTAGATGGACCCGGCGTGCTTTATATCAGATGTACACAAAAGCATATATCGGCGCGCACTGATGATGGGAATGTCATGGTTGAACCTTTGCAAAAAGATAAGCCATTCAAAGAAAGATTGAAAGAGATAGTAAACCAAATCCATAACATCTCTGGGATATCTGAATCTTTAGCAGAAAAGCTTAAAGAATTAGGATATGAAGCGGCGCTGGAGTTATACGCTATAAAAAATCCATTCACTGAAGAAACAAAAGCGTATGAACTTTTCAAAAAAGGCTATGCCCGGGGTATGAAGGAACTGCGTAATGGGGTTTAAGGGAATAGCAGCACTTGGTATTTTTTTAGTTACAGGCCAAGCGTGTGCAATTGATGCCGGCTGTCCTGAACTTTCTGAGCTTCTTCATGAAGATCTTAAAGGCCAGTGCGTGGGAGATTATCTTACATTCGAGGACTACAAAACCAGCGGTATAACTATCTCTGCTTATAAAGTCTCTCCCTTTCATACTTGGGGAAACCCAAGATACAGGGATTATGATAGCGAAGCGGAGTTTCAAAAAAGTGAAGCACTCACACAAGCCAGGAGTCTGCATTGGGATTACGGGCATTTGGCCAATGAAAAAATAATTTCTGCAGACATTAAAAGCAGGTTTTTAAGCTTCAATAGAGTACCTATGCCTCCAGCATTGAATCGTTCGGGAGGTGTTTGGAATGAACTTGAAAAGTACGAAATAGAAATGGCCAAGGAAATCGGACCTTTAAAGGTACTTGCAGGCTACTCTTACAAAAAGGAAAGTGAGCAGCATTTCTATTTCAAAATATATATAAGTGAGCATAAAACAACTGCTTCTTTCCTTATCCCGGGTAACTACGCGGAAGGTAGTATCCAATCTTATATTTCGTCAATGCAATGTATTGAGCAAACAATTGATGGATCTATATTCAACGACCAGAGTAACTTGGTCGCTGAAACATACAATGATTTTGCATTCACTCCACACGTTTGGACTGCCGGCAAAAATGATAGATTAGATTGCGAATTGGGCAGGGATATATAGTGAACAGCACAAAGTTCAGCCATGCCGCTGGTCACAATACCAAGCTGATGATGTATCTACAGCCGCAGTTCAACCTCAAAGAGCAAAGGTTTACAGATGTTGAGCTACTGGTCCGATTTAAACGCGACAATGGTGAGGTTCTGACACCAGATCGCTTCTTGCCCATGATAAGGCGCTCGAATATAGGCCAAGAGTTTACAAACTGGACTATAAACCAAGCATTAGAAATTTCAAACAAGCTCAGTTCTGCGGGCTTCAAAGGCAAGGTTGCGATCAATATGGATGGAGAACAACTCAATGAACAAACCCTGTCCTACTTGCAGAATCAGCATTCAAGCCTAAACACTTTTAATAGCATTGAAATAGAGGTTACTGAATATCTGAGGACAACCCCTGTTAGCATCACAGCCAATTTACTTAAGAAAATGCAGAAGCTGGGTATTTCGATATCAATTGATGACTTTGGCATCGGCAGTAATGGTTTAGAAGCCCTGTTAAATTTTCCATTTGATAAATTGAAAGCAGATAAGTCGGTTATGAGTGCAGATAGTGTCAAGCGAAAAGCGATAGTAAAAAGTCTTGTAGGTATGACGCTCGCGATGAATAAATCACTGGTAGTCGAAGGCGTAGAAAATCCAGACGATGTAATAGACCTTGAAGAATGGGGTGTGTTGAATGTTCAGGGGTTTTTATATGCCAAGCCTATGCCATTGACCCAGTTTATTGGTTTATTACCGGCGCCAGGGAGAGAGAAAGTTGTTTAATCGAACAAAATCGATAGTGATTGCGATGTGTTTTATCCCTTTTCTCTCAGCCAATGGTAATGTGTTTTATGGGGAACTACACAATGTGGAGAATCCTCGTGAAGTTGTACTGAAGCTGGAAAGCGGCAATCTCATGCGACTCAAATTGCTTGGTCCAGATTTTGGTGAAAGCAGAGACGTAGCGTGTGACACGAGCCTTTCCAATGAAAGAGCCTGCGAACTTCTGAGAGAAATGTTAACAGGAAACCAACTTGGGATAATAGTCGAGGAAGTTGAAGGTGAGACTATGTACGGTGATATTGTTGTAAGACGTAAGGCTCTTAGCCTGTCTCTCATTCGCGAGGGGCATTATCGAGTTGATACTGATTATAATCGCTCTCATGCATTATTAGAGGCTGAGCAAGAAGCTCGTTGCAACTACCGTGGCATGTGGGCTAAGTGGCGTGGTAATTACGAAATTGCCAAATCCTGTGCCGGGTGGTAACTAATGTTCGGACATTTTTTAAAAAGTGCAGTTGCCTACAAATTTGAACTTGGGGAAGGAGAGACTATTACTGAGGACAAATTGAAACAATTCGTTCCGCTTCTAAAACATGTAGATATAAAACCTGCGCAGAAAGAATCATTCGGATTCTCAAGTGTCGTTGGTTATCATGACCCAGAGCGTTTTTTTCACAAGGTGGGTACCTGGTATCTGTTGAGCCTGACCGTTGAAGATAAGAAGATTAAAAAGAATAAATTAGACCGGCGTGTTGCAGAAAAGAAACGTGAACTTGCTCAAGCTAAAAGTATCGAATTAAGTGCTTTATCTAAGCAGGAGTCACAGCAGGTAAGAGATAAAGTGTTAAGTGAGATGCTGAGTGAGCAGGAAGCTGATGAGAATTATCTCAACATAATTATCGACACTGATAATCGTTGGCTGTTTTTCAGTGATAGCTCAACCAGAACGATTAAAAAGTTCACAGGGCTAATGCAGAAGCATTATTCGTCATTCCGTGTTAGTGAATTTTGCACTCAGGGAATTGATTTGCATCTTACCAGCTGGCTATATAATCCTGATGAGTCCCTACCGGAAGAAATCGACCTCGAAGATTCGGCTTCGTTACAGTCAGAGCAATCAGCAAAGGCGACCTTGAAAAAACAGAACTTGCAGTCAGACGAAGTTGCCACGCTCATCAATCATGGTAAGAAATGTCTCGAACTTTCTATCAGCTACTTTCAGCGAGTATCATTTAGATTAACATCCACATGCCAACTGAAAGGTATTAAGTTGTCTGATGACCTAATTGCAGATGTTGCTGAGATAGAAGATCCCCAATCTCGTGTTGAAGAGCTTGAACCTTTTTGGGAGGTTATGTGCAGCGAAATTACCTCTATTTACCAATGGCTCGATGAACTGCAAAACAAACCAGTGTAGGTAGCTTGCGAGACAAAGTAGCTTTGACAAAGATACCAATCACTTGCCTGTTTAAAGTTTTCACAGAATCCCTCTCACCCCCCGCCGATAAAGCATTTGTGAATAATGTCAATAAATCGGGATTCCGGTTTTGTCTAACGAATTGAGTGTTTATATTGTTTTCAAATTCGGAACAATAAGTTGTCGTTAGATGAAATTAAAATTAATAGCAATCGCAGGCATTATAAGCTTCAGCGCATGTGCTGATGCTGGCGCTGAACAGGACTATGTTGAGCAATGCAAATCTGAAATGTATGCATCGCTTGTGAGTCAACCTTCGGAGCCAGTGGTCGGGCAAAGAAACAGCCTGGTAGATCACGCATCGATTACTAACGACAAAGCGGAAACATCAACTCAAACAAGCCTCAAAAAGCAGGTTTACAAAGTTGACACCTTGAGCACAGCTAATCATCCGGACGTTGCCTATCAACCAGATCCACAACTATGGTGTGAAAACAGAACTGAAGGCGAAAGAGCCTTGGTGGATAACGAGCATCGTTTTTATGGTTTTATGCTCAAAAAGGGGACGCTGGTAGAGAATGTTGAGACCCTCATAGACGAGTTCTATCCCAATAATCAAGGATTAGTGTCAAAAGTAGGCAGACATGTTGTGCCTGCTGATATGTGCATACTTAAATCAAATAAAAAAGCTGTTATCCAAAAGATTGTAGAGGCCTATGAGGTAGACAGACGTGCAGTAGCATATGGTCAGTTCGCCAATGATATCCACGTGTTGTTTTATGAAGGTGATGCGGAATTTCATCGGTATTTTGCAGGGGTTGGGAAATGACAAATTTTCTAAAGCCCCTATCCGCTATTGGAGTGGCGATATCTGTTTGTGCGTGTTCGGCAATAAACGCTCCTACTGAAAAGGCAGAGGATACAAATCAAGAGCTGCTCATCGCCAAAGGCAAAAGAGACTATGTCGATAATTTGCCTAATGTACATAGTTTTAGTGCGATGTACGTGCCTGAACTAACCGCCGAGGAAGCAAGCTTACCTAAATGGTATGACGATTTTGCTTCGGTTGCTGTGGACGGTTTGGAGCTACAACAAGTTTTGAGCATGCTTTTAGAAGGCAAAGATTTACGCGTTGAATATCGACCAGGGGTTCTTGAACAAAAGAAAGTTTCAATTGCCGGCGAGCATTCAACCATTGGTGGATATTTAGAAGCTTTGGCATCTGCAACCGGGTACCAAGTCGAGCCTAATGGTAACGCGATTATTTTTAGTAAATATGTAGAGCGCGTATTTCCAATCAGGTCTATTACCGGAAATTATGAGTTCGCAATTGGTAAAAAAGGAGAAACAAGCCTTGATTCCCAAAGCCAAAGCTCACAAAACGCTACATCAGAGGCAGTTAAGTCGCATGGAGAGGAATACGGCACTTTAACTGGCGAATTCGATCCTCTGGATAGCTTCAAAAAGGGTGTTGAAATAATTTTAGGCTGTAAGGCCCAACAAAGTGCTGCCAGCGCTTTGGGCTCTTTAAGTGGTTCCAGCTCAGTAGCTCAGACCTTAAATGAAGACATCGAGTTTCAGCTGACTCAAAATGATCTGTGTGACAGCGGATCGAAAGTAGAAAAACTTGAAAGCGATAATTCTCTGCTAGTTCGCGCTTTACCATCACAAATGCAAAAGGTAGATAAATTCATTGCAGAGAAAACAGAAAGAGAACTGCGGCAGGTCAGACTTGATGTAACGTTAGTTGCTGTTGAATTGAAGGAAGATACCGCACTCAGTTTAGATTTATCACTCAAAGATTCTGTTTTGGGTAATTCTGATTTTGGGATTATGACTAAGCCTAATACTGGTTCTAGCCTGCTAGGCGGCATGGGTAACCTGGGCAGTGCTGTTCTTTCTCATACCTCTGGTACCAATTTGGCACTTCAGGCATTGAGCGAACAAGGCACTATTCTTGATAAAACCGTGTTGCGTGGTGTGGCGGCCAATCACAGGCTGATGAAAATCACGGATGTCAAAAAAAGAAGTTATATAGCTGACAGACGGCTCGCCCAGACTGCAGACGTAGGTACAACCACATCAATCGAACAGGAAGTTGTTGAGTCTGGCAGGGTACTGTACGCAGTCCCTAATATTGGGCCCAGCGACGTACTTGTCAAACTCTCAACGAGCTTATCTTCACTACTTGGACTGGATACCAAGGGTGAGGAAGGTAATCAAGTCGAAAGCCCGGAGATCAGCGATAGAGAAATTGAAGCTATCGTTCAAATGAAGCCTGGAAGACCGGTACTTGTCGGTGGCTTCAGCGTAAAAGAAACACAGACACTCAAGTCTTTGAATGGAACCTCGGGTTTTACTCGCTCATCAAGCGGTACGGATGTTGAGCTCGTAATGGTGGTTGAGGCTGTTTATCTATGAATATGCTTAAAGCCACTAAGAATGCGCATGTTTCTGCTAATCGACGCTCTGAACTGAAAGAGGCAGTCGCTAGTTTAGATAATGATAAATTGTTTCATGGGGCAATATACCGTACGGATGAAAACATCGTAATTTTTGGCGCTGAAGAAGGTGCCAAACTTTATGGGCCCGCGCTCTTAAGTAAAGTGCAGAGACCAACATTCGTCGTAGTGGTTTTAAAAAGTGACAGCGTTTATATCTTCGCGAAAATTCAAGGTAATTTTAGCGATGAGTTTGAATTTGGCGTCGACAGTTCTGACGACTCTACTGATGTGCAAAGGCTTATAGCCTTTTGTGCGCTACACCAAAATGAACTGCTTGACGCACCATGGTATTGCAATGTTGCTGTTAAGCCCAAGGGTGCTGAAAGTGTTGTTGTCGCAGATAAATTGCAGCTTCCTTTAGATCCGGCAAAACAGGAAGCCTTCAGTGAAATTAGGCAAATTAAGCCTATTCTAGCTGTTGAAATTGAAAAAGAATTAAATCGTACATCAAAAAAGACAAACCCCCTTGCCATAACCGGGCTAGCCGCCGCGCTTGCTGCAGCGGTCTTTTTCTATATACAGCCCGAAGTCCCAGAAAAAACTGACGTCAAAAGCGCTAATAAAACTCAAAAAGTTTCCCCGTATGCTGGGCTAAAGAATTTTTACGTTAATCAAAGCGCAGCACCAAAGCCGATATTGCGAGACATCTATCGACAAGCTAACGCTGCCAAGCTTCTTAGAGGTTGGTGGTTAACCGAAATAAAAGTCGTCAAAAATAAAAAAGGGATAATTGAGCAGTATTTTGTATTGGATTCAGTTTATGGAGAAATCTCAGAGTTAGCTAAATTCGCCCAAGATAATCAATACGAGATGAATGTTTCGGGCAGAACAGCTTACCTTGCGAAAAATGTCATCAAAAAAGAGCTGTACTCAGATTTTGCTCGATTTCATGTAGGCACTTGGCACAACTGGTTAAGTCAAGGCTTAGATGACCTTTGGATTGACGTTGACTATGGCATATCAAAGAAAGAGCAGATAGGGAATGACCACTGGTTTATAAGCCAGGGTGAAATCACTTTTCCAGAAATATTTACTGATGATATCGAATCTATCGGCTCTTTAATGAAAGGCTTTCCCTACAGTTTCGATTATTTAGAAATGAAGCTTCGTGACCGGCATGCAAAGACTTGGGAAGCAACGCTTAAAATTGAAATTGCAGGAGTAGAAAACAATGCCTAAGAAAAAATTTAATCGGAAAACTGTTTATGCGGCGGCGGCAGTTTGTTGCGGCTTGAGTTTTGTCACCTACGGATACTTGACGGACAAAAAAGCCGAGCAAGCGGACATCGAATCAATACAGAAACTATTTGCGAACAAAGATGTTCCCACTTCTAAAGTTTCTGGTGCTGAGTCAGACGTTAACCGCTTGGCACAAAAAGAAAAGAAAGAAGCTAACCCAGAATTTGTTACTGCACCTGACTATAAAACAGCTACTGCGATCGCGAAGATTTACGATTATGCGCTAAACCCAAAGCAGGAAGAAGAGTGGCTCAAAGCGCGCATGGCTACGAGAGCACAGCGACAAATTACCACACGTGCAACTCTGGCCAAGCAAGAGGCTTTAGAAAATTTAGAAAGAGAAAAATATCTTCAACAAGCGGAAGCAGTACGAAATGGTCATCAATTCGCCTCTACTCAAGAGATGCCAGGTGCAACGCGTCATCTTGATGCTAATGATGAGCTGCAAAAAATAGAAAAAGTAATAGTACAGCTTAAAGGATATAAGCAAGGGTACAGAGGGCGCCCCTCATCAGCGACATTAGAAATCAATGGTGAAATGTATAAGGCCGTACAGAAAGGTGTGATTGTGGCAGGCATGAGTGTGACAGGTCTGGATGACAATAGTCGGTGCGTGACATTAGTTGATACAAATAGCCGGCCTAACTCTAACTCTAAAGTCTGCATTTAAGGATAAGCATGCTTTCGTTTGTTAACAACAAGACTGAATTCTTTGAGAAAATTCCAAGTTTAAAGGGCGTACATCATTTAAATCTGGATAACAACACTGGCTTAATCGATCAGCTAAGTGAAGAGGCCGGTGGTATTAATGCGCTATATTACGAGGGCGGAACCCTTCTGATTGACGATTACTCAAGCCTGAATAAACGTGAAGAAGTTTACCGGCTAATTTCTTTGTTATCGATGAAAAACAAGCCGGTTCGTAGTGTTCAAGTTGCGAAAACTGAAGATATCGCGGAGCAGCGGCGGGAAAGGACATTCAGTGACACAGATGTAAGCAGAGAGATTGATAAAGAAGAAACGTTACAGCAGTTCCAAGGACTAATGACACGTGCTTTGGATGTAAATGCAGAAGACGTCTATATAACCTTGTCCCAAGCAAACGATACTGCATTTGCCAATTTTAAGGTGGACGGCCGGTTAATTCCAGAACAATACCCGCTGAAAAACTATCGGTTTGGCCGCTCTATGTGTGCCGCAGTTTATGATGGGATTGGTGGTATAGGCATGACGGCGGGTACTTTCGATGAGGTAACTACTCCCCAGGAAAAACAGATACCCTATAAGGTTTACGATGGCCGTGGGGGGATAAGGCAGCGTTTAGACCTTCGTTTTACTAAAACTAAAACAAGTCGTCCCGGCGAACTTTACATTGATATGCGTCTGACAAAAAAGGCGAAAAAACTATCTGAACTTGGTTACCCCAAGAACCAACTTGACCTAATACATCGCAAAACCAGCAAAGCAAGGGGTGTAGTTATCACTGCGGGCCCTACAGGAAGTGGTAAAAGTACTACTAACTTTGCAATTCTCTTAGGTTTACCGAAAGATAAGAATTACCAAACTTTCGAAGATCCTATTGAAACTGAAAAACCACCTGGTTATCCCAACATTATTCAAAACAGTATGGATTTGAAAGTTGGTACAAAGTTTCAACTCAAAAGCATACTACGACAAACACCAAACGGTGTGTTCGTACAAGAGTCCCGGGATGAAGAAACTGCGCGCTTCACTCTTGAAGTCGGAAATACAGGTCTTTTTGCTTTAACCAGTACCCATGCCCCTTCTGCAATAGCTATTCCAAAAAGGTTTAGTGATCTTGGTGTCAGTTATTCTGACATGGCTATGCCGCAAGGATTGAGCCTATTGATGTACCAAGTCTTGATTCGCAAGCTTTGTAGCAAATGCAAAGTTCCAGTTAAAGAATCAAAAACAATGTTTGAAGCTGAGTTTTCTGATCGCCAAAGGTATTTTTCTGAGGTTGGCATTACTGGAACTGAGCCCGATTTATACATTAGGAATCCAGACGGTTGCGACGAATGCTTACACACTGGTGAGAAGGGCCGTCGCCCCCTTTTGGAGTTGATTGATGTTAAGCGTAAGGACAGACAATTTATTCTGGCAGAAGATTGGAGCGGTTGGGAAGCCTATCTTTTAGAGAACGGATACATCACTGTTCAGCAACAAGCTAAACAATTGGTTAAAGCAGGTGTAATAGATATTGACCGCTGCGCCGAACTGTTAGTAGGTGAAGAATGATGATTGCGCAAAGCGAGTTAGTCGGTCATCTGAATAGTGGATTATTTTGGCTCAAAAGAAAAAATAATTTTGGTAAAACTCAGCAGATTGAGTTTATAGAGCAGCTGAATAGCTATTTAGCCAGAGATATCGGGTTAAAAGAGTCTTTGGAGAGTGTTAGTAAGCAATACTCGTCAATTTACGGTGATAAACATGTTGTACCAGAAATAGCTAATCAATTAAGAGACGCGGTTATTGCTGGTCAAGGCTTTGATGAATTGCTAAGAAAATACTTCAACCCGGTTATAGGGCTTGGTTTTGAGTTAGCTAAGCAAATATCTGGTGATAAAAGCGGTGTTTTGAACGTTGTTAGACTTTTAAAAGATGAAGCTGACATAAAATTTGATGCGATAATGAAGCTGGCCTTGCCATTGATGTTATTTGTTTTTGGTATCGTCTCTCAGGTAGTAGCTGGTGGCTTCATCATTCCTATGATCAACCCCGAACCACCATCAACGTTCGAAATAAACTTGGCACTCAATACTTCGGAACTTTTGCAATCAAACTGGCCTTTCATTGCTCTGATCGCTGGATTTGTAGTTCTGGTTTTTACGCATGGCCAGGCGAGCTGGCGCCGGGATGGAAAATTCGGGCATAAAAAGCGGATGTTAGAGGATGTGCTTGGCGACAATGGGTTTACAAACAATATCTCCATTTTTTTGGGCCGTGCGAGAGCCAAAATCGACGATATCTGGCCCTTCGCATTATTCAGAGAATTCTGGTCAGTAAGAGTTTTAAGGCTACTGGGTCATATGAAACTGGCTCAGACCGAGGACATTGAGGCCTTAAGAGTAATTAAAGGGTATGCGCCACCAGCCATTCATTACTTCTTGGATCACATGATTAGAGGTGCCGGAATCGGCACGGATAAGAGTGAGTACTTTGCGAAGGGGCTAATCAGTCCGGCACTTATGGTCAGGCTTCAACGCTACTTTATCAATGTAGATAATGAAACGTTCGCTCGTGGACTAATTGAGGTGAGCGAAGATGCGGAAAAAGATATCAAAATGCAAACGCGTCGGGCGGTGACTAAAGTCTGGCTACTTCTATTCGCATCAGGCTTCTTTCTAATCATGCTAAGCATGTCAGCCATTATTCAAATTTTTAGCAAGTCATTTTTATAAACCCGGAGAGTTAGATGAAAACGTTAAAACAAAAAAATAATCAAAAAGGTTTTACCCTTATAGAAATTTTCGTAGTACTGGCAATAATCTTTATTGGCATCACTATTGTAGCTGGTAATACACAACCAGCTATGGCTGATAGTAAAGAAAATCAATATTCAACTGCTATTTCTATCATCATAAGTAAGGCGCGTTCTAAGGCGCAAGGCGAATCAGATGGATACGCCTCTTTAACTATCCAGGAAATGGTTGATGAAGAATATCTGCCATTATCATTTGGCAATGGCTCTGGCACAAACCCAGATGGTGGCGACTGGGATTTGTCACAAAGTACTGTGAATCAACTTATTGTTCGTGCTACTGGAACGCAACAATCAGTTTGTGAGCGTGTAGCTAAAAAGTATGCACTGGAAACCACGGCCAGTTGCTCCAGTGGAACAATTTCAGTTTCTGCTAACTAATGAGATCAGTAAAAAAGCAATCGGGGATGGCATTAATTGTCATCTTCATGCTTCTGATGTCAGCTGGTGCTTTGTTTTTTATGACCAAAGCACCTCAACTTATGCAATTGTCAGCGTCTGATAAAGAA
>MDTB01136963.1_pt1 | contig 11523 bp, 11 predicted proteins | sample 811161 | NCBI WGS metagenome assembly MDTB01 (sample SAMN05326650, study PRJNA326480) | marine metagenome | isolation source: seawater | place: Mediterranean Sea | collected 2009
ATAAAATAGGCTGAATAATACCAATAGATCTTGGAATGCCTTGAATGCCATAAATACCAATCACTGCAAAATACAATAACGCATAAACAAAAGTTGCAATAAACACTGTAAATATTATTGAAGAACCTTGAAAACGAAAAATAGTTTTATATAGCCCCATCAGCCAAAATATTGGAATTGCAAGCAGTATTGAAATCTCAACTGCTAAGGTTGTTACATTATTAATTTTAACAAATTCCTCTAATCTTAAATAAAACGCTAGCCAAGTACAAAAAATACATAAACTTATATCTATTAAAATTGCTATTATTTTTTTTGTATAGCGTGGAAGATTAATAATATTTTTAGATAAGTCTGTTAAAATGGACATGATCTTAATTTAAAAGTTAATAATAAACTACAAATTTCAAAAAACAATAACAATGAAAATTTATGAAAATTATTAGTAATAATAATTGCACTTTTTCTGTTTTTTAAACCTCCAACTTTGAGAATGAGCTAAGCTATTTTGATTGATCGTACTATGGGGATTAACAAAACCCATTCCACAATTTAGATCTTTCTTAACTTCATTAAATATAAAATTTATTTCAATAAAAAATATGCATATTTTTTAGATAATTTGAAAAATTGTTTTAAATAAATAGGAAAAATATTTATACAAGCTCATATTCTTAATCATTTTTTGATCTGTTTTCGCAAGCAATGTTGGGGTTTTCATATTAATACCTGAAATTTGGGCAAGTCCAGTGATCCCTGGTCTTACTTTAAACACCCCTCTTTTTTTACGTTCACTAATTAATTTTTTCTGATTAAACAAACAAGGTCTTGGTCCAACCAAACTCATATCTCTTTTTAATACATTTAATAACTGTGGAATTTCATCTAATTTAGTTCTTCTCAAAAAAGATCCAAAAAAACTTAACTTAATATTTTTCACTAAATGTGTTCCAGCAGACCTAACACCTACTGGCATCGTTCTAAATTTGATTAATGAAAAAGATTTAAGATTATAACCAACTCTACTTTGCACAAATAAAGGTGAGCCATTTTCAAATAAACCGATAAAAAATATTAAAACTAATAAAGGAGAGAAAAATATTAAACCTATTATTGAAATTAGAAAATCCAAACAACGTATCATTTTCCTTAAACCATTCTTTTAATACCTTCCTCAACACTTACAGGAGGTATCCAATTTAATATTTCTTTTGTATAACTATTATCTATTCTTAAAGATCCAACCAATCTATTAATTTCTTCTCTTTTTCCAAAAACTGAACCTAAAAATTTAAGCATAGAAATAGGAAAAGGAAACAAATTAGCTTTTTTTCCCATTGATGAAGCAATAAGCTTTATAAGTTCAGGTGTTGATAAGTCTTCTCCATCGGAAGCTAAGAAAGTTTTTTCTTTAGCATTAGGATGATCAATACAACAAATTAATAGATCAACTAAATTATCTATACCAATTAAAGACCTTTTATTATCGATGAGACTAAAAGGTAAGGGTATACCAGAATTAATTAACTTCATTAAGCGCATCAAGTTACCTTTTACACCATAACCATAAACTAATGGTATACGTACAACTACTACCTCTAAACCTGTTATAGCAGCAGTTTCCCATAATATTGTTTCAGCTTCAAATTTAGATACTGAATAAAGATCTTCAGGATTTGGTACATCATTAGGTGTAAATATATATTTTTTTTGTTTGTTTGGACTAATATCACCATATCTATTATCGCTATCTTCTCCAATAACTTTAACCGAACTTAAAAATATTAATCTTTTAACTCCAGCTTTAGCAGCTTGTTCTGCAAGTTGTTTGGTGCCATGAACGTTTATTGATCTATATATTTCAAGATTATTTTTTTTTTTTTCATTCATAACATGCGCTCTTCCTGCACAATGAATAATACAATCAATATTTACTAAAGCATGTTTCCAATTTGTTTTGGAGTTTATGTCACCTATTGATACATAATTAGCTTTAGTGTCAATTGAAAATGAATCAATTGATCTTACAGCACCACGAAAAGATCTACCAGATGTTGATAAAGTTTTACAAAGAAATCTTCCAATAAATCCTGACGCTCCAGTAATTAAAATTTTTTTCATTAATATTTCCTTATAAAAAATTGCTTAAATCGTGAAAAAATCTTGTGAATAAAAAAACTTATTCGATTTACTGACAAACCATTTTTATTAAATGAACTAAGAACTTCTTGATTCTGAGCCCATATATTTTTAAAATTTTTGTTTGTAGTCCCCCCCATTCGCATCTTTATCCAAACCTCAGGTATGTAACGAGATTTAATTTTATGTATCTCTAGAAATCGCATCATTAGCTCTACATCTGATGCGATGCGATAATTAAGATCAAAATTACCATAACGCTCATAAACAGATCTACGCACAAAAAATGTTGGATGTGGGGGGCACCATCCCTTAGAAAATAAGCCTTGTTTAAATTCACTAGACTTAAAATATCTAACAATTTTCGATGTATTTGACTGATTTACATAAATTAAATCAGCATAACAAGCATCGAGACTGGGTTCTTTTTTAAATTCACTAACAACTTTAGAAATGACTCCATTGTTTGCATAAAAATCATCAGAGTTTAAAAAACCAATAATATCACCTTTTGCAATTTTTATTCCTTTATTCATTGCATCGTAAATACCTTCATCTAACTCACTAACCAAAGTAGCTAACTGGTCTTTCTTAGAATTTAATAAAGATAAAGTACCATCTGTACTTGCACCATCAATTACAATATGCTCAATTTTATTATGTGACTGTGAAGCTACCGAGTTTAAGCAATCTTTCAATACTGATACACAATTAAAAGTTACAGTTATTATTGAAATTTTCAAAAATATTTATGGGTTAAAGTTTACTTATTTTACTAGAATTAAGAGTAATTTCAATTATTTGTGCTGCAGTTATTTTCCAATTTTTTGGAATATTCTTCATTTGACTATCCCATGACGGCCACCAGCCACTGTCTAATAATTTTTTTAATTTTTTAATTGCCAATATTAATGACTTAGGGGAGTCTGGATCAAAATAAATTGCTTTATCACCACATAAATTTCGAGCATAAGGTAAATCTGGACAAATGATTGGTATACCAATAAACATAGCTTCAACTAAAGGAAACCCGTAGCTTTCTTCTTTTGATAAAAATATTAGGCCGTCTACTGTTGAATATATTTTCTTTAATTCTTCTGAAGTAAGAAAACCAACACATTTAATAAAAGGAATATCTGGTGAAGGATTTGAATGCTTATCAAGTGTAAGAATTATTTCACTTATTGGATAATCACCGTTAGGATTTATTTTAGATAACAACGTATGATTTTTATGAGGATACCCTGATGAAGGGTAAATCAATTTTAAATTTGATTTATCATTAATAAATCTTTCAACTCGTTTAATTCCACTTTTCAAAAGCCAAATCGGAGCTGGTTGTGCAACAACATGTACTTTTGTCTTGATTGATGGATAACTAGCTTCTAATCCTTCTTTCATAATTTTAGATTGAACAATGAATGCATTAACTTTACTCAAATTAAATCTGAATATTAATCTTGAAACCATATATTTAAAGTAAGATAGTTTCCAATTAAATTTACTTGGTTTTATCAAGTGAGATTGTTGAACAAAAACTGTTTGGGAGCATTTAACTCTAAGTGGAATATCACCTAAAACTAAAAGTGGACTTAGATCATCAAATTTTTTTGATAGAAATATACATTCGAGAAATCTTGATACTATATTTGGTAAAAAACGATTACATATATAAACTTCTGACAACCCATTAATACTCTTATAATCATGTAAAGGTCCTTTATTCGGTAAATAAATTCTATTTGTTTTTAAGTTAATATTTTGTTCAATCGCTGGCAATAATGACAATAATAGTTGAGATGCTCCCGTTCCTGTTACATTAGTTAAATGTACTTTCATTAAAAATAAATTTATATTAATTATTTTAAAGTGCTATGAATTTTTTTTTTGATTTAAAATTTGAATTTTTTTATTATATACCATTAATGATAATAGTATTGAAATTAATGGAAATGCAACAGGTATAGCACTAAACAAAATTAAAAAAAGAGTTATACAATTAAAGAATGACCTTAAAGATCTTTTGTGAATACTTTTAAAAAAAAAAACCATAATCAACAAGCCAAAAATACCCAATTCGTACAAAATTGATCCAGCCCAAGACATGATTTTATTAGTCTCAACTCTATTATAAAAGATTTCTTTTTCCATCGAAGATAAAATCTCTCTTCTCATTTCGATAAAACTATCTAGTCCCCCAGGTATTAAATAATTTTTAAATGATCCAATGGTAGAAAAATATACAGATTCAACCCTGGCATTAATACTTGCATCATTAATTATAATTTCCAAGATAGATTGAGCATTTAGAAATTTATTTATTAAATAAAATAATCTTGTTTCATTTAATAAATTCTTTGTAAATATTAATATTAAACAAATTAAACAAATCCAAATCACATAACTTACTATATTTTTTTTGATAATTTTTAAACTTATTAGAATGTGTAAAAAATTTGAAATTAAAATAACACTTGCAACAATGACGTAAAATAGAAAAACCATTGCAGATTCAGCTAAAAAAATAACACTTATAAAATTAATTAATAATATTATTGTCATTTTTTTATTAATTATAAAATTTTTTGACTCAGCTAAAATCCACGAACTAATAAATAAAAAAATTCCAAAAAATGTTGGTTCGGGTGCTAAGGATGTCACACCTCTTGAAGAATCTGTACGCATAATTGATATCGATTTCATCAATTCAGGATAGAGAAATTCTAAAAGTCCAAAACCAATCCATAAAAAATTAAAAAAGACAAATATTTTAAAAGGAAAATGATATTTAATAAAATAGTTGTAAAAAAGTATATAAAAGAGTGCTAATGAAAAATAATTTACTATTGCCCTTAATGAAAAGAAAATTTCTAAAGAATTAGTTCTAAGAAAAGTAAATACCAATCCAACAAACACTAATACTAAAATATTTATTGAATAATCTGGAAAAGTAAGCTTTTTTAGAGATAATAAAAAAAAAATCCCAAAAACAAAACTCCAAGGTTGGCTATCCATATTATTTAAACCAAAATTTACCCAAGGTAGAAGTGAAAATACAATAAAAAGATTTCCAAAAAATTTGGTGATATCAAAATTTATTTTGAAGACACTCGAATTAATTTTAGTCAAGGATTTCATGAGTTGACATTAAAATTAGATATATATTCAATATAATTTTTATAATAAATACTATTTATCAATATGGTCCTTTATAAAACAGGTAATTGTATAGCGCGTTTCTAAAGCATAACTTTGAATAGGTGAAAGAAAATGTGGGCTAGGATGGATATAATTATTTAATATATTTATACAATTCCATTTAGGTAACAAACTTAGAAGTTTTTCCTGATTTTTACCATAAGTAATATTCAATATTCCACCCCAATCCCATTTCCAATTTTTATTTAATGATAATGTCATTGCATATCCACCAGCATAACCATCCATATGAACTCTAAAAAAATTTCCAGATGAAAATTTGTGACATCTAATATCAATATCTATATCAGTAATTTTGTACTGTTTGTTAAAAAATTTTAGAAGATTTTGATTTATTATATCTTTTATAAATTTATCATTCTCTAAGTTTTGACTTCTGTAAAAACTTGACAAATATTTTTCATTTTTTGACGGAAGATATGGAGATTTACTTTTAAAAATATGAGAATAATGTTTTTCTCTTACTTGTTGAATTTTTTTCCATTTTTTACAATTTTTGAATTTTTTTAAAATTTTTAATAAATCACTTTCTTTAAAAAAATTTTGAACTTCAACTACATTTTTTAAATGTTTTTTAATAATCATTATTTAAATTTAATTAATTTTTGTAAAGATCTTTTTAAAAGGTATTTTAAAAATTGAAGATAATAAACATAATATATATTAAATCTTGGTCCCTTAGATTTAATAGCAATGTCTTTTGCTTCGACCAATCCTTTAAAGTAATTGCTGGTTGAAAATCCACCTACTCTAAAACAATAAATTGAATTATTTTCTCTATAAAATTTATATTTTTTTTTATAAACTCTTAATAAAAAATCATAATCACTAGCAACTTTGTACTTTTCATTAAATAAAATCTTAGAAACTTTCTTTTTTGCCATCCATCCATACCCAGGTAAAATTGGCCTATATCTGACTACATTAAAATTATAATTGCTGGCTTTGTAAATTTTTTTATTGCCATATATAAAAGCTAATCCAGGCATTACTAAATCAATATTTTTATCTTCAATACAATTTATTAAATTTTGTAAATAAAATTTGTCACCGTAAAAATCATCTGACCCCAAAATTGTATAATAGTCTGATTTAATTTTTTTAAAACAATTATTTACAGCTTCTTCAGCAGATTTATCTTTTTTGGATATAATTTTATAATTCAAATTAGATTTTTTGAACAACTCTAGCGTCTTATCTTTTGAGCCACCATCAGCCACATAAATTATAAAATTTTTAAATACTTGTTTTTTTAAAATACTTAGAGTTCTTCTTAAATATATTTGTGAATTAAGCGTTGCTATTACAATTGTAAGTTTATAATTCAATTTTTAGTTTTTCTTTTAATATTAATAATATAATCTTTAACTTCCTGAATATCACAAACCCCATTTAAATTTTTTTTATTTTCTTTGCATTGAAAATTTTTGTATTTAATTTTTTGGCACATTGAAAATAATTTAAAAAGCTCATGTTCATAATGTTTATTATAAATCTCAATTAAATAAGATTTTTTTTTCATAAATATCGAATTTGTTAATCCAGCCCCATGATATCCAATCATTATTTTACAATTCATAGAAAGTTCAACTTGTTTTTCATAAGATAAATTTTCAAAGAAAACTTTTTTAAACCCATACTTTTTAAGTTGATTAAATAATTCATCCTCATTTAACAATCTTCTACTTAATGCATTTGATCTAGAGACAAAAATATACTCAGCATTATTTTTATTTTGGCCAGAGATCTTATTTTCTGTTACTTCTTTTCGCAATTCATTCAATAGATATTTATATTCATCAGATATTTTTTTTTTTTTACCTTTAATTACCCATCTATTGTTGGGATGTGTAAGATAATTACAATTTCGAAATTCAATATCAGTATCTGTATCAAAAAATTTAAAATTAAAATTTTTTTTCGAAAAAATAAGCTTATAAGTTTTTGAAGATAAAATTTTCTTTAAAGTTTTTGGAAGAAAAACGTTAAATTTTTTATTTTTTTTTTTTAAAAAAATTAATCTTGTAAAGAATTCATGTAAGGCATGAGAATAATTATGGGAGTATGGCCCAAATAAAACAATATCTGCATTATTTAAATTAATTATTTTCTTAGGAAAAAAAAAATAATTTAAAATTGTTAATAATTTTAAATGAATTTTAAATGAAAAAAAAAGTTTTACAGTTCGCAACTTATCTAAATAATATTCTTCCAGTATTTCATCATTATAAAAATTTTTGATTAAATCAAAAGTTGGTAAACTAAAACAAACATCAAATCTTCTCTTAAATTTTGAAAACAAATAAATTTTTTCCTGTTTTAAAAGCTTAATTTTATTATTCGGAGTTTTTTTTATAGGAAAACCATGAATATCAAGATACTTAAGATACCTCATCTTTATACCTTTTAAGATAATCTTTATATGATTTACGAATTCCTGTAATTAAATCTATAGATGGCTTAAACTTAAACTTTTTTTGCAATGTGATATCATTTACCTTTTTTGGGTGTCCATCTGGATAACTGCTATCAAATAATATTTCTCCTTTAAAACCAACAATTTTTGAAATAATGGTTGATAATTTTTTTATTGTTATACCCTCTCCGGTTCCCAAATTTATATGAGATTGTTGTGGTTTTATAATACTTGAGAATTTTTTTTTTGGAAAACTCATTAATTTGACACAAAAATTAGCCATATCATCAACATGTAAAAACTCTCGTTTAGCTTTACCAGTTCCCCACAATATTATTTTTTTATCTTGTTTAATTTTAGCATTATGAAATTTTAATATTAATGCAGGAATTACATGACTGTTAAATCCATCATATGTATCTCCCCCTCCATATAAATTTGTTGGCATTACACTTCTAAAATCAGTATTAAACTGCCTATTATAACTTTCACATATTTTTATTCCTGCAATTTTAGACATTGCGTATGCTTCATTAGATTTTTCCATAGCCGAAGTAAGTAGATATTTTTCTTTCATGGGTTGAGGGGCATTTTTAGGATATATGCAGCTTGAACCAACAAATAATAATTGGTTAGCTTTAAATTCCTTTGCTGCGTTAACTACATTTAGCGTAATTTGTAAATTATTATAAATATAATCAGCTGGATAAGTTTTGTTTGACATTATGCCACCTACTTTTGCAGCACAAAGATAAACTTGGTCAATTTTTTGTTTTCTAAAAAATTCAAAAACATTTTTTTGACTCGTTAAATCTAATTTTTTTCTGTCTGCTATAATTATATTTTTATAATTTTTTTTTTCTAATAACCTAAAAATTGCACTTCCTAACATTCCATTATGACCAGTAACAAATATTCTTTTTTTATTTTTTTTAAGCATTTGAAAAATTTAATATCATATAATATATTATATTTTAAAATAATATAAAATGATGTTACTTGTTAGAAACAATTTTTTTTTTGGAATTGCAAATATCAATTAATTATCAAAAAATCAAATTGATTGATATATCAAGGTTAGGATACCTGTGTTAAATTTCTCTTAAAATTGAAGAAAACAAACTTAGAAAAAATAAATGATAGAAAAATTCAAAGAAAGTTAAAACGGGAAGGATTTTTAAAGTTTTTGATTGCAATAACAATATATCCATTTCGATACAGCAGAAGAAAAGTGTATAAAAAAATGCTAACACTTAAAACCGCAAAAGAAAGTTTCTTGAAAATCTATAAAGAAAATCTTTGGTCATCAAAAGAGTCTGCGAGTGGGGTGGGAAGTTAAGTTGCGTCCACATTACCTTTAAGAAAATGGCTAATATTAAATATAAAAAAACTAAAAATAAAAAGTTTTGTTGATGCTCCATGCGGCGACTTTAATTGGATGAAACTTGTGATACCTGAAGTAGACATTAATTACATTGGACTTGATATTATCGATGATTTAATCACTAAGAATAAACATAAGTTTGAATCTAAAAAAGTAAATTTTAAAGTAGCCAATATCTGTCAAGATGAATTACCATCATGTGATATTATTATGGTGCGTGATTGTTTGTTCCATTTGAGTTATTACGATATAAATCAATTCTTAATTAATCTATCAAAAACTAATTATAAGTACTTACTAACAACGAATCATATTGTTGAAAAAGGATTTGAAAACACAAATATCATTACTGGTGATTTTAGGATTATAGACTTATTTAGAGAACCTTTTGACTTCGACTCAAAACTCGTTAAAGATCGAGTGAACGATTTTATCTATGTAGATATAATTAAAAGAGAAATGATACTTATAGAAAAACAAGATGTCCCAACTAGCTTACCAAAGTTATTAATAAATCAATAAATAGTTCAAGTATATCTTATGAAAATAAATAAATTAGATTTAGTGATTTTAGTAGGAGGTAGAGGAAAAAGAATTTTTAAGTTCACCAAAACACTTCCAAAACCTCTAATAAAAATCAATGATAGATATTTTTTAGAATATATAATAAATCACTATTCAAAATATTGTTTTGAAAATATCTATCTGCTTGCAGGATACAAAGGCAATTTGATAAAAAAAACTTTTCATAATAAATTTTATAATTCAATTAAAATTAAATGCTTAATCGAAAAAAAAAAAATTAGGTACTGCGGGAGCAATTAGTTTATTAAAAAATAAAATTAAAAATGATTTTATAGTAATGAATGGAGACTCATTTGCTGATGTTGATTTATCAAATTTTTTTAAAAAAAAAATTGAAAAAAAATTTATTTTAAAAATGTTTTTAATAAAAAATAAAAATTATAAATCAAATAGTAAATTATCAAAACTTTCAGTAAAAAAAAATGTCGTTGTTAATAAAGGAAACTATATGAATTTAGGAATATATTTCTTTAAAAATGTTTTTTTTAATAATATAGAAAAAAAAAATATTTCTTTAGAAAAAAAAATTTTACCTAAATTGATTCATCAAAATAAAGTTAAAGGCAAAATCATTAAGTCAGATTTTATAGATATAGGAACTTATAAAAATTTAGAATATGCGAAAAAACATTTTTATAAAAAGTTTATAAATCCAGCTGCATTTTTAGATCGAGATGGTGTAATTAATTATGATTATGGCTATGTTCACTCTTTTAAAAATTTTAAGTTTAAAAACCAGGTCATTAAAGCCATAAAATACCTGAATAAAAAAAATTATAATATTTTTATAGTTACCAATCAATCAGGAATAGCAAGAGGTTATTATACTGAGAATAGATTTATTTTATTTTCTAAGGAAATAAAAAAATTATTATTTAAATATGGTTGTTTTATAAATGATTTAAAATATTCACCTTTTTTAAAAGGTGCAAAAATAATTAAGTACAACAAAGACTCTCAGCTCAGGAAACCTGGTAATAAAATGATTAAAGACTTAATGCTAAGATGGCCAGTAAACTTAAAGAAATCATTTATGATTGGTGATCAACCAAAAGACGAATTATGTGCTTCAAAAAGTAACTTATATTTCGAGTTTTGTTCTAAAAATCTATATTTACAGATAAAAAATATTTTAAAGAAAAATTTATATTAAATAAAATTAATAATTGTTTTTAAATTTAATATCACAGTTGGTAAAAATTTTTGAGAGTTCTGATATACCTTCTTCTATAGTAATATTAGCTTTAAAGCCTGCTTTTTCAATTTTTTTGTTGCTAACAAAATAATCTCTTTTGTCAGGATCAGATTTATATTTATTTACTACTATTTTTGTATTTTTAAGATTTTTTTTAATTTTTTGTGCAAGTTGAATTTTTGTTATATTGGCTGAAGATAATCCAAGATTAAATATGTTATTTTTCACTTTCTTGAAATTTTCGATTGCAAAAATAAAAGCTTTTACAACATCTTTTATATGTATAAAGTTTCTTCTAAAATTTGGTTCAAAAATATCTAATCTTTTATCCTTAATTGTTCTAAATACAAAATTATTTACCAACAAATCGCTTCTCATTCTATAGCTTATTCCAAAAACTGTAGCTAATCTGAAACTTACAGAATTTTTAAAATCTTTTATAATATTCTCCGCATCACATTTTGTTCTACCGTAGAGTGATATGGGATTAAGTGGGCTACTTTCATCACAATATTTGTTTTTTTCACCAATACCGTAACCTGAATTCGACGTCATATAAATTACTTTATTTTTAAATGTAACTAA
>MDTB01206656.1_pt1 | contig 11523 bp, 12 predicted proteins | sample 811161 | NCBI WGS metagenome assembly MDTB01 (sample SAMN05326650, study PRJNA326480) | marine metagenome | isolation source: seawater | place: Mediterranean Sea | collected 2009
CGATGGTGTGGGGAAAAATACCTTAGAAGATTCATTGGGATGTTTAAAGATGCGAGGAACAATGGTTTCATTTGGGAATGCATCAGGAAAATTAGATCCGGTTGACGTTGGAAAACTGATTGCTCCTAAAGGATTATATTTAACAAGACCTAGTATTGCGCACTATATGTCTACAAGAGAGGAATTAGACGAAGCAACAAATAAACTTTTTGAAATGGTTAAATCAGAAGCAGTAAAAGTTGAAATATTTAAGAAATATCCATTGAAAGACGCACCAAAAGCACATCAGGATTTAGAAGAAAGAAAAATTTTAGGCCCCGCAATAATTATTCCTTGAACTGAACATCCATATCTGAAATATGTAACTTAAGAGCTTTGGTTGAGATTTGAATTTCTCTTATAAAAAAAATTATAGATGTCATCATTGATAAGCAACATGATCCAAATATAATTCTTGCAACTAATATTTTATCCAAATAAAGAGCAAACACGGTAAGCATGTTGAATAAAAACCCAAAAGCTGAAAACATAATCGTAAGCTTTAAAACTCCTATCCTATCGTTAAGATTAATTAACTGATTTTTCCATTCAGGTGGGGTATGTTTTTCAAAAACATGCTCATCATGAATTTTTCTTATCAAATTACTTAATGTGTGAAATCTGTTACTGTAAACGCCCATTATAAGTGGTATTGCAGGAAACATAAGCGCCGTAACTGTGTAATCTATATCCATAACGAATCAGTTTGATTATGAAACGATGCTTTGTTATTTACAAGAAAATTATCATGAAAAATTTTGAATTATTTATAGAATTAACGAGAATTAGAAAACCGATTGGATTTTTACTTTTGTTCTGGCCATGCCTATGGGGGCTAACCCTCGCATATGATTTTTCAAATGATAATTTTATGTTTTTTGAACACTGTATATTATTTTTGATTGGAGCGATCTTAATGAGATCTGCTGGTTGCGTGGTTAACGATATATTAGATAGAAAAATAGATAAGATGGTAGAAAGAACAAGAAATAGACCTTTGGCGAGTGGCAAAATTTCTGTAGGTCAAAGTTTAGTTTTGGTTTTGTTTTTATGCTCAATTGCATTTATTATTTTAATTCAGTTCAATCTTTATACGATCATTCTAGGGTTAGCATCAATGCCATTTGCTTTTACCTATCCATTAATGAAAAGATTTACTTATTGGCCACAATTATTTTTGGGTGTTACTTTTAACTATGGGATTATTATGGCTTGGGTTTCGATTACGAATGAATTTAGTATTTACCCAATTATATTATACATTGGAGCCATATTTTGGACACTAGGTTACGACACTATATATGGATTTCAAGATATAAAAGATGACGAAATTATAGGAGTAAAATCAACATCAATAAAATTTAAGAAAAATCCAAAAATATTTTTATCATTATGTTATTTGATTTTTTACGCATCCATAATCATTTTGGGAATTTTTATGTCATTTAATTTAATTTATTTTTTATTTTCAATATTAATTTTTTTACACTTAGTGTTTTATCAATTAAGGGGTTTAAAAATTTTAGATCCTTTAATGTGCTTAAAAATGTTTAAAAGTAATAACTTTTTAGGATTACTTGTTTTTTTAAATATATTAGTAGGAAAGTCTATCTAATGACTAATAATCAAATTTTAAAAAGATTGTATGTTGACTATACAAAAAGATATCTTAACAAAATACTTATAGCCTTAACTTTCTCTATAATCTTAGCTGGAAGCACTTCTTCTATTGCTTATTTGCTTGACCCTGCAATAGAAAAAATTTTTTTAAATAAAGATAAAAGTCTCATTTTGATAATACCAATTTTTATAATAATTGCATTTGCATCAAAAGGTATATCTCTTTATGGAGCTAAAGTAATAATGATAAATATATCTGAGGAAGTCAGAAAATCTTTACAAATGGATATGATGAAGTCTCTAATTAAAGCAGATACAAATTTCATTGAAAAAAAACACTCTGGTAAAATCATTACCAATTTAATAAACGATGTAAATTTTATGACTGCACTTGTGAGTGTCGCAATATTAAACTTATTTAAAGATACCCTAACACTCATTGGTTTATTAACAGTAATGTTTTATCAAAACTGGAAATTATCTTTAGTTGCAATTATAATGATCCCATTAGCAAGTTTTTTTGCGAACCTTCTGGGAAAACGTATTACAAAAGTAACATTTCAGGCCATGGATAAAGCGGCAATAGTAAATACGTATCTGATAGAAATATTTAAAAATCATAAATTAATCAAAATTTTTCAAAAAGAAACTTATGAAACTGCAAGAGCTGACCTAGCTTTAAAAGATCATATGAGCAGAACAAAAAAACTTAATAAAATTTACGCAAGTGCTTCCCCTATTATGGAAGTCTTAACAGGTATTATGATTGCAGTTCTAATATTTTATTCAGGAAATTTAATAATAAAAGACGAACTTGGTATTAATAATTTTTTTTCTTTTTTAGCTGCAATGATGTTAGCTTACCAACCAGTAAGGTCTCTTGCTACTTTAAATATAACTATCAACCAGGGATTAGCTGGCGCAAGAAGAATTTTACCAGTAATAGATCTTAAAGAAAAGATTGTCGATAACCCCAAGAATGAAAAAATTCAAATTTACAAAGGTAATATAGAATTTCAAAATGTAAACTTTGATTATGATGACGAAAATAAGCCAGTTTTAAAAGATATGAATTTGATTATTGCTGGTGGGAAGATGACATCGTTAGTTGGTCATAGTGGAGCAGGAAAATCAACTATTTTAAATTTAATCCCGAGATTTTACGATCCTAAAAGTGGAGATATTAAAATTGATAATCAATCAATATATACAAAAAGACTAACTTCGCTAAGAAATTATATATCTTTAGTTAGTCAGGAAACAACTTTATTTGACGACACTGTTCTAAATAATATTAAGTATGCGAATTTGGATGCAAGCGAGGATGAGGTAAAGGAGGCAGCAAAGCTATCGTACTGTAATGAATTTATTGAAAATTTACCTAATAAGTTCAATACTTTTATTGGAGAGAATGGTGTTAGATTGTCTGGAGGAGAAAAGCAAAGATTATCAATTGCCAGAGCTATTTTAAAAAAAAGCAAGATAATTCTTTTAGATGAGGCAACTTCATCATTAGACTCTGAAACAGAAGAAAAAATTCAGGAAGCATTGAATTATTTAACAAAAGACAGAACAACATTAGTAATAGCTCATAGGCTTTCAACTATACTAAATTCTAATAAAATTTACGTAATAGATAAGGGTGAAGTAATAAGTCAAGGTAAACATGATGAGTTAATTAAAAATTCAAGTGCCTATAAAAATTTCTACGAAAAGCAAATCCAAAAAAGTTGATGAGAATAATCTATAGTTTTTTATTATATATAGTTATTATTCTATCCCCATTAATAATCATTTATAGAATACTTAAAAAAAAAGAAGATCCAAAAAGGGTTTTTGAAAAATTTTCTATAAATAAGAAAAAAAGGAAACAAGGTAAATTAATTTGGTTTCACTGCTCAAGTGTAGGTGAATTTCTTAGTATTGTTCCTTTGGTTCAAGAATTAGAAAAAACAAAAAATATTAAACAAATTTTAGTTACTACATCAACTTTGAGTTCCTCAAAAATATTTGAAAAATTTAGATTTAAGAAAACTTTGCATCAATTTTATCCTTTGGATAATGATCTTGTTGTGGATAATTTTTTAACTTACTGGAGACCTTCATCTGTTATTTTTGTAGAGTCTGAAATTTGGCCTACAATGATCTCTCAACTAAAAAAAAGAAAAATAAGGGTAATCCTAATTAATGCAAGAATGAGTAAAAGATCCTTTAAAAAGTGGTTTTTTTTTAAATATTTTGGTAAAAATATTCTTGAAAAATTTGATTATATATTCCCTCAAAATAAAGAAACATTCTTATTCTTCAAAAAATTAGGCATCAATAAACTTAAATTTTTAGGGAACCTTAAATTCATCAGTACACGTAATGATAAATTAAAAGAAGTTAACAAAAAGTATTTCAAAAATAGAACAGTTTTATGTTCTGCGAGTACACATGATAATGAAGAAGAAATTTTTGCAAATTTACATGTTAAATATAAAAACAAAATTCCAAATTTAATAACAATAATTATTCCAAGGCATATAGAGCGAACTAATGAAATCTTGCAAATGCTGACTGAGAAAAAATTAAAATTCGTAAATCACAGTGGAAATAAAAAAAACTATAAAGATTGTGATGTTTATGTAGTTGACAGTTATGGAGAAAGTGAGTCATTTTACAAAATTAGTAACGTTGTGTTTTTAGGGGGATCTCTAGTTCCTAAAGGAGGGCAAAATCCATTGGAGGCGTTGAGGTATGGTTGTAATATATTGCATGGAAATTACACTTTTAATTTTAAAGATATATACAAAATGTTAGAAAAAGAAAAATTATCCTTGAAAGTAGACAATAGTAAAGATTTAGAAAAAAATGCAATAATTTTATTAAGGAATAAAAGAAATAATTTGGTTAAAATTAAAAAACTCAAAAAAATTGGAGATTTAATTTTAAAGAAAAATTTAAATGAATTGAGAAGAATTATTTAATGAAATTTTATAAGCCAAAATTTTGGGATAAAAGAAATCATGTCAGTTTACTGTCAGTATTGTTGTTACCATTATCGCTAATTACCTCTGTTAAAAACTATTACGAAAATAATAAAATAAAAAGAAATTTTTATGATATTAAAACAATTTGTGTTGGAAATATTTATATTGGTGGTACTGGGAAAACACCGCTTGTGAGTAATTTGGCAAGTTATTTTAAAAAAAGGTTAAGGACTTATATTATTAAAAAAAATTATACATCGCACCAAGATGAAATGAAGCTTTTATTGTCAAAGCATAAAGTAATCTTTGAAAAAACAAGAGAATTATCTATTGCAAAAGCTGAGGACGAAAAAGCAGAAATATTGATATTTGATGATGGACTACAAGAAAAAAAAATTAATTATAACCTAAAAATAGTTTGTTTTAATTCTCTTAAGTTAGATGGAAATGGGAAAATTATACCTGCTGGACCTTTGCGAGAAAAATTAAATAGCATCAAAAATTATGACGTTGTTTTTATTAATGGACACTTTACTCAAGATTCTAAGAAGTTTGTTAAGAAAATTAAAAAGATTAACCCAGATATAAAAGTTTTTACAGGAAAATATGTCCCTAAAAATTATTCTAAATTGATGAAAAAGAAGTTCATTATTTTCAGTGGCATAGGAAATCCCCATACCTTTTCTGATACTCTTAAAAGTTTAAAAATAAAATTTAATGGATATGAAAAATTTCCAGACCATTATGATTACAAAACCTCAGATTTAAAAAAACTAAAAAATTTAGCGAAAATTAAAAATTGTGAATTATTAACAACTGAGAAGGATTATTTTAGAATAAAAAAATCTTTTCGAAAAAATATAAACTTTTTAAAAGTTGAACTATTAGTTGATCAAGATAAACAGTTTTATAAATATTTGAATGAGAGGTTATGAAATCAATAAGATATCTCTTTGAATATATTTTTATTATTATTCTTTTTGGTTTATTGAAATTATTAGGATACAGAATGGCATCAGAATTTGGTTGCATTCTTGGGAAAACAATTGGACCATTATTAAGATCTAAAAAAATAATTACAAATAATTTAATTAAATTCGATAATTCCTTAGTCCCTGAAAAAATTGAGAAAATTTCAAGAGAAATGTGGGGCAACTACGGAAGGATACTTGCTGAATATTCATATATTTCTAATTTTAGAAATGGTGATTTAGATGAATACATTAAGGTTGAAAATAAAGAAAGATTAGATGAAATTATAAAAGATCAACCAGTTATATTTGTTTCAGCTCACTTCAGTAATTTTGAGCTAATGGCCATGGTAATCGAAAAGGCAGGAGTAAATTTATCTGCAATTTACAGACCATTGAATAATAAAATGGTCAATTCAATTATGGAGCCTCTACGTAAAAAGTATATTTGTAAAAATCAAATTAAAAAAGGGATTAAAGGAGTTAGAGAGTCATTAAAATTTTTTAAGCAAGGTACTAGTATTGCGATTATGATTGATCAAAGAGTGAGTGAGGGTGAAAAAATAAATTTTTTTAATTATCCAGCTCTTACAACAACTATTCCTGCACAATTTGTAAAAAAATTTGGATGTAAAATTCAACCAGTTCACATTGAGAGATATGAAAAGATAAATTTTAAAATAACTTTTGATGAACAAATAGTTATTGGGGATAATGCAAACAATGCTTCGATAAGTCTTAAACTCAATCAATGGTTGGAAAGCAAAATTAAAAAAAATCCCTCGCAATGGATATGGACACATGATAGATGGAAATAGTTTATCATCTATCACTTTCTTCTCTTTTTAATTGAGCTTCTTTGTAAGAAAAATATGGCTCTTGAAGTTCTACATTCCAGTAATTAAGATTTTGTAGATATACTTTCTGCTTAGTTACAGCACAAATAACATGGTCTCCTGGCTCAATTATTTCAAATTTATTTGGCAAGTATTTTAATTTAGCTAATTTATTTTTCATTTATAAGTTATAAGATCAATATAGATGAATATAGGAATTATTGGAAGTGGTGGAAGAGAACATGCAATTTGTTATAAGCTTAATAAATCAAAAAAAGTGTCCAAAATTTTTTGTTTTCCAGGTAATGCGGGTACAGATCTGATTGCACAAAACGTCGATTTGGATCCTGACAATTTCTTTGAACTGGAAAAATACTGTTTAGAGAAAGATATAAAAATGTTAGTTGTTGGATCTGAAAAACCATTAGTAAATGGAATTGTTAATCATTTTAAAGATAAATCGATAAGAGTATTTGGCCCAGATAAAATATCCTCAAAACTTGAAGGTTCAAAAATTTTTACTAAAAAAATTTGTCAAAAAAATAATATTCCGACCTCAAAGTTCAAAATTTGTGAAAGTTTAAATGAAACACTGGATTATCTAAGAAATGGTTACTTTCCTCTCGTTATAAAAGCTGATGGTTTGGCATCAGGAAAAGGTGTTTATATATGTAAAAATTTTAATGATGCAAAAATAGCATCTGAGGAAATTTTTAATGGAAAATTTGGCATTGCTAAACAAATTTTAGTTGAAGAATTTTTAGATGGTGAGGAAATGAGTTATTTCATAGTAACTGATGGAAAAAATTACAAATTTTTTGGTTCAGCTCAAGACCACAAAAGAGTTGGTGAAGGTGATACGGGTAAAAATACGGGAGGAATGGGTTGTTACTCACCATCAAGACTTCTAAATGATGCTTTAGAGTCAAAGATTAAAAAAAAAATAATTGAACCCACTTTAGATGCAATTAATGAATACGGTGGTGTTTACAAAGGTTTTTTATATGTTGGTCTCATGATTAAGGATGATGAGCCCTTTCTAATAGAATTTAATGTAAGAATGGGAGACCCTGAGTGCCAGACAATCTTACCTACTCTTAAGACAGATTTAATGGATATAATAATATCATGCTGTGATAGCACATTAAATAAATTGGAGATAAATTTTTCTAATTTAAAAAGTATTTGTGTTGTTTTATGTTCAAAAGGTTACCCAGAAAAATTTGAGAATAAAATTCAAATCAATGATTTAAAGCAACTTAAACTACTTGAAAATCAAAATATTTTTCATGCTGGAACATTAAAAACAAAAACTGGTATAGTTTCCAACGGTGGAAGGGTATTAAACTTTGTTTCAATCTCAGATGATTTTTCAAGATGTAGAGTCGAGGCAATTAGTTTAATAAAAAAATTAAATTGGAGGAATGGCTACTTCAGGGGTGATATTGGTCATAAAGTAATTGAAATATGAGAATAATTTCAGGTATGAATAAAGGGAAAAAACTAATTATGCCCAAAAACAAAACAACTAGGCCTTTAAAGGATATGGCTAAAGAGTCTATTTTTAATATTTTGAGCCACGCCAACTATATTAATTTTGATCTTAAAGATAGTAAAGTTTTAGATTTATTTTCTGGAATTGGTTCATTCGGATTAGAATGTATCTCTAGGGGTTCAAAATTTGTATTTTTTCTTGAAAATTATCCTCCAGTTTTAAAAATTTTAAAAAATAATATTTTAAATCTTAAATATGAGAACAAATCAAAAATAATAAATGTAGATGCATTCAAAATAAATAATAATATTTTTAAAATAAATCAAAAATTCCATATAATTTTTTGTGATCCACCTTTCAAAGAAAAAAAAATAGAATTATTAATTAAGAATATATTTGAAATGGATATTTTGGAAAAAAATGGTATAGTTATTATTCATAGAAAAAAAGGTGATTTAGAATCTTATCCAAAAAAATTTAAAGTAATTGATACAAAAAGTTATGGTTTATCAAGATTTGTTTTTGGTAAAAAATCTAACTAAGTATTTTTTTTGTTTCTATTTTAATTGACTCAACTGCTGGCTGATTAAATGGGTTTAATTTCATGAATTTTCCTAATAGTATTGTTTCTAGCATGCAATATGTAAATATTATTCCTAAACTTTCCTCATCTTTCTTCAGAATTTCAAAATTTCTAAACTTTAGTCCTTGCTTTTTAAAAACTTTTTTTACTGCATCCTTCTGAGCAATCATTACTGATTTTATACTTTTGTTTTTTAAAAAGTAAAAATCTGGCAGTAAATTTTTATCATTGGCTTTTGGTGACTTGCGATTTATAGAATCAAAAAATGTAAAAAAGTTTTTTTTATTTCCATCTAAATATAGTTGCATTAAGCTATGATTATCTTTGGGCAAGTTTGAAATAATTGGAAAAAAACCTTTTCCTTTTTTACCTAAACTCTCCGATAATAGTTGCTGATACCATTCAATTAAACTAATTAAGCTTTTGTCAAAATTAAGTATTACCGAATTAGTCTTTCCCGATGAATGAAATTTATACATCAGATCGACATTATTTATTAACGTATTTACAAAATTTTTACTTTTTATAAGATTATCAAACTTTTTGAATTTTTCACTTCTTAAACCTAAAAGTTCTGCGGGCAACATTCCAACTTCGGATAAAGCTGAATATCTACCCCCAACAAAATTTCGGTGTTCAATAATTTCAGACTTTAATTTTAGAGCTAAATCTCTAAGGTAACTTTTTTTATTTTCTGTAATAAATAACTTTTTGCTTTTGGAGAAGATGTTTTGATTGACAATTGTCTCAAGAGTTGAACCTGATTTTGAAATAATAATGTCTAGATTCTTATTTTTAATTATTTTTGGAACTTCTACATCTAAGTTGTCATAAAAATAGACTTTTTTTCTTATCTTAAATCTTAAAAAATCATAAATAGATTTTATACATAAAGATGAGCCACCTAATCCAAAAATACTTATTGTTTTATACTTTTTAAATTTAGAGATTTTTTTTTTATTATATGAGTACTGATAGTTATTTGAAAAAGTATCGATTACTTTATAATCAGTTTTTTTTTTTTGTAAAATTTCAGAAAAAAGTCTTTTTACCTTTTTATTATTTTTTTTTTTAGAATTAAAACAGGTTATCTTTATTTTTTCAGAAAACATTAATCTTGTATTTTTTCTAAAACAAAGTTTTCAGTATCACTTGTGGATGAGGGATCTACAGCCTCTTCATTATCATCTTTAATTGAGCTTAAAAGATCTTCGATTTCATTTTCTATATTCTCAATTTGGGTATTATCAGCTACATCTTTGGGAGTTGGTAGATCATTAAAATTTGGTGGTAGAACTAAGGGATTTTTTTTAATCACGAGAAACTCATCACTATTTTCATATTTCTTTCCTTGCAAAGCATCTTTTACATTTTGGCATGAGTAAAGGAAAAATAGAGAAATTATTAAAAAAAAAAATTTATTCATTTACTTCTTTTTTGTACATTAGTTCAGCTAAAATAAGGCAAACAACACCTAAGGTAATAAAGATATCAGCTATATTAAATATAAACCAGTGGAAATTTCCTACGTGAAAATCAATAAAATCTGGCACCGATCCATAGTAAAGCCTATCAAAAAGATTTCCGAAAGACCCTCCCAAAATTAATAAAAAGAAGTATTTTCTAAAATCTATGGTAACAATTACTAAATAAGTAATTATAATATTTATCAGCACAATAAGTGCAGTAAATAAATTATAAGTAAGCTCACTTGAAAAAGAAAATAAACCAAAAGCAATTCCCGTATTCCAAACTAAATATGAGTTTAAAAATGAAGTTAAGTATATTTCTGAAACATCAGTTTTTTTTGCAAGCTCAATGACATAAATTTTAGAAAATCTATCTATACAAAAAAGAACAAAAACAAATATTGAGTTAAAAAAAAAATTATACACTTTAAATTTTATTAGAACATGAATGCCTTTCACATCCATTTTTATTAATTTTCCAACAAACTGGACATTTCTGTCCCTCTGCTTTAACAGTATTTACTTTAATTGAATTCTTCTTTTTTTTTGTTTTAACGATTTTTGCAGATGAAGTAATACATATTTCTGAAAAATCATAATTTTTTCCTAGATTATAAATCTCTTCATCTAACTCTATTTCTATATTTGCCTCTAAACTAGATCCTATAATTTTTTCAGCTCTCATGCCTTCAATGCTTGAGTTAGCCTCGTTTCTAATATCAATTATCTTTTTCCAATTTTGTTCTAAGTTCGTGTTATTCCACGTTTTTGGAAATGTATTCAATTTTTTTAAATGAATGCTTTTTTCAACATCATTTTTATTAACTAACTTGAATATTTCTTCTGTAGTGAAAGATAATATTGGAGCAAACCATTTTAATAAACTATCTAGAATTATATTTAATAATAGCTGACAATCTTTTCTTTTTTTTGAATTCTTTTCATCACAGTACAAAGTATCTTTTCTAATATCAAAGTAAAAAGACGATAAATCAACGGTGCAGAAATTTAGTAACTCTTTATAAATTAGATGAATATTGTAAGAATTAAAATGTTTCATGAAGCTTTCATTTAAATTATATAACTTATGCAACATTAGTTGTTCAAGTTCTGGCAGCGTATCAACCTCAACTTTTTTTAAATCAATTTTACTCAATTCATCATTTAAATTACCTAATAAATATCTAAATGTATTTCTAAGTTTTCTGTAGGCATCAGCATGTTGTTCTAAAATTTTATGATCTATTCTTAAATCCTCTGCATAATTTGATGCAGCAACCCAAATCCTTAAAATATCTGCGCCATATTTTTTTAAGATTTCCTCTGGAGAAATTACATTTCCTAGCGATTTCGACATTTTTAAACCTTTTCCATCTACAACGAAACCATGTGATAAAATAGCTTCGAAAGGTGCCTCGCCTCTCGTACCGCAAGATTCTAAAAGAGATGAATGAAACCAGCCTCTATGCTGGTCAGAACCTTCAAGATAAAGAGACGCTGGCCATTTTAAATCATCTCTTTGTTCTAAAACAAAAGAG
>MDTB01099249.1_pt1 | contig 11522 bp, 9 predicted proteins | sample 811161 | NCBI WGS metagenome assembly MDTB01 (sample SAMN05326650, study PRJNA326480) | marine metagenome | isolation source: seawater | place: Mediterranean Sea | collected 2009
ACTCACTTTGTAATGATAAAAAGGTTACTTAGCAGATGAAAATATCGGCCAAAACAGAATACGCATGTATTGCAATTCTTGAGTTGGCATCGCGGTATGACTCGTCGAATCCTGCGCGCGTGCGAGATTTAGCGCAAGCCCACAATATTCCGATGCGATTTCTAGTGCAAATATTATTGCAAATGAAGGCTTCTGGTTTCGTGGTCAGCACGCGCGGAAAATCGGGTGGCTATCAATTGAATCGCCCACCGCAAAAAATTACGTTGGCGGAAGTCATGTCCGCAATTGAGGGCCCAAAGCTCATCGACGAGAGTGTCAAACAGGACAAGAGTTCCATGGCCCGGGCTTTAAGAGAAGTTTGGGATGAAGCCGGGCATGCCCGGCAAGAAGTTTTAGAATCGGTGACGGTGGCAGAATTGCTTGATCAGACGAACGCGTCTACGGGTCTCATGTACTACATCTGAATCGCAGCAGGATGGAGTATTAGATGATCAGCCGCACCCCGCCAAGCTCGGCCAAACCGTACATCATCTGATCGCCGGGAGATCCGATGAACATGAAGTTCTTCGGGATGTTCCATTCTTGTGAAAGTTTCTCGATTAAATGCGGCCCAAAATCGCCCTTGAGCACAACGAAATCAATCTCGATGCTCGGGTAGGTTGCGTTGAGAAAGTCAAGATTTTCTTTTAAATCGCCCGGTACATCAGACTCATTATTCACTACGGTTACAATTTTTATCCGATTTGTGTGCTCATTGTTTCTTACGTATAGCATTGCGTTGTTAATATTGGCAATGTTATCTCCACGCGTGAAAAACACGATTTGTTGAGAGTTGATATTTTCAATCATTTGCCGTATCCACTGCGTAATTTTATAAAGCGGTTGTAGGAATCCGCTAATCATATTTCTAAGAATGAAAAGACATAATTTAAGCAGTGCAATTCTTTCGAGCATCATGGCGACGATCAACACTGACGGTAGAAAATACCATAGAAACGTTACCACATTCGAAAACCCATCCGAACCGGTCGTCGCGAAACTTTGGTGATGCAGGTTATTGATTTTGAAAACACCAGAATCGACTCGAATTTCTAATGATGCCTCAGGCCCTTTTTCCAGCGTATTGAAATTTAGAACGCCATTGGTCGCCTCGGCAACCACTCCGGTTTGCGAAGTTGATCGATTAAATTGCGCAGAAAAATCGGAAAACGAACCTCCTCGATTAATATAAAAAGAATCGTTGCCTTTGGGGCCGGTCACGGTAATTTGAGCATTTGCGTCGAAAGTATTGTTCTTTCCTAAGTGGTATAGCTCGGCCGAGTGCTCCATCACGGTATTTCCAACAAGCCCGGCAATGACCCCAAACAGAGCAACCAGTACCGAGAGCCACGGTGCAGTTGTTGGTCTTGGTAGTCGTTGGCGACGAACCTTGAGTAAAATATTACCAAGGCAGAAGAGAGCCATGACCGTTAGAAAAGAAATGGTGTAAACCCCAGCCAATGCCTCGAGTTTTCCATGGGTAATCAATAGTATCGAAACCGAAAGCAAAAAGAAGGCAACAATAATCCGTGAAGTCGTACCGCGCTTGGTTTCTTTGAGCAAGAACTGTGGTAGGCATCGATCAAGAGCCATTCGATGAACAAGACCGTTGACCCCCACGTAGCTTGTCAGCACAGCTCCACTGAGCACGAGGACTGCATCGAGAGAAATAATCCATGCCAGCCAGTTTCCGTGTCCAGCAACATACCCGATGTTTGCTAAGAGCGCATTTTTATTGGCTCCATTGAGTCCATCGAGGGGAATAATGGAGAGGGCGAGAATTGCCATCATGGGGTTCAAAATACTCACGGCGATCCACATGTTGCGTAATGTTTTTGGAAAAACACCCTCTGCTTGCTGTTCGACAAAATTTGCCGAACTTTCAAAACCAGAGATTCCCAAAAGTGCGGCAGAAAATCCAAAAAAGATTGCCAGCATGGGGCTGTAATCGCTCGGAGTTGCGAGGTTGGTTTCGAGTGTAGAGATTCCTTCGAAACATACGTAAATCACGCCGACAACAATAAGCAGTGAAAGACTTACTAGATGAATAATAAAGATATAGATCGCCACCACAGCCGATTCGCTGATGCCAACAATAGTGAGCACCATAAACACGGCAAGCAGTCCAATGGTTAAACCGATGATCGTGGAATCGCCCCAATCGGTTGGCCAGAGTCGTTGTAGATAATGGATAGCCTCATTTGCCGATAACACGGCGGTGGTCATATAAGATAAAATGGTAAGACAAGCCGCTAAGGATGCTCTGAATTTACTGGTTGTGTTAAGTAGTGCGTTGTATGCCCCACCATTCAGGGGCAAGGCACCAACGACCTCAGCGTAAATCGAGCGAAACAGATACAGCAGCCCGGCTACAAGAAGAAGGGCGAGCGGCGCCCAACGACCAGATACGAGAATGGCGAGCGCTGAAACGTATAAACAAGAGGAAGTGATGTCGTTGCCACAAATGGCGGTCGATGCAAGTTGACCGAGGCCACCGTGCTTGTGCTCAATTCCGTATTGACTGTCACTGATGCTCATAATGCCCACAGCTGACCCGGGGTAGACAGAAATGGAAGCTCTTGCATCATTCTGTCCGGATTCATCTGCTCTCGATGATAGCAAGCCGAATCAGGCTCTGTCTATTGCGCGAAGCTGATCTAAATAAGCAAAAGTGTTCGTCACATCGCCGCAGTCAGCAGCTTAGGTGCCGGGCTTTTGTATAAAAAGCAGGAGGATAACCCAAAAATGCCGAAGTGCGCTGTTTCTCAAGAGGCGTCGTCGCCGACTCCATCGCCAATCGAGCCAAGTGGAGCTAGCTCTTGAGTCGGTGTGTCATTCGAAATCGCTAACACATGACCGTCCAGATAGACGAATGGCGTACTATCGGGATGGGGCCCACCAAACCAACTGTCCATGTGTGCTGTCCCGGCTTCTTTTTCCTGAGGCAAACCCTGGGTCAGTGTTGCAAAAATTGCATCCGGATTATCTCCCGAAAAAAAGGCGGTATCACCGAGTTGCCAGGCCTGTTTCCATGGCTCTACTGCTGGATCAGGTGCCAGATCAAACCCGTGTCGCTGGCCGATCATTACGGTGCGACTTGCGCCATCCGTTACCTGAGAAGGCCGAACACGAGAATTCGTGTGGATTGCGCCCGCTGATGCGAGATTCAGAGTATCACCATTTGCACCGTAAAGAATTTCTGCTCCAGGACATGCCGCATAATCGCCCCCTGCCGCAACTCCAGTCACTTCTGGTGCGGCATCATCGTTATCAAAATTACGATTTGCAATAAAATTACCGCGCGTGGGACAAATGAAAGTCACAACTGGAGTCCGCATTGCGATCGCATTCTCTTCCTCATCGACCCGGAAGTCTTTATCAAAACTATCGAAAGTAGATTCTTCTCCCATGTAGGGTAGAAGACGAAAAGCCCAGGAAACAGAATACTGTTTCGTGTTGTCACGACCCGTGGGGTAATGCTTTCGAGCTTCGGCATATTGTAAGCTCGCCAACCCGATTTGTTTCAGATTACTTTTGCACTGTGTGAGACGCGCCGCTTCACGTACCGATGAAAGAGCTGGTAGCAATAACGCGACCAGAATACCGATAATCGCAATCACAACCAGTAATTCCACCAGCGTAAAACCGCGAGAACCTTTTGAAAACGACAAAGTCATGGAATGACACTCCTTAGCCATTACAGGTACAGGAAATAGAATCGCTAGGCTAAAGCCGAAGGGGAATCGTATTGCAACCAGGTGGGCTGTCGCGTGCGACAAAGTTGCAACTCTCAGTACACATCTTAACAACAAACTCCAAGAAAAGCCCCCCGCCGGAGAGGGGAATCTTTTAGAGCTATTGCGTCCAGGAATAACGAGCTGTCGTTATTTGTTTTGTCCTGATCCGGTTTGAATTTGATCGGCGAAGAGTTTTCGAATTTTTTTTAACTTGGGCTCGATGACTGCCTGACAGTAACGCATTCCTTTATTCGCTTGATAAAAGTTTTGATGGTTTGACTCGGCCGGATAAAATGTTGTCAGCGGCGCGATCTCAGTGACAATCGGTCCGCGAAAAATGTTAGCTCGGTCAAGTTTGCGCATTGCATCTTCGGCAATCTCTTTTTGTTCCTGGTCATGATAGAGGATAATAGACCGGTATTGTGTGCCGATATCATTGCCCTGACGGTTGAGAGTCGTGGGGTCATGGCTTTGCCAAAATGCCTCTAGCAGACGAGGGTAGGAAACTTTTTTTGGATCGTAGGTGACTTGTACGACTTCGGCGTGGCCAGTCAAACCGCTGCAGATATCTTTGTACGTTGGATCAGGGAGAAAGCCCCCGGCGTAACCAGAGACAACCTTCTTCACGCCATCAAACTGTTCGAAAACAGCCTCGGTGCACCAGAAGCACCCACCACCAAAGGTCGCCAGTGCCATCCCATCCGCAGCCTTGGATTTTTCATTCTCATTCACAGAAGTCACCTCAGTTTGCAACGGATTAGCGACCGACAACCGCATTTGAATCATCAGTGAGATTCCGATAATGGTCGCAGTCGATAGAAGATACATTTTGCTGGAAGAAAACATTTTACGTCACGCTTCTAATGCAATAGTTCAGGGGCAATGAATCGGATGCCGATGTCTTTGATGAAATGGAACAGGAAATAGAGCGAATTTATTTACAATGATCGTTAAGTGTTATTTTTAAGAAAATGATCCAGCGCGTGGCCTTCCTCTTCTGTTTCCTCTTTATTTGCCGACCGATTATTTTTGCGAAGATTTTGCTTTTTGGATTTACCTGGCTGGCCTGGCTGGCCTGGTTGGTTTGTTTTTTTCTTCGAGCTCAATTTTAGCCGATCAAATCCAGGTTCAGCCGATTTGCCGGCAACTTTATGAGGCCCCAGGTTCAGGGGCATGGAGTCATCGATGCCCAAAAAACTTCCCTCAATCGTCTCTTGGTAGTGAACGTTGGATGGCGACTCAGTCTCTGGTTGAGGGCACTCATTCAGAACACCACAGTCACCCGTGTAAGGATCGTGTGAAATACTGCGGTCATCATTTTTACAAACGACTTCGAGTGTCACCGGACCCACGGTCAAAAAATCTCCCGTTTCTATTTTAGTGGGACTCGCAATTTTTTCTTCATTTACAAAAGTGCCATTTGATGAGTTGAGGTCCTCTACAAATAAAGTGCCATTTTTTTCATATAAGCGGCAGTGCTCCCGACTTACAACGGAGGTGCGTACCTTGAGAGTCGCTTCCCCGCTACGGCCGACGATGGTAGGCAATTTGAGTGAAATTTCAGCCTCCGTTGCTCCCTCAATAACAATTAATTTAGCTTCGATAGCCATAGCAGGTCTGTGCGAGCGGTGGGCGATGTGATTCGAAGGAGGTAACGTTAGAATTTCCGAGCATCCATGCCTACTCTCGCATTCTATGAGATGCCCCCCGCGGTTACAATCAGATGGATTTATCTATTGAGATTATAGCGAGACGAGTCTAAAAGCCACTCTTTTGAATCCCAGATATTTTTTAAGATTGAGTGGTGATTCATCAGATGTGGTTTCATGCCCGACCGGGATCATTTTGGACTGCATTAACTGCATCGACGGGATCAACTGCATCAACAAGGAAGCGTCATGAACATCATTGGGCTCAATGCTTACCACGGAGATGCTTCGGCTGCGCTCGTGATCGATGGCGAACTGATCGCAGCGGTAGAAGAAGAGCGATTTAATCGCATCAAGCATTGGGCTGGTTTTCCGACCGAATCTATTCGCTGGTGTCTCGAACAAGGGGGAATCGGTCCGGAAGAAATCGATCACGTCGGTATTTCGTTTAATCCGCGCGCAAATTTCTGGCCTCGTCTTGGTTTTCTCGCTCGCTATCGGCCTTCCATCCGCGCCGTCGTCGATCGCCTTCAGCGACAGGGAAAAACCTTCGGCCTGGTTGAGCAATTTGCGCAATCGGTTGAAGTCGATCCGTCGGCACTCAAGGCAAAATTTCATCGGATCGAGCACCATGATGCGCATGTGGCTGCCGGATTTTTGATTTCACCGTTCGACCATGCGGCAGTCTTATCAGTCGATGGGATGGGAGATTTCACAAGCGTGCTTACGGCCGAAGCCCGGCAGGCATCGTGGAAAGATATTAGTCGGGTTTACTTTCCCCACTCGCTCGGTTTTCTCTATAGCGCGATCACCATGTATCTCGGTTTTCCTCATTACGGTGATGAGTACAAGGTCATGGGACTTGCTCCTTATGGGGAACCTGAATTTATCGAATTATTTCGAAAGATTGTCTTTCCACAGAAAGACACTTTTGCCTTAAATCTCGATTATTTTACGCACCATCGGAAAGGTATCCGCATGAAGTGGAATGATGGGGCACCTCGTGTTGAGCCGTTTCATAGCGATTTATTAGAGCGCACATTGGGGCCGATGCGAGATTCTCGAGAAGCGATGACATCAAAACACGACAATATCGCCAAGTCGCTACAAGTGGTGACCGAGGAGATCGTGCTTCACCTCTTGCGATCGCTGCAAAAATCGACAGGCCTCAAGAATGTGTGTCTCACCGGCGGGGTGGCAATGAACTCTGTTGCAAACGGTAAGATCACTGCCGAGACCGATTTTGAGAACGTGTATATTCCAGCCGGCGCCGCAGATAATGGAACCTCTTTCGGTGCTGCGTTTTATATTTGGAATCGTTTGTTGGGCGGAAAGCGCGGCTTTGTTCAAGATCATGCCTATTGGGGATGCGAGGCAACAGACGCTGAAGTGGTTGAAGCGGCAGAACAACTAGGCGTACCGACAGAATCGTATTCTCAGGAGCAACTCCTCGATGTCACGGTGGATCTATTACTCGACGGCAAAGTTGCGGGGTGGTTTCAGGGGCCGATGGAATTTGGAGCACGCGCCCTGGGTAATCGAAGTTTGTTGGCAGATCCTCGTCGGACAGATATGCGGGACATCATTAATTTGCGGATTAAATTTAGAGAAAAATTCAGGCCTTTCGCGCCAAGTATTTTAGAAGAGCATGTGGGCGAGTGGTTTCTGGTTGATGAGCCGACACCCTACATGGAGAAAGTCTTCCCGATCCGACCGGAAAGACAAAAAGAAATTCCGGCTGTTACCCATGTTGATGGCAGTGGTCGGTTACAGACCGTTTCTAAGCGCACCAACCCCCTTTATCACGCCTTGATCACGCGATTCTTTGCAAAGACGGGCGTTCCCATTTTGCTCAACACGTCGCTCAATGAAAATGAGCCTATCGTAAGAACACCACTCGAAGCTATTCGGTGTTTTTTGCGTACTGATATGGATGCAATTGTCATTGGCAATCATTTAATCCACCGACACGCAGCGAACTTTCCGGAAGCATTCCGCCAGCGTGTTACAGAACAGGTGTGAATACGCGAAGATGTATGCGAAGTTGTAGAAATAAAAAAGCACAATAGAATTTCAGCGAGGTAAACTCTTGTCAATTTCAGAAAAAAAATATCATCGGTGGATGCATTGGTCATTGCAGAATGCGATCGCTTTATGGTTCGTATCCACGCTTATTTTTATTGGCACTGCCGAGGCGAGCGAAGATGCCGACTTTCGACCTCTGTTCGATGGTAAAACCCTCGAAGGTTGGTCGGCCCCAGACATGCGCTATTGGTCGGTTCGAGATGGCGCCATTACTGCCGAGTCGAGTGAAAAGTTGCCTTGTAAACGCAACCAGTTCCTCGTTTGGCAACTCGGGGAATTGGACGATTTCATCTTGCGGTTGAAGTTTCGAATAGCAGGTAAACCGTCTGCAAATTCAGGCATACAATTTCGGACACAGCTTGCCGACGATGGACATGCAATTGGTTATCAGGCGGATATCGATCGCGCAGGAACCTATTTGGGCCTTTTGTACGATGAGCATGGACGAGGCATACTTGCAAAAAGGGGAGAGAAAACTGTCATCGGCCCCGACGGTGATCGTCAAACCACTCCTTTGAAGGTGAAGCAAGCAAAGGTTGATCTAGCAGGGTGGAATGACTACGAGATTATCGCTTGTGGTCCTCACATTACGCTCAAGATTAATGGTGTCACGTCAGCTGAGGTCATCGATGAGGAGAAATCGCAGCAGGATCTCTCGGGTAAATTGGCTCTGCAAATTCACTCGGGACCCGCAATGAAGATTCAGTTTAAAGATATTGAGTTGAAGCGACTACAACTATGCAATGGTCGCAAAAAGGTGGTCTTGCTTGCTGGTGCTCCGTCGCACGCCAGTGGCGCGCACGAGTTTAACGCCGGGGTAAAACTTTTGGCGAAACGGTTGCACGCTATCGATAACCTTGCGGTGGCTAGTTACCACGATGGCGGTTGGCCGAAGGATCCGACGGCACTTCAAAATGCAGATGGGTTAATAGTCTACGCAGATGGATTGGGCTCTCATCCGTTGAACGGACATCTGGAGGAGGTGGATCAAAAAACGCGACAGGGCATGGGGTTAATGTGTATGCATTATGCAGTGCATGTCGAACCGGGCGTTGCAGGCGATTTTTTCAAGAAATGGATTGGCGGCCACTACGAATCAGGTTATTCAACGAATCCACATTGGACTGCTCGAGTCGAACCGAATAAGAAACATCCGATTACACAACCGCAAAAAATGACCAACATCAACGATGAATGGTATTTTTCAATTCGTTTTCCAGACGACGCCCAAGTTACGCCGTTGCTTCAGGCAGTACCGGACAAACAGGCGCGTTCGAAGAATGGTTATCCCCCGGTTCCTTACCCACACATTCAAGCGGCGGCTGGAAAAAAAGAGACACTGATGTGGGGCTTTGAGCGACCGGATGGTGGCAGAGGAATTGGTTTTACAGGTGGACACTGGCATCACAACTGGGCACATGATGATCAGCGTGACGCAGTTTTAGGTGGCATTGTATGGGTTGCCGGTGGGAAAGTTCCCGCGGAAGGAATAGCTTCTGCATCTGTGAGTGAAGAAGAACTCAATAGCAATCTCGATCCCAAGAGCCCTCTGCTCCGGATTCAGCTTCCGGAAGCGAAAAGTAAATAACATTCCGTTGTATTTCCATAGTGGAAAGCCATTCGATGCCCTCTGCTCCCTTGCTTGAATTTAAAGACGTGTCGTTTGAAGCTGCTGGCCATAAGATTTTAGATCGCGTGAATTGGACGATGCGCGAAGATGAGCATTGGGTCCTGCTGGGCCCAAACGGTAGTGGGAAAACAACTCTTTTGCGACTGGCGACCGGGTTTCTCTGGCCCAATGCCGGAGGAAGTATCTGGCGATGTGGCCAAAAATGCATCGACTTGCGGTCCCTACGTCAAAGTATCGGTTGGGTTGCCAGTCATCTTGTTAGAGCGGTTCCCCCTGAAGAATCAGCAATCGAGACTGTGCTAAGCGGTCGTTTTGCGCAATGGGGACTCCGGCCAGCGAGTCGCCCACAGCTCACGCGCGATGATCACCATCGAGCCGCATCGCAGATGGAACAATTAGGTATCACCTCAATCACTACTAGACCTTTTGGACAACTTTCCCAAGGAGAGCAACAACGCGTGTTGATCGCTCGGGCACGCATGGCCGATCCCCTTTTAATCCTGCTGGATGAACCGTGTGCCGGACTTGACCCAGGAGGGCGCGAGCGATTGCTTGAGGATTTAAATGTCTGGCTGGCCGATTCTGACGCACCTCGGATGGTTTTTGTAACGCATCATGTGGAAGAAATTATTCCGCCGATGGGGCATACCTTGGTGCTTGACCGGGGAAAGATCGTTCGGTGTGGCTCGACCGATCAAGTGGTGAACGCGTCGTTGTTATCCGACGTGTTTCGAACCGCTCCCTGCCGCATTGAAGTTGAGAATGGCAGATATTGGCCAATCTGGGGTGATCGGAAGCGTTCCGAATGATGTTTCAACGAGGTCGATCCGAAGAAAGGCTACCCGGTGGCCGCTCAAGATTTGCTGCCGGCCGCTGGTTTGCTTTTAGATCCGCTCGATGGTTTTCAAACGCTATTTGCAATCGTTTGACGATCTCCGGGTACTGTGGGGCAAGATTGGTCGTTTCGCCAATATCAGCAACTGTGTCATAAAGTTGCACCGGATGATTCGAGAGATTTTTCACTTTGCGCGGTCGATCTTCATGATGCTTGCCCTCTTGCCACGGATAGTATTTCCATTTTCCGCTGCGTACTGTACCCGGTCCATGCAGCAAACAATACGTCTCGTGTGGACTTTTAGCGTCGGGCTTCCCCTCCATCAATGGCCAGATATTATATCCGTCAATCGGTTGGCTTGGCAGTTTGGCGCCTGAAAGAAAGGCAAGAGTCGGTAAAAGATCGACACTTGCAGTAACTTCCCGACAGATACGTCCCGCAGGAATTTTTCCTTTCCATTGCATAACCGTTGGTTCGCGAATTCCACCGTCATACACACTGCCTTTGCGCGAACGAAGTGGTAGCGAAGAACCGACCGCTGCGCCATTATCGCTCGTAAAAATAATTAATGTACGCTCCTCAATGCCGGCTCGTTGAACAGCCTGAAGAATTTGCCCGACCGACCAATCGACCTCCTCGATCGCATCCCAGATCAATCTTTCGGTGCGTCCGGCAAAAGTTGATGAAACTGCCAACGGCAGATGTACCATGGTATGCGGTAGATATAGAAAAAAGGGACCTTCCTTTTCGGCGTCAATAAAGCGTATCGCCTCCTCGGTATATCGTTTCGTGAGGGTTGTCTGGTCTGCTGGATACTCAATGATTTCTTCGTCGCGCATCAAAGGTACCCAATTCATATGCTTGTGGCCTTTTTGAAGTTGTTCAAGCGTGATGCCTTCGCGCAGAACAATCTTTTCAGAAAGCTTGTTTGCAGGATCAATCCACATGTCGTTGCTATAGGGAATTCCATAATAGGAATCGAATCCTTGCATTGTGGGCAGGCAGGGAGGCAGGTGTCCCAAGTGCCATTTTCCGATGCAAGTAGTGCGATATCCGATCGCCCGAAGCATTTCCGCAATCGTGACTTCATTAGGATGAAGTCCCTGCTTGCTGTTGGGAAAGAGCACCGCATCCATGTTCAGGCGTTGATAATGGGTGCCGGTAAGCAGTGCCGTACGCGATCCGGAGCAAACCGGACAGCCCACATAAAAATCGGTAAATAGCATGCCTTCCTCGGCCATCTTATCCAGATAAGGTGTCCGGGGTCCGGTGGCTCCATTGAAGCCCACATCCCCATAACCCAGGTCATCGATAAAAATCAGAATGACATTCGGAGGTTCTATCGAGGGTCGGTCACCCTGAATGTCCTCGTCCGCTACGCTCGTCCGCGGAAGAAAAAATACCGTTGATAGTACTGCTGCTAATAGCAGTAATGTTGGAACTTGGTATCTCAGCGGCATGGATAAAAGGGCGCATTTCATAGAAATAATCCGTGGCTCAAAATAAATGGATGCGGTGAACGGTTCTTGTTTCATTTGCAGTTAGAT
>MDTB01132463.1_pt1 | contig 11522 bp, 9 predicted proteins | sample 811161 | NCBI WGS metagenome assembly MDTB01 (sample SAMN05326650, study PRJNA326480) | marine metagenome | isolation source: seawater | place: Mediterranean Sea | collected 2009
CGCTTGGCGGCGTCGTCTTTAAGCGCTCGGGTATCGATGCGCTCGGACTTCTTCTCCTTGGGCGCTGAAGTCAGCTCTTCGGTGTATTGCTCATCGTTTACCGCTTCCTCCTTAGAAGCAGCATTTACGTTTTTAGTTTCAGTAGGTTCTGTAGTTGATTCGTCGTTCATTGGTCTTGGTCTCCCGGGGGTGAGGTGGGGATCCCAAGTTTTGTCTGCTTTGACTATCGAATCTACGTGCAAGTAAGTGGGTCCGTATCATGAAAAATCCTTTCGATACCGATATACGCTTTGCACAAGACCTTGTAGAATAAAGCAGCTCAAAACAAAGGAGCCTCCGTAACTTAAAAACGGAAGCGGTAGTCCAGTGATCGGGGTTATACCGATAGTCATGCCAACGTTGATGAAGAAGTGGACGAGGAATAAAATACTGACCCCAATGGCCAATTGCATTCCAAATCGATCTCTTGCGAGTCCGGCAATACGTATGCCGTTGGCGACCATCAGGCAAAATAGCCCGACAATGAACGCGCTTCCAAGAAAGCCTGTTTCCTCCGCGACAACGGAGAAAATAAAGTCGTTGTGTGCCACCGCTTGTGGGAGATAGCCGAGCTGCGCTTGGGTGCCTTTAAAGAGACCCTTGCCCGACAATCCACCAGTAGCGGCAGAAATTTTAGCTTGATTGGCATTCCAGCTCGCGCCGGTGCCGCTCGGATCCACTACGTCGGGGGCGACAAAGGTAAGAATCCGATTTCTTTGATAATTGTGAATAGGGAGCAGCGATTGGTAATCGCCTACCATGCTCTGTTCTCCTGTGGAACCTGAACTCTCGGCGCTGCGCTGAGCCTCCAGATATTGGCTGTAACCGTAAATATCCGCACCCAAAACAGCCAGCGCGATTGCAAATGCTGCGAAAGCGCTTAGAAAGAATTTCGCCGAAAGTCGGGAAATGTATAGGAGGGCAAAGATCATAGGTGGAAAGACAAGCGTTGAACCTAGGTCGGGCTGCAGGAAAATCAATAACATAGGTAGTAAAAAGACTCCTGCTACCTTTGCCAACACAAGAAAGGAGTCTCCAACCGTCCCTATTTCCGATCTAGCTAGGATACTAGCCGCCATTATGAGGGTGCCGATCTTCGCACCTTCGGTCGGTTGGATAGTGATGCCAATGTCGATCCATCTTCTAGCGCCCATCTGGTCGACGCTGATTGGGCTGAATGGCATGGTCAGTATCAGGCCGACGATTCCCGCCATGTAGATAAAGTGAGCGTATTGGAGGAATATTTTGTAATTGAGCGCCGAAATTAGGCTATAAATGCCAACACCCACCACTATGAAAAAGAACTGCCGCTTCCAGTGGTCTCCGTCGTAGGAGATCTGCGCTGAATAGACAAAGAGTAGGCCGATCGCGCAGAGCACGAACATGCATAGCGGGTTGAGGATGTCGAAGCGGAGACGCTCCCCCGGATACATCAGGTTCTGATATTGCTTACTAAATATGCGGCGGTAGACGGACACTTGAGAATTAGAATAGGTAATTAAGTATAAGGAATCGCACTTTCAGCGTTTCCTAGTTTCACTATTTTAGTCAGTTTACATCTCCGAGGTAGCTTGTCCTTGAGTCGAAGTTACCATCTTTGAAAAAGGGTTTGATTGCTTCAGGGAGGAAGCGACGCTTGGGTAAATCTTCTAGCGGGATCCATTCTACGGCGACCTGCTTTTTGTCGTGCTCGGTGCCTGGACCGATCCCATTTGGGTCAGGTAGTGAGCAACGAAAGACGTTCTCCACTTGGTGGAAGGCTCTGTGTGATTTATGAAATTCGTGGTTTTTACCTATGTATTCGCGCACATAGAGTAATTCTCCGATGTCGACCTTGGTGCCAATTTCTTCGAGACACTCACGTTCTAGTCCTTGGCGAAGCGTTTCCCCGTGCCTCTGCCCGCCGCCTGGCAGGATGTAGAAAATACCTGTTCGATCGCACATTTTGATGGCGAGGACTTTTTGATCAATTATGATGAGGGCTCGAGCCGCAGTTCGGATGTGACGCATGATATGATTATACCGATAGAAGCTGTCATTTTCAGGGCAAGACTCAACAGTTTATCTTTCAAAATTAAGTATCAGTTCAAGACTTCCTTGAAATTCGTAGACAATGCGTGATACATACTCGTATGGATGAAATTGTAGAGCGTCTGGGTATTGACAATTTTAATGAGCAGTTCGCGGATTCCCCTAAGCTCGTGGCACTTTTGGAGGCTTATTTTGCTGGTGTCGAAAATGCTGAAGTTTGGCATCAATTACTCGAGGCGACTGACGAGAGCGAGTTTTCGTTACATCAATGGGTCGATTCGCTTAGTATTGTAATAGCTTGGCTCGATAGCCGCGGCCTTGAATTGGCTATGAAAGAACAGATCGGCTACGTTTGCTGCGCGGGCGAGGCAGCAGGAGCAGGTGCCAATCTCACGCACCTGCCCAGTTTGGTCGCCGAGATGCTTGAAACCTATGGATGTGAGCGTGCGACTCGCATTAATGGCGAATAACTGAGGTCGGAAGGTAAATTGATTTTAGTATTCGACCTCAGTTATTCGCTATTCGTAATCTAGTCGCGAACCGCGGTTCGCGCTTGCCTGGGCGGATTAAGCGCATTTGCTCTTTAGAATGGCTCCTATAGTACAGCCCCGTTTTCTAGATTATACGACCGCTCATACTGTGAGCAACAGTTTTGGCACGCCGATCTACGTTTACGACCAAAAATCACTCGAAGCCAACGCGGCCGCTGTGCTCAAGTTTCCAAATGCCTTCGGTTTGACCGCCCGCTATGCGATGAAGGCTTCGCCCAATGGAGCCATACTGAAGATTTTTGCCAATGCAGGTTTTCACATCGACGCGTCTTCTGGGCACGAAGTCCATCGCGCGATGGCTGCGGGCATCCCCGCAAGACAAATCAGCCTGAGTGCGCAAGAGCTACCAATCGACCTCTCCGACCTACTGGATGCGGGTATCCAACTGAATGCCTGCTCGCTTGTGCAGTTGGAGCGTTTTGGTCAAATAAAGCCCGGTGGGCAAGTCGGCATTCGGATTAACCCAGGTGCAGGCTCGGGGGGTAATAATCGCACTAACGTCGGTGGTACGTCATCCAGTTTTGGTATCTGGCACCATTGGATTCCTCAGATTAAAGCGATTCTCAAAAAATACGACCTCACCGCGGTACGCATCCACACGCACATTGGTTCGGGAAGTGATCCAGATGTCTGGCTCAAAGTTGCAAAGATGAATTTTGATATTGTCCGCCAGTTTCCGGACGTCACTACGCTCAATCTTGGTGGCGGTTTTAAAGTTGGCCGCATGCCCGACGAAAAGTCGACCGACCTACAAGTCATTGGCTTGCCCGTGAAAGAGAAGTTTGAAGATTTCGCTGTCGAAACTGGTCGCCAGATCCACCTTGAAGTCGAACCTGGCACTTTTCTCGTAGCCAATGCTGGCGCCTTGTTATCGAAAGTGCAAGACGTCGTCTCGACTGGAGAGGGTGGCTATGAATTTATCAAGCTCGACACCGGTATGACCGAACTACTGCGCCCCTCAATATATGGGGCTCAGCACCCGATTAGTCTGCTACAATCTTCCAAAAAGTCTGAGGCTAAAGACTACGTGATCGTCGGGCACTGCTGCGAGTCTGGTGATATTTTGACACCAGCTGCCGGCGACCCGGAGCTTCTCGCCACACGGGCATTACCTCTCGCTGAAATTGGCGACTATTGCGTGATTGATGGTACCGGCGCCTATGCCTCCGCTATGACGCCGAAGCACTACAACTCTTATCCCGAAGCAGCCGAAGTGATACTCGATTTGAATAACGCTCCAAAATTAATACGCCGCCGCCAAAAGCTGGAAGAGATCTGGGCAAACGAATTGTAGATCGTAGCGTGTGGGCTTGTTTAGGTCTTATTTGGCAGAAAGGATTCACAAACCTGAGTAAACTCAGCGTGCACTGTTCAGCGTCGCTGTTCTTCTTCGAACATGAGGTCGTCGCTATCTTCGGGTCGATTGGCGTGTAACTCGTCGGGCAGGCAGAAATAGTAGATCATTAGCCAGAGGCTCCAGCAAGGGCGATAGAGAATTATCGGTAGTATAATCGCTCCGCTTAGGCCGAGCACCAACGCTAGACCAAAAGGAATAATTCCAGCGACGCCCAACAACAAAAATGGCGCCACATAGCCAAAGACAACGAATCCATAATTAATACAGAGCGGCCCTAGGTAATATCCGTCGCCGCGTTCCAGTGTCATCCCGCAGGAGGGGCAGCGATGGTGTATCTTCAAAAGTGACCGAAAAAGCTTAGCTTGCCCGCAATTTGGACAATCGCAACGCAAACCTCGCCGAACGATGTCGCGGTGACTTACTTTAGCGAGAGGCTTTAGCAAGGGATCAAGCATTTGTATAAAGGTAGTTCGTGCGCTTCTCGCGCCGTAGGATTGTTAGATAGGTTTGGTAAATATGATTCAAGTAACGGAGAAATAGCGGGCGAAATTATCTGTTACCTAACCTGCAAGCTCCTCTATCGATACCCCACATAGCGTAGCCAATGGGCATTATCGCGATGAAGATTTGTTATTACTCCACTAAGCAAGACTTTGCAAAGTGCTGGATCGACTCTACTATACGGCTCAACCCGTTTCGGCGGTTTGGAGAGAGGTGTTGGGTAATACCAACCTCGCTGAGAAAGTCGGCGTTGGTTTTTCGGATATCGTCAGGCTTCGCTTCGCTATAAAAATCGCATAAAAGGCTAGCGATGCCTTTAACGATTGCCGAGTCAGACTCGGACTTGAAACTACAAAGCCCTTCCTTGTAAGCAGGCACGACCCAAAGCTGAGACATGCATCCTTCAATTTTGAAAGAGTCGATGCGCAGATCTTCCGTCAGGCCGTCAGCTTTCTTACCGCGGTCTACGATGTAGCCCAGTCGTTCGTAAGCATCGGGGATGAGCGTAATCTCTTCGACGAGAGCATCTTTCTTTTGTTCTAGAGTCATAATAGCTTTAATAAAGATCTTAGATGCTGGAATTTAGAAGTCAAAAAAGCCCGACAGTTTCCTGCCGGGCATATGAAACTGGTGCTAGGCAGGCTGCTTAGAGTATGCCAGCGTAAATTGCATTTTCGCCCAACTCCTCCTCGATGCGGAGTAGTTGGTTGTATTTTGCAATACGATCGGAGCGGCTCATAGAACCTGTCTTGATTTGGCCGGCATTGGTCGCTACAGCGATATCGGCGATAGTTACGTCTTCAGTCTCACCAGAACGGTGGGAGATGACGGAGTTGTAGCCGTTGACTTTACCGAGTTCGATGGCTTCAAGGGTTTCGGTAAGGGTACCGATTTGGTTGACCTTCACTAGAATCGAGTTGGCAACGCCTAGATCGATTCCCTTTTGGAGGAACTTAACGTTGGTTACGAAAAGGTCGTCACCGACGAGCTGTACTTTTTCGCCGATGGCGTCGGTGAGTAGCTTCCAGCCATCCCAGTCATTTTCGTCGCATCCGTCTTCGATCGAGTCGATGGGGTATTTAGCTGTGAGTTCAGCAAGGTAAGCAGCTTGTTCGCCTGAGTTTCGCTTCGCGCCACCTTCACCTTCGAATTTAGCGTAATCGTAAACGCCGCCTTCGAAGAACTCGGAGGAAGCGCAGTCCAGTGCGAATGTGATGTCGCTACCGACTTTGTAACCGGCTGCTTCGACCGCCTTGGTCAAAGTATCGAGGGCATCTTCGGTGCCTTCAAACTTTGGTGCGAAACCACCTTCGTCACCCACAGCAGTACTGAGGCCACGGTCGTGGAGCACTTTTTTGAGGCTATGAAAGCACTCGGCGCCCATGCGAATCGCTTCGCTGAAAGTTTCAGCACCAATTGGGCGGATCATGAACTCTTGGAACGCGATAGGCGCGTCAGAGTGAGAACCACCATTTATGACATTCATCATAGGCACGGGGAGCACCTTGGCGTTTGGACCACCGATGTATTTGTAAAGAGGAAGGCCAAGTGCATCCGCTGCGGCGTGAGCGACTGCTAGGGAGACACCAAGCATGGCGTTGGCGCCGAGCTTAGCTTTGTTGGCAGTCCCGTCGATTTCCAGCAGAGCCTTATCGATGGTTAATTGGTCGCAAGCGTCGAGACCAACGAGCTCGGGGGCGATCACGTTGTCGACATTATCGACCGCCTTAAGAACACCCTTACCGAGGTAGCGATCTTTGTCCCCATCGCGCAGTTCGACAGCTTCGTGCTCGCCAGTGGAGGCGCCCGAAGGTACAGCAGCGCGTCCGATGATTCCGGACTCAAGCTCGACGTCGACTTCGACAGTTGGATTGCCACGAGAATCGATGATTTCGCGGGCGCGGATATCTGTAATGATAGTGCTCATAATGAAAGCGTTTTGATTTTTAATTGAGATGGTTGGGTTGCCTCCGGTTGAATGGTCAGTCGGATAATCGGACAACGAGGATGTTGTTGTGCATCTCCCGCTTACACTGTCAATGCTTCCCGAATAAGGATTTTTTATGATTAGGAAGATGCGAACTTATTAGTAAGCTTTAATTATTATTTATTTAAACTGGATTAGCTTGGTTATGTCCCAGTCAGCCGACTTCACTAGGAAGTGTTGCATGATCCTTTATGCTGATAGCATTGAGCTCTCTTGAAGGTGTCAGCGCGTGCCCTCTTGGCGCTAGCGATGTCTCACAAAAAACACAGACCTCGAAGAGTCTACGTTTTGAAAAGTTAATTAGTTTAATCTCCTAGCGAGCTTGCTGCTCATACATGCTCACACGCTGCTGCCATAGGATGGCTAAGGGACTGGCCTGAATTTGTGCGATGTATCGGTCATACTCTTCGCTGCGATCGGCAACGTCGGCATCCACAGCAAGGTGATAGGCGGCTTCGGCACGGGCGACCTCAGCTAAGCTATTGTTTACTGCGATGTCGGCTAGTTGAGCAAGGGCGGCCTCTTCGTTGCCGATGTAAAAATTGGCAAAGGCTTGGCCGAGTAGGGCGCGACCAGAAAGAAAGTTGGTGGCCAGTGCATCGGCAGCGATACCATAGAAGTTGAGTGCTTTCTCGAACTCCTTTGCAGAGTAGGCTTGATCGGCTACTGTGAGCGCAGCGAGTCCGCCGAGATCTTTGTTGCTGTTAGCTTTAGCGAAGTCAGCTAATGTTTCGTTGGCTATAGCCTCAGCGTAGGCATTCTGTAGCCCAGCTTCGGCGTGACTTTTATACATGTGCATGCCGTTGAGCGCGATGATGAGCAGGGCAAGCACGAAGATACAGCTACTGATAAAGCCCTTGTTCTCCATCCAATACATGCTGATGCGATCTTCGAGAGAGATTTCTTCGGACTCTTCGACATCGACTAAATTACGCTCATCGACGAGGTCTTGCTGGTTCTCAGGAAGGGTAGGATTGTTAATTTTGTTTTTTTGTGGTCGGTTCATTTTTTGAAAAAGATGAAATTTTGATATGCTGGAAGGTTAGCCGTTAGGGCGGGGCTAGTAAATTGAAAACTGTATAATTGGCGTGAGCCGCTTAGTCGAAGACAACTGTTCGGTTGTTGTAAACTAATATGCGGTTGTCGAGGTGTAGGCGGATGGCTTGAGCAAAGACGGATTTTTCCAGATCGCGGCCTTTTCTAATGAGGTCAGGTATGGCATTGCGGTGATTGATTCTTGTGACGTCTTGGTGGATGATGGGACCTTCGTCCAGATCAGCCGTGGCGTAGTGAGCCGTAGCGCCGATGATTTTGACTCCGCGTAGGTGCGCTTGGTGGTAGGGCTTACCCCCAGCAAATGCGGGCAAAAAGGAGTGATGGATATTGATGACAGGACAACCTACTTTGTTTACTAAGTCGTCGGAAAGTACCTGCATGTAGCGTGCCATGACTATGAGCTCAGCACCATGCTCGTGCACTATTTTGAGCTGTGCAGCTTCCGCTTCGGCTTTAGTGTCTTTGCTCACTGGAATGTGGTGGAAGGGCAAGCCGTAGCGTTTGGCGTCCTCTGCTAGCACGTCGTGATTGGAAATAATGCAGCTGAGTTCCCCGGCCATTTCACCGGAACGGAAGCGGAGAATGGTGTCATGGAAGCAGTGGTCGGTCTTGGAAACGAAGAGGGCAACCTTGGGGCGGTCAGTCGACTTTGCGACTTTGGCTTTCATGCCGAGTTCTTCAGAAGCGAATTTTTCAAAATTGGCGGCTTCCTCGTCGATCTGGCCAGAGGGGCTCCATTCCACACGTTGAAAGAAAATGCCCGCTTCGGGATCCTCGTGTTGGTCGGCGTGGACGATATTGCTGCCGCGCAGAAAAATCCAGCTGGATACTCGCGAGACCAGACCTGGTTGGTCGGGCCCGTGCAGCAGTGCAATAATAGTCGGTGTTTTCATCTAGAAAGTGTGTAGACAAAGGGAAATTGGCTTAAAATCAAGGGGATAAGAAAGCACATTACTTGATCTGAGCGCGTTGGCAATATCTTCAATTTTTACCTTTGTGGCAACCTTGTATTTATCCGAGGCGATTGCGTAAATCCCAGGGTGTAGTAGCGTAATGCTCCGGTTGGTTAAGGCATGTAGCAGGCTTACTTCGGATTGGCTTCTTCGCTGTAACTTTGGATCGAGCGGATTTCGTAGCCATTCTCACGGATCGACTTGATGCCGTCCACAGCAGCGGAGGCTGCTGAGATTGTCGTCATGATGCAGATGTTGTGCTTCACCGCTTCAGTGCGAATTTCGTTCTCGTTTTGACGAGGCACGGTGCCTTGCGGAGTGTTGATAATGAGCGAAACCTTATTGTTCTTGATCAAATCAATCACATTCGGCCGACCTTCGCTCAAGCGGCAGACGTTTTTGACTTTAATGCCGTTTTCCTTGAAGAGCTTTCCAGTGCCAACTGTGGCGAGGACGCCAAAGCCGAGTGCACTCAGACCCTTGGCTATTTGCACTGCGCGTTCTTTGTCTGCGTCTTTAACGCTAATAAAGACGTCGCCAGAGTCGGGGAGTGCAGGCTTGGCAGCCATTTGAGATTTGGCGAACGCCACGCCGAGGTTTTTGTCGAGGCCCATGACTTCGCCGGTCGAGCGCATTTCCGGACTCAGCATGATTGGAGCACCAGGAAAACGATTGAAGGGGAAGACAGACTCTTTGACTGCCCAGTAGGGCGGAATGATTTCTTTGGTGAACCCGAGGTCCTTTAGCTTTTCACCGGCCATGATGCGAGAGGCAAGTTTGGCGAGTGGCACACCGATCGCCTTGGAGACAAAGGGTATGGTGCGGGAGGCTCGTGGATTGACTTCAATTATGTAAAGCTCGTCGTCTTTAATCGCGTATTGCACGTTCATAAGACCGACAACTTCGAGCTCTTTAGCGAGCGCGTAACTAGCTTGGCGTACCGTTTCTAACATCTCTTCAGAGAGCGTGTGGGGTGGCATCACCATGGCGGCATCGCCAGAATGGACACCTGCAAATTCGACGTGCTGTAGCATACCCCCGATGACGGTGCTCTCGCCGTCGGAGATACAGTCGACATCCAGTTCGTAAGCGTCTTCAAGGAATTTATCTAGGAGCACGGGGGTGCCTGGTGCGACATCAAATACCTCGCGCACAATTTTCTTCATCTCGTCCATATCATAGACGATAAACATACCGCGACCGCCGAGAACGAAGGATGGACGAAGAAGGATTGGGAAGCCGATTTCTTCGGCGCGCTCGTAAGCTTCTTCGAGGCAATTCGCGATGCGGTTTTCTGGCTGTTTTAGGCCGACGCGGTCGAGGATATCGCGGAAAAGATTTCGGTCTTCTGCGGCGTCGATCATAGAAGGTGAGGTGCCGATGATGTTGACGCCGTGTGCCTCGAGTTCAGTTGCGAGGTTGAGCGGTGTTTGGCCGCCGAATTGTACGATCACGCCGTCACACTTTGATTGATAGTAGATTTCTAAGACGTCCTCAAGTGTGAGCGGTTCGAAGAAAAGTTTATCCGATGTATCATAGTCGGTCGAAACAGTTTCAGGATTTGAGTTAACCATGATCGTCTCGTAGCCTGCTTCGCGTAAAGCGAAGGAGGCGTGAACACAGCAGTAGTCGAACTCGATGCCTTGGCCAATCCGGTTAGGCCCACCGCCAAGAATCATGATTTTTTTCTTATCGGAAACGGAGATCTCGTTTTCCGAGCCATAGGTCGAATAGTAATAAGGTGTGAAAGCTTCAAATTCAGCCGCACAGGTATCGACGAGGCGGAAGTCAGTCATCACGCCTAGCTTTTCACGGTGTTTACGCACAGACTGGCGGTTGCAGAGGCACAAATCCGCAATTAGGGCATCGCTAAAGCCAGCCTCTTTCGCGGTCTTCATGAGATCTACATTGAGATTTTCTAGCTTGCTCTTCTTGAGCTCGAGCTCGATTTCTACCAGTTGACGTAGCTGATCGATGAACCACGGATCGAGCGCACAGAGGTCGAAAATTTCCTCGTCGGTCATGCCGTTGAGTATGGCATGGCGAAGCCAAAAGACGCGCTCGCAGGTTGGAATCGAGATACCTTGGCGGATGGCCTGCATGTCTATGATTTTGTCGGTAAACTTGGCTGGGCCGACGAAGCCCTTCGCGCCGATTTCGAGTGAACGAAGCGCTTTTTGGAAGGATTCTTTAAAAGTACGCCCGATGGCCATGGCTTCGCCCACGGACTTCATCGCGGAAGTCAAAGTGGTGTCAGCACCGATGAATTTTTCAAAAGTGAAACGCGGGATTTTCGTCACTACGTAGTCGATGGTCGGCTCAAAGCTAGCAGGGGTCTCGCGTGTGATGTCGTTCTGCAACTCATCAAGGCTGTAGCCGACTGCGAGTTTTGCAGCAATCTTTGCAATGGGGAAACCGGTCGCCTTCGAGGCCAGCGCGGAGCTGCGAGAGACACGAGGGTTCATCTCGATCACGACCATGCGCCCATTGCTTGGATTGACGGAAAACTGAATATTGGAGCCACCGGTTTCGACACCAACTTCGCGAATGCAGGCAAACGACGCATCGCGCATAAGTTGGTATTCTTTGTCAGTTAAAGTCATGGCCGGAGCCACGGTAATGGAGTCACCCGTGTGGACGCCCATCGGGTCAAAATTTTCAATCGAGCAGATGACTACGCACTGATCCTTGTGGTCGCGCATGACTTCCATTTCGTATTCCTTCCAGCCCAGTAGACACTCTTCGACTAGCACCTCAGTGGTGGGGGACATATCGAGGCCGTTCTGTACCATCTTCTCGTATTCCTCGCGGTTGTAGGCGATGCCGCCCCCAGAGCCTCCAAGTGTGAAACTGGGGCGAATGATGATGGGAAAGTCGCCAATTAAATCGTCTGCAGCTTCGAGCGCAGCTGCCAGAGTTGTTACAGTCGCTGATTTAGCAACATCGAGACCGATCTTGAGCATGGCCTGTTTGAAAATATCGCGTGCCTCGCCTTTGATAATGGCCTCAGGCTTCGCGCCGATCATTTCCACGCCGTATTTTTCGAG
>MDTB01182044.1_pt1 | contig 11522 bp, 11 predicted proteins | sample 811161 | NCBI WGS metagenome assembly MDTB01 (sample SAMN05326650, study PRJNA326480) | marine metagenome | isolation source: seawater | place: Mediterranean Sea | collected 2009
AACGTCACCTACTCTGCCTGCTTAGTCGCTAAAATTGAAGAGATGATCGAAACTGGCAAGGCGCCCTTTCCTGCCGAGCGCACCCTTATTGTCAGTGGTGCTTTAGAGAGTTGCTTAACCTCAAAGATTGAAGATCACAAAAAGCTGGAGACGCCGCATCTAAGCGTGCTTTACGAAGCACCGGAAGAGTCACACCACGCGCACTTTTAAATGTATTGAGCGTATCGCTAGCTGAATGGGCCGCCCTCTCCTGCGCACTGATCTGGGCAATCAATGGGCTGCTGCTGCGAACTCAGTCCGAACACGTTACTCCCGGTGCCATGAACGCCATACGATGCTCTGTAGCTGGCGCGGCGTTTTGGCTGGCTCTTCCGTTTGATAGCGTCCCCTTAGATAGCCTGCTAAAAGTAACGTCTGGCGAGTGGGTCATGATGCTAGCCGCTCTCAGCTTAGGTGTGGCTCTTGGCGACACGCTTTACCTAGTTGCCATGAAGGAAATCGGTGTCTCTCGCACGCTAGCGCTAACCGGTACTTTTCCACTGACAACGCTGTTCTGGCAGACTCTACTGCTCGATGCACCCTTCAGTTCAACTCTGCTGTTGGGTAGTGCACTTGTCGTAGGAGGGCTATTCTTCCTTTCGCGCAGCAGCGCTACCGACGAGCGGCCCTTGCGCCTGCACTGGGGTATTACCCTATCTCTTATTGCGGCCTTATGCTGGGGCTTCTCCGCTACGTTGCTCAAACCGGCGACCGCACATATGAGCACAATCCAAGCGAACGCTATTCGTATGCCGCTAATTGCTCTGCTGCTATTCGTTGTGCGTGTACTACCTAGCGGCAACGAGCACCTACGTGGCATACAAGTGCGTAGTTTGCTGATCGTCAGTGCGACTGGTATACTAGGTAGTGGCGTTGGCGCCTACCTTTTCATCTACGCCATAACGCAAGACGACCCGGCTAAGATCGTTACGCTGACCTCGATTTCACCGCTGTTTGGTATGCTGCTAGCTGCTGTGTTCTTAAGAGAGAGGGTTACGCTGCCAATCGCTCTAGGTGTGGTGCTGTGTATGGGGGGCGTTTACGCAGTGCTTTGAGGTCCTACCAACACAATAAATTGCAGATCAATGCAAAAAATTTATTTGCGGATAGTTGGTTTATCCGTTTTCTGGTTTGTACCACCACACTTTACGCCATATGCGTACGTTGGCACCTGATGAAATACTCATCATCGTATTTTTTAAGTATAAAATTTCGAAGAAATACTTCTCAGGCCCGGATAGAATTGTTCCATCACTAAAACTTTTCCTTCCACCAGCCGTTTCTACAAACACACGATCTTCACCTATCAGAGCAGCAGACAAGATCTTACGTATGAAGCAAGCCCCATTTGAATAAATCTCCACGTTGTTTTTTCGCTCCAAATCATATGGTATGCCTATCAGGTCTCTACCGTGGCGATCCTTTTGATATACACGCTTTCGAAGCTTTCTTTCGCTTTGGGACGCGCACGCTTCCCAAATACTTCCATCTCCTAACTCAACGTCACTCGAGGTTTCTGTGTAGTGATGCGAACAACACAAGTAATCTTTCGTCACATATTTGCCCATTGCATCAGTACCGGATTCGCTTACCTCACCGTATATATCTGATAGCATCGCATCAATGGCGGCAATGCCCGTCCAATCACCTGTAATGGGGTCATCGGACAGCAACATGCTTGGCTCAAAATCCATCAACACCATCGCACGACAGCAGATGTTCATATTCAAACGCTCTTGACCCGCAATAATTCGCCCCAACGTATTATTAGTGATACCCAAAGCATTAGCTAGATCTGTTTGGCTCCACCCGCGGACTGCCATAGCCTGCGCAAGGCGACTACCAATATTTTTTGAATAGACTTTTTCCTGATCCTTGCCGGTTACACACCAGTCCTGTGAACCACTCTTAACACTTTTCAATTTCACAATAGGTACGGACATGTCGTCATTCACTCCAGGCTAATAAACTCTGTTTTAGCCTTCACTCAACTGGAACCAAACCTTGCGCTGTATACGCACACCAGCGCCCTTGGAGATACTCATAATTGAGTTCTTCAAATAGAGCATATTCGCGGTGCTACACGTACCATACAGCGCACCGTTATCAACCATTCTCCTCTGGTTTTTCGTCTGCACAAACAGGCAGTCCTCACCTATCAAGACAGCAGAGGCGACTTTACGCACAAGGCGAGTTCCCATTGAAGTGCGCAGGTTTTCTTCTCTCTCTGTATCGTACGAAATTCCCATCAGATCTCTGCCGTGATGTGCGGTGTCGTATACGCGCTGTTGTAGAGAGACACCATTTTTTGCAAATAGATTGCCTCTATTTTCTCCATGTTCTGTATCGAACGCGGAATTGTCCGCATAATGATGCGAACAGCACAAATAATCTTTCGCCACATACTTACCTAAAGCATCAACGCCAGACTGACTTTTATCTCCATATACGTCTGTCAGCATTTCATCAATAGCGGTAATACCCGTCCAGCCACCTGGAATAGGCCCTTCGGAAAGCAACAAACTCGGCTCGTAGCCCATTAACTCCATTGCACGGCAGCAAAGGTTCATATTCAAACGCTCTTGGCCGGCTATGATGCGGCTTAGCGTATTGTTAGTAACATCCAGTTGGTCAGCCAACCGAGTCTGGCTCCACCTGCGAGCTCTCATTGCCTGAGATAATCGACTGCCTATCTGCCTCGAGTAATACGCCTCTCCAGATTTAGCTTGATGATTCTTCACCTGTCCTGATGTCTTTTTAGCTACTATGACCGCTTCGGATTGACTCACTAAATCCTGCGTGCTCATATCACACCTTTTCGGTGAAACGTACATTCCATTTTTCAGTTGAGTTATCTCTCTTTAATCTCTGCCCAGTGTCGCCTCACGATTTTTGGCACTAATCGTCCATTTCTTTCGTAGTCTTCTAATGGACGCTCGAGCTCGAGATGCTCGATATATCGCACTGTGCGCTTGAGATTCGAGTTATCTATCGACGTTATATCAACGTCGAATACCACAACGACTTGTTCTCCAGCAATGTATGCCTTGCGGAGAGTCGAATGTCGCTCAGTATTGTTTTCGCCTGACGCCGCAAGATTGAGCTCGCGCTCGCGCTCATACGTGATACCCTCTCTCGGTCGCCATGGGTTTTTCGTCTCAGCACCAGTAAATTCTTCGTCGCGCCCGCGAAACATCAAATATTTTGGACTGATGTACTCTTTGTAACTCTCGATATGTGCCTTTGTTGTGCAGTTGTGTATCGTCGTTAGCATCCGATCTATAGACGCGATGCCGGTTAAACTAACGACTGGAAGGTCACGGTTTGCGTCAAAGAGCACCTCGGCGGTCGTGCCACATGCCTGAGCAATATCGTATACCAGAGCTATCACATTCCTGTATGTCGAACCCGACAGCATTCGCTGTATTGTCTTACGATCAACTCCAACGGCTTTAGCCAATGACTGATGTGAGTGCGACGAACTAGCATATAATTTCTGCAAACGGATCCAGAACAACGACGACTGATGAAATTTATGAGTTGGTCGATCATGGACCGAACTACCGTCTTGTCTATCATTCGATTCAATCGTTTTGAACATTCGCAACGTCTTCTTCGTGGAGTTTTCCATGAATGGCCGATTCTATTTTTACAGAGCTCAAGCTAAGCTAACACACAGGAAATACTTTTCAAATAAAATTTGTACCACATCTGGGGCATTATTACTTTTTCCGTACTAAAAAATTAGAGGAAATGCTCGTGGAAAAGACAAATTTGTCTCATCTTGTCGTGGCCAGATATCCGTTTAGCGTTTTTGAGTTACGCTAAAAATAAGCGCAAATAGACCTAAACCGAATAGGTTTTTGGCTTGCTAGTTGTGTTGATATAAATTTGGATGTAGAGAACAACTGCCACACGCGCTACTCCGATAAGTCAGCCTACCAGCAGCTTTTCAGTCGTAGCAGAGAAATCCATATGAAACGCGCCACAAATAAAAAGTCTGGCCTTTCAGCCCAGTTAGCAGCACTGCCAATGCGAAATACCTTCAATACATTGTCGACATTATCGGGTAAGTACATGATATGTTGGCTGTTTGGACTGACCCTGCTAACCGCCTGCAGAGACGGCGGTCAATCCGAAGGTGATACGATCGACTTCGCGCGCTGGACAAACCCCATTACAGGCACCGTTGTCGAACTGCCCGAAGGGTGGCGCCATAGTCCGGACACGGCGTCAAGCGGCCAGACCGTCGTCGGCTACTTTCTGCCGCGCTACGCTTGGATGAAGGGTCAGTACGGACACATCAGCCTACACCATGAAGACCTATCGGATAAGACGTTCAGCATAGAGGAGTATAGCAAACGCCTAGTCACTTACCTTCAGCGTAAAGCCGAGAGCGTTACGCAAACGGTCTATTCCAAAGGGTCCGAAATGGAGAAGGCACATTTCGAGGTGGAAACGGTTTATCAGCGCAAGCGCAAGGTGCTACGCTGCCTAATTTGGACACACGGCGACGGCCATTTTTGGTATTCCATTACCGAAATGCTAGCCGATAACCGCACCTTTATTGCACAAGCTATGCCCGTCGTAGATTTACTCGTGGAGAGCGTCGCGTCTAAACCTGCACCTTAACAACGACTTTTTTAATTGGCCGCGGTGCGTCTATAGCCATGCCCGGCATATGCGCATCCTGCGGCTTTAGGATGGTGAAATAGCCCGCGCGAAGCGTGTAAAATTCCCCCTTGCCTTCCAACGTATAGAAATCCTTTTCCTCATCGTAGGGATTGGCCTCCATGCCCTCAACCGGACGATAACCCATATGTTCAGCACCAGAAGCTACATACTGTACATCCAAATAAGCATGATGCGCTTCCCAAAAGCCCTCACTCTTAGGCTTGGAGTCATACTCTTGTACGAGTGCATAAACTGCATCACCATCAATATCATAGCGACCGGGCGTCACTTGGCTAAAGTCTGTATCCTGTAGATAACGCAGCGCTTTTTCAATACTTGTCCCCAAAGCATAATACTGCGCTGCGTTTTCCAACTCATCGACAATCATTTTTCCCCCTTATGTTTTTCACATAGCATTACGTAACTTAATTGCACAGTCCCACAATATTTTTCCGAACCCAGAACACTCGTCCAATAATAGAGATCGTGGGTGACTCAAACCACGCCGCCAAGCTTAAAGTTAGCCAGATCCTCCAAAACCTTCAGAATGGCAACGTGATCGGCTTGGGCATCACCGTGTGCTAAGCAACTATTGTAAAGCTGCCATGCATTGGTCGCACTCGGCAACACCATACCCAGTTCCTTGGCCGCGCTAACAGCTAATCCCAAATCTTTTTGTTGTAGCTCTACTCGAAAACTCGGATCAAAGTTTCGCTCCAGCATGCGCTGGCCATGGTTTTCCAAAATGAGCGAATGAGCAGCGCCCCCCATAAGTGCCTGTCGCACCTTATGTGGATCAGCTCCTGCCTTAGCAGCGAAGAGTAGCGCCTCTGCCACAGCTTCCACTGTAATCCCAACGATAATCTGGTTAGCCACCTTACACACCTGTCCATCACCATTGCGCAAACCGATCAACGTAACGGTGGTGCCCATTACATCAAAGAGTGGTTTAACCTGATTGAAAGTCGCTTCTGGACCGCCCACCATAATAGTCAGTTCACCCGTTTCTGCACGCCCCGCGCCTCCGGACACTGGCGCGTCCAAATAAGCGCATCCCAGCGCGTTGATGCGGCGCGCAAAATCAATGGTCGCCGTGGGCGAAATAGAGCTCATATCGATAACCGTCTGGCCGGGCCGCAGTCCATTGGCCACTCCTTCCTCAGCAAAGAGCACCGTTTCCACGTCGGGCGTATCTGGCACCATCACAACGACGGTATCAGATGCTCGGGCTACTTCGCAGTTGGTCGGCTTAACCTGGGCGCCGCCATCGAGCAGATCTCTGGGCAGCGGGGGATCAAAGTCGACAAGGACCAATTCGTAGCCGGCCGCTTGCAGGTTGCGGGCCATAGGACAGCCCATGATGCCCAGGCCAATAAAGCCTATAACGGGTTTATCGCTCAAAGCCTTTTCTCCTATAAGTCGCTCTCTTCGGCGATGGTGTCCCAACCGGCGATGCGCACACTATCTTCTATCTCGCCGATGGCAATATTGGCGAAGGTCAGCGCCAGCGTGCCTTCTTCCAGATGACCACCAAAGCCGTTGCGCTCGTCGGAAAAATCGACATGGCAGTGCACCTTGCCGTCCAGAATAAACCCGTTGAACGAGCAAATATCGAGCGGCTGGATGCTCTTGGGATAGCTCTCTTGGGGCGGCAGTTCGTTGCTCATAACCACGTGAAAGTGCGAGTGACTACAGGAGCCAAAGCCGGTCAAGATCAGCCCGTTTTTAATGTTGTGCTCCTGCACAGCCTGACGCAGGCCCAGCAAGATGTCTTCACCGGGTGCAATGCGCACAAGCACCACCCGTTTCATACTCGTTTCACGCGAAATCACAGCGATATCTCCTTTGGTTATACAGCACCAAACAATCGAGGTGCACTATCTCACACATAACGCGCACTCAGGGTGCGCAAAAGAGCCCTATACGCCGTAGCCGAGCAGGTGCGCGCGACGCCTCTATGCGCAGGCGAACGCGCCGGATTGTAACGCGGCTGAAACGCTCCAAGCGCTTATAGCCGATGCAGCCACCGCGAATTATTTCCTTCCACTGACCTTCGTGCAAGCCCTCCAAGACAAAGCGTTCGACCCGCTGCCCCTCTTCAATAGCCTCCTGCAGCAGCAGGCGGTCGACCGTTTTCTCGGCACCTAAGTCTAGCGTTAATACGTCGATATCTGATTGGGCAGACCAGTGGCTATCCCCCGCGCCGTCCACGGCCGCACCTCCCCCCTGAGCAAGGCGCGCCACGTCTTCGTCAAACGTCGCATCAAGCACCGCGCGCAGCTCGTTTAAACGCTCCACGTCGTTTTCGTGAAAGAGGCCGCGCTGGTCTGGGGGCACGTTGAGTAGCAGCACACTGTTACGCCCTACAGAGCGGTAGTAAATGTCCAGCAGATGTTCGAGGGACTTGACCTGCAGGTCCTGCGAGGCGTGGTAAAACCAGCCCGGCCGAATTGATACGTCACACTCGGCCGGATACCAAAAGGACACTTCGCTCTCCGCCAAGTTGTCGCGGCTGCCTAAGTCGTTAGCTCCGTTGTCCACCTCAAGAAAGTCGACGCCGCGCTCGCCCTGACCGCGCGGGCCGGCCACTACGCTCCACTCGTCGTCGCGCGCTAGCCCCGACTCATTGCCCACCCAACGCACGTCCGGACCGCAGATAGCGATGGCCGCCTTGGGCTGCAGCTGACGCACGAGCGCGTAGTAGCTATCCCAGTCGTACTCCTGTCGCTTGCCGTTGGGTCCTTCGCCGCAGGCACCGTCAAACCACACCTCTGCGATGGGCCCGTAGTTACTGAGCAGCTCGCGCAGCTGGGCACGGAAAAACGTGTTGTACGCAGGTGTATCGCCGTAGCTGCGTTCGCGGCGATCCCACGGCGAACAGTACACGCCAAACTTTAGCCCAGCACGCGCGCAGGCCGCACTCACCTCGGCCACGATATCGCCCCTTCCACCGCGCCACGGGCTGTTTTTGAGCGAGTGCTCGGTGTGTGCGCTGGGCCACAGACAGAATCCGTCGTGATGCTTAGCCGTAAGAATCAGCAGCTTCATACCGGCGTCGCAGCAGGCGGCCACCCACTGGTCTGCGTCAAACTCCGTCGGATTAAAGAGGGCGGGATCTTCCGCGCCGTCTCCCCACTCACGATCGGTAAACGTATTGATGCCAAAGTGAGCAAACGCAATGTACTCCAACCGCTGCCACGCCAACTGGCGCGCCGTTGGGCGCGCCGCCAGCGCCTGTGCGAGCACGTCGTTACTGTCCACCCTATTTTCTCCCGTCTATGACACTTTGAAGCAAGCCTACTGAGCCGCCTTTTGGCGCCGTCGCTCGCGCGCGTTGCGCGGCATCTTTTCACGCAGCTTGTTCACGCCGTTTTCTGCCTTGGTCAGATTAAAGGCGTCGTATAGCTCACCCGTAGCCGTATAAGCGCGATACACCAGCTCATCTCCATCAACCTCGATAATTTGATAGAGCTGGGTGTCTTCAGCCACGCGGCGCATGAGCGGATGAACGGCGCTCTCGTACATCTTGGGGCCGCTTACCGACACCACATACACCGTTCCGCTGTCGTCGTCGCGCACGCTCAACCCGCTGCGCACGTTGCGCGTACGCCCGTAGGTATGGTCGTGTCCCTGTAGGACCAAATCAACCTCATAGCGATCGATAATGGGCATCCATAGGGCACGCAGGTCGGCGTTGTCGCGCTCGGCCGCCGCAGAGAAAATGGGATGGTGAAACGTCAGCACCGTCCAGTGCTGCGGATTGTCGGCCAGCACGCCGTCGAGCCATGCGACCTGCTTTTCAAGCTGCTCGTTCGTGTTGAGCACGACGATGCGCACGCCCTGATAGTCGACGTAATAGGCCGTTTCTTCCAGGCCTTCCGGGCCGTGCATCGGCAGAGTAAACTGCGGGCGCCAATGCGTCGACAGGTGGCGCGTCCCGCTTTCATCAGATCCGTACTCGTGGTTGCCGACGGCCGGAATGCTCGGTAACATACCGTTAAGCCATCCGCCCGCATTAAACCACTCACCCCACTGTGCGTCGCGATTGTGCCGGTCGATCAAGTCCCCAGCGTGTATGACAAAGCGCGCATCGCTGGCGTGCTTGTAGGCCTGACGAATCACGCGCGACCACTGCGACTTAACCTCTCGCTGCGCATCCCCAAAGTAGATAAAGGAAAACGGCTTGCGCTGACGGCTGGCCGTTCGAAACTGAAACCACTCACTCCAATTGGCACCGTCGCCGACACGATATGCATAGAGCATTTCGGGTAGAAGCCCCTTGAACTCCACGGAGTGATAGCTGGCCTCGCCCAAATCCGTCGACAGTTTCTGCGTAGTTGCCAGCACTGTCACGGCACTGTCTTGCATACCTTCAATGCGGCCAAAGCCACCGTGCGGCGTCGCCACCGTGAGTTCGGCCACGGCGCTGTCGACGCGCGCGGCCGTGCGCCAGGTGACTGCCTGCGACGTAGCCGGATCGTCTGTCCACGTCAGCACGATCCGATCGGGCACATCGAGCGGACGGTGCAGCTCAACTTCAGGAACGGGTTCAGGAGTGTGGGCGTAGACCACCGCTACCTGCAGGGAAAACACTAGAGCAGGTAGCACGATTTTTACTGTGGAAAACATGCAATTCCTTTCGACTTATACAGCGGTGCAATATCACATCGTATTCAAAGAACGAATACGAGGCGTGCACTTGGCAAGGCAGGCGCAATAACGCCATACCTCAACACATATGGGACCGCTGCCGCACCCACAGGCGCGGCGTCGGCCCTATCCCAAATCCGTATACTTAGCAATGGGCGCGGCGTGCACCGCGCGCTCGGCACCGGCCTGCAGTGCATCAATTTCGCGCTGAGCAGCCTGCACCTGTGAACCGTTATCGAGCACCTCAAGCCCCATGCGCACTCGGTGCGTTTGGCCCGGGCCCAGCTTCACGAGGCGCCCGTGGGTGCGTTCAAAAGACTTAGCGTTGGGGTAGTCGGTTGCCGGCTCTAGGCCCGTCACGTAGCCATCGGCTTCCGACGCCGTATTTTTCCACTGGGTGAAAGCCGGTAGTTCGTTCTTGTTGAAGCGCAGCAGAAGGGCCCGATCGGCGGCTGCATTACGCAGCATCGCCATCGTGGCGCCGTCGTCTTCGGCCAGTAAATCATACCAGTAGACCTGCTCGACGTAGCCCGCCGTCGGTCCTAAGTACTCCTCGTACGCATCGAGCCCTTCAACGGCGCGTGGATCGCGCGGAGCCACTTCCTTAGCAGCCACCTCTAGACGCGATCCCGCCTCGAGAAACGGCGCGCCAAAATTACAGTGGTAGAGCAGCTCCATCTCAGCATCAATGCCCTTCATATTGGTGACCTCGTCTTCTATAAGCAGTTCGTTCGACCCCACGCACGTCGAGGCGGTGGCCACGAGCCTATACTGCGGACAGAACAGTCCCGCTTCATGCACTTCGCCACGCACCACGAGTATTGCCGGATCGCCAGGGACGACGAGTACCTCTACGCGCCAAGCGGGCAGGTTAGCAATCTTGCCGTGCAGCGTCAGGTCGACCTGCGTCGGCACGCCCATGTTATTGGGCACGACGTCCGGCCCCGGTGCTCCCGTCGAATCGAGTCCACAGCGCACGATGGCCTCGTCAAAGCCAGCCAGCCAGCCCAAGCCGCCCCGGTCCTGCAGGTCGACCAAATTGGGGTGGACGGGTCCGCGCGCCGGCGAGTTCCAGCCGATGTCTAGGCCGTTGTATTGACCCTTCCAAATTCCCATACCACGCGTAGGTAAGATGGAAAACGACAGGGCGCCATTGTCCACTTCTATAACGTCTACGCCATCGCCGGGACCGCCGCGCAGCACGCGTTTCTCAATAGACCAATTGCCTTCCATACCCAGGTCGACCGACGTCAACTTAAACGTCTCTAACCATACGCCGCGTTCGGCATCTGTCAGCAACCAAGACTTCTCTCCTGTCATGATCCCTTCTCCTTTTCGAGTCTATGCTGGCTATCTCGCCTTCGTGTTCTTTACCGCGCGCTAAAGGTATAGGAGATGGCGCGCGCGAAGTCAACGAGGCACAGAGCCGTTGAGACATGCCACAAACTGAATTATCTTGCTGCTGCACATCACGTAGGACCAGCGAAGGAGGAAAACAGTATGAGCATTATACCCAAGCGCACCTTAGGACGCACAGGCCTCGAGATCAGCGCGCTCGGCTTTGGCGGCGCCCCGTTGGGCGACCTGTTTGAAGAAGTTTCCAATGAGTGCGCCCAGTCAACCTTGAAAGCGGCTTGGGATGCCGGCATCCGCTACTTTGATACCTCTCCCTATTACGGCTATGGCAAGAGCGAACACCGCTTGGGCTATTTTCTGCGCAGCCAAGAGCGCCAAGAATTCGCTCTCTCGACCAAGGTGGGACGCGTCTTTAAAGCCGCGCGCGATTTGAAAACTTTTGATAAAGGCGGCTGGGTCGGTGGCCTGCCGTTCACGTTTCACTTTGACTACAGCTACGACGGCATTATGCGCTCGTGGGAGGACAGCCTGCAGCGCACAGGGCTCAACGCCGTTGATCTGCTATTAATCCACGACTTGGACAGCTTTTTCCACGATAGCGAACAGCGCTTTTCCGCCTATCTAAACCAACTGATTACCAGCGGTTGGCGCGCGCTAGATGAGCTGCGTTCACAGGGACTTATCAAAGGCATTGGCGCTGGGCTTAACCGCATGGGTGCCCTGCCGCGCCTGCTCGATGCGGTGGACCTAGATTTTTGCATCATCGCCATGCCCTACACGCTGCTCGACCAACAAGTGCTCGA
>MDTB01215857.1_pt1 | contig 11522 bp, 10 predicted proteins | sample 811161 | NCBI WGS metagenome assembly MDTB01 (sample SAMN05326650, study PRJNA326480) | marine metagenome | isolation source: seawater | place: Mediterranean Sea | collected 2009
AAGTTAAGAAATGCAGAAGCAAAAATATTTAGGGAAAGAGGTGAAAGACAGGCCAATAACATATGTCCTTCATTAAGAAACCATGTCATATTTTTAATAGGCAATAAATATCCATGACCAGAAGTTAACCCTGAAAAAATAATGTAAAAAAATACATGGATTACATAAAGAATATAATTTGGTTCCCATAGTCTTAAAAAATAAAAAAGGTTATGAATAAGCATCATAAGAGCGAGTCCAAAGAATATTCCAAAAGCGAAGTTTGTTTCTATATTTTCTTTTATAAAATTATGAGTAGGGGATATTGTTAGAGGTAACATGTTAGAAAAACCTTTTATTTTGATAAAATAGAGAGTTTCTTCTTCCTCACTTAGGGTAAAATGAAAGGCCCTCATTTTAAATTCACGTTTAGAGAAATTAACCATATCTCCTGATGAAGTACGTTTCCATCCATCTTTCGTTTTTTGAAAAAAATCAAAATAATCCTGACCAATAAAGTTATTAGATAAAATCCACTTTTCAGAGGGGCTCAAGTTTCTAATTTTAAATCTTGCCCAAAAAGTTGATGTCGAACGGCCAAGGTTAGGAGAAGGAGAAGTACTTCTTTTAAAACTTTTTGACCACTTTGATCCAGAAACATCTAAAATAGTTAATTTGCCTGTTTTATCTTCTAAAATATCGAGGTTTAGCCCTATTACGTATTTATCTTTTCCTTTTTCTAAAATGACAGGAGGAGTTTCGGCACAAAGTCCTATGGAAAATAAAAATGAATAGATAATAAAAAAGATTAATTTCAAAATAACTCTCTTTAATTTTTCCTAACATTGAACTTTTCGGGTTTTTTTTAAAAAAGTTTGTTTTATCTTGAGCTATTTCATGAAAATATAAATTTTATTGAGGTAATCTTTGTGATTATTATCTTGCTTTTTTAAGTCCGCTAGTAAAAACGACTTTTATTTAATTTTTTTTCAGTGGAGAACTATCGATTTAAGTGATCGTTAAGACCTTTTCTACAATCATTATTTAAGAGGGATTTGTATTTATTCATACACGGGTTCAGTTTCTTATTATTTTTTAAATACGGTCTACAATGTTTAACAATCCATTTATTAAAAACAGTTTTAGAGCATTGATTATTAAAAACCATTCCTTTTTTTAACTTTATTTTTTTTGAAGAAACTGCTCTACTTTTCGTTTTATTCTCCCACCTAGTGAATGCTTTTTGGCAGCTTTTTGTAGACTTCTTCTTTTCTTTTATAATGCAATTATTATAAATTTTACTTTTTCCTTTAAATTTAGAACATATATTTATGACCTTTTTTTCACATTGCTCTTTTTCTTTTTTTAAATTCATTGTTATAAAAGGGAGAGAACAAAAGCCAATTATACCGAGTAAAATAAATTTAAAAATATTACCTAACATTTTAAATATCCGTTTATTAAAATTAATTTAGTCCAAATAATTATCCACTATTTCTAAAATTATTATAATAAAAGTTAGATTTAATTTTATTTTTTTGGCTGGTTTTTAATTATTTAAAAAAAATATTTAACTTAATATCTTTTATTTACGCTTGTTTTACAGCTGTCACAACCAAACGCTATTTATACTTTTTTAAATATTATTTTTGTATTTTTTAAGATGATTTAAAGTTAACAGAAACTTAAGTGATCTAATTGTAAAGTTTAAAAAATAGCTTTTATTGAATAAGTTGTTTAAGGCCTATCTTGCAAGCAGCAGATGAATTGTAATCAAATATTTCTTGGCCATTACGAGAAATAAGTTTGTTAGCATTTGGTGTACAAAGAGCGCCATATTGACCAAGTTGTTTGAGACCTTTTTTACAACTTGTAGATGAACTGTAATCAAAAACCTCTTGGCCATTAGGTGAAAAAAGCTTGTTATTAGTAGGAGCACAAATAGCACCATGCTGGCTAAACTGCTTAAGACCTTTTTTACAACTTGTAGATGAGCTGTAATCAAAAATTTCTTGGCCATTACTGGAAATAAGCTTATTTTTATCAGGAGTACAAATAGCGCCGTATTGATTATCAGACCCTTCTCTTACTCTTAGGACTCTATTAAGTAAGGAATTTATTCTATTAAGTTCTTTTTGATCCATTGAGTAGCTGTTATTTTCTAGATAATCTGAAACATCATAAGAAAGTTGGATAACTCTATCGGAATTAACTTCTGTGTAAGCTGAAAAAGAACTGATTATAAAAACAAGGCTTAGAACTACTTTTTTCAACTAGATCTCCAAAAATAAAAAAAGGCCATTATCCTAGGTTAAGAAATAGTACTTAAAATAATCTTAAATCCAAGAATTTATCTTTTTATCATGTAAAAAATACAGAGTTTTAAAGCAAAATGTGGATTTTAATTCAAGATTTAAATTCAGTGTAGGAATTTCTCCTTAGAAAAAAATATAAGAATATTTTAGTTTATTAATATTTTGAAGAATTTTAGAACTTTTATTATTTTTTTTTAAAAATAATTAATAATTAAAAATTCGAAGTCTGATGAATTTATTAGCTTTGAATAAAAATAATCCTCCTAAAAATGCCCCTAAAAACCAAAAAAATGAGGCAAGAAAATAGATTTCTTTACCTAATAGCCCAAAAACTAAATTAGCAATTAGAGTTAAAAACAAATAATAAAGAGTTTTAGATTTATAAACCTTTTCCATTTCACTTCTTTTTAATAGATAAACAGAAAAAGAAGCCCCACTGCCAATAAAAATTAAACCGCATAAGAAAGAACAAATATTGTGGCCAAAGTTATGATGAAAGTAATGAAATAATTCATAATTATTGGTAAGGCTAAAATTAAATTGAGGACAAAATGTAAGAGTTAAAAAGCCAACAAAAGACTTAATAAAAATTAATTTTAAAAAAATTATTTTATGATTTGGATTTAAATCCTTTTTAATCAAATTTAGAATATGATCATTTAGATTCTGGGGAGGTGAATATTCATTCGAATTTATAAAAATTTGAAAATCTTTGTAATTTTTTTTATGGATACAGACCTCTTTCTTTTGAAATCTTCTCTCTTAATTTTTTAAGGCCTCTAGAAACTATTTTCCTTGAATTTACAATTGTTGTATCTAAATTTTTAGAAATTATTTCAAAGTCCTCTTCTAAAAAATATCTCAGCCTTATAGCTTCCTTTTCTTTTGTTGTTAGTGATTTTTCATTATCAAGGTCAAAATAACTTTGATTATCCTGGTCATAATAGATAAGTGATTCTTTGGCCTCTGGTGTAAATACTTTAATTTTTCTCAGACTATCTATTAAGACTGTTCGGCAAATAGAATAAAGCCAGTTATTAAAGGGAAGTTCGCTCTTATAAAGATGCCTTGATTTATGCAATTTAATGAAAACGTTTTGAAATATATCATCAATTAAATCATTGTTTGAGCTATTAAGACGTTTTTTTAAATACGAATATACTTTATTTTTACTTCTTGAGTAAATAATTTCAAAAGCCTGTTCGTTACCTTCTTGGTAAAGCTCCATCAACTGGCAATCTTCTAATTTAATAAACAGATTATTCACTTTTCTCTTTCTTAAGAAATTGTTAGGAAAAAATTAAATCTTAAGATCCTATTAATAAAAAAATATCCTAACTTTTTTAAAAAATACACTTCTTTGTCACAAAAAGGAATAAATAATCGTATTACCTTATATAGGGCAATTAAAAATGAAAATAAAAGTGGAGCGTGAATATTGAAATTACTTTTAGTGATTCTTCTTTTTTTTCTTAGTCTTGATGTTTTTTGTCATGGTAATGAAGATCATTCAAAGAAAAAGGCGAAAAAAAATATTAGAATTAAAAAAAACACTAAAAAAAAGGTTAGATTAGAGTCTAAACCTATTGTTAAACCTATTGTTAAACCTATTGTTAAAAAAAATGTAGATGAATCTATAGATAATGTTCCAAAAATTAAAATGGAAACTTCAAAAGTTATAGAGATAAGTGAAGAAGAAATTCTAAAGAAAAAGTATAAGCAGATTAACTCTGTGTATGTAAAAAAAATTAAGCCTATTTTTAAAAAATCTTGTTTTGATTGCCATGGAGTTGTTGAGAAATTCCCTTGGTATTATAAAATTCCCGGAGTTAAGCATTATATAGATTACGATATTTCCGAATCAAAAAAACACTTAGAGATAACTAAAAATTTCCCTTTTATAAGTCATGCATCGCCAATAGATGATTTAAAATCTATAGGAAAAACGGTCAAAGAAGGTTCGATGCCACCATTTCGATATTGGATTATGCATAAAAATTCTCGCTTAACAAACAAAGAAATAAAAATAGTTAATGATTGGGTAGTCGAATCGATCGGAATTTTAAATGATTAAGTACTTTTTTGCCTTCCTAATCTTTTTTTCGAATCAAGGGAAAGCGATTTCTTTTAAGGGAGCAATTGAGAAAATAAAAGATCATGAAGCTCTTTTACAATTAGAAAGGAAATCAGAGGCCCTAAAAGAGGAGGCAAACTTGAAAGGATCTTGGGGTGATCCAAAATTTAAAGTTTCAATCAAGAATCTTCCTGTTAATTCTCTTAAAATCAATGAAAGTCCGATGAGTGGTATTGAGTTAGGTGTGTCGCAAAAAATTCCATTGACAACAAAATACAATAATATAAAGAAGTCCATATATTCTTTAGCTAAAGCAAAGAAATTTGAGAGAAAAAATAAAGAAGAGTCTTTTAAAAAAGATGTATGGTCGATAATTATTTTGAAGAGAAGACTCAAAAAAGAGTCAAAAATTTTAAAGGAAAGCCTTATTTGGATTAATAATATTATAAAGGTGAGTAAGAAATTATACTCCACTGGAAAAATTTCTCAGCAGGCTTTATTTGAAATTGAGATAAGAAAAACCGAAATAGAAAGAGAAATAAATAATAATAAATTTGAAATACTTAAGGCCAAAGACGAATTGAAATACTTTATATCTAAAAATAAAATCGATATGAACTCTGTTCCATGGAAAGTTTTGGATAATAAAAAAGATAATTATAAAGACTACAAAGAGCTCGCTTTTAAAGAAATGATCAAAGCAAAGAACTTAAATGTCACTTTTAATCAATTGAACTTTGTTCCTGATATAGTTTTATCTGCCGGTTTTACTAAAAGATCCAATCTAGATGGAAAGGGAGATTTTGCAAGTGCCTCTGTATCTTTTTCCTTGCCCTTTTCATTAGAAAAATATTCAAAAAAAAATAAGGCGATTAAAGATCAGGAAGCATTATTGAATGCATATAAAAACTATAAAAAATTAAAAAGAACCAAATTATTAGCCATAGAAAAAGAAGCGTTAAAGCTTAAAGGGGAATTAAGAATTTTAAATAATAAGACAATTTATTATGCAAAAAATGTTAGGTCAATTACCTCAAAATCTTACGGAATAGGAAACTCAAGTTATTCCGAACTTTTAAATAGTGAGCTGAAACTTCAAAAAATTCTCATGCATAAAGTAATGTTGGAGGCCAGGATTGCTATGAATAAAGTTAAATTAAAGTTTATTAAGGGAGATGATCTACATGAATAATAGGATAAAAATATTTATTTTTATACTCCCCCTAATTTCATTTATTTCTTGTAAAAAGGAACAAGAAGAAAATTTAAAAAAAGACAATATTAAAAATTTAAATTCAAAAATAAAAACTTATTATACCTGTTCTATGCATCCGCAGATCAAAGAGAAAAAAAATGGAAAATGTCCAATATGTCATATGAATCTGACTAAGATTGAATTCGATGAGTCACAAGATTTATCTAACAATATTTCGCAAAATAAACCAAAAGTTATTTGGTATTGTAAAGACTTTCCTGATGTTACGAGCGAGGTACCAGATATTTGTCCAATGGATGGATCTCAAATGATAAAAAAAGTGATAGCAAAAGACCCTATTAGAATTGTTGCAAAAATAAAATTAAGAAAGGCGCAGGTCCATCATTTTAAACCTGAATTTTTTCCTGTTACGAAGATGATAATGATAAAAAGAATTAGACTTTTAGGATCTGTTCTTCAATCCGAGGAAAAAGAAAGTAATATTCCTGCGAGAATTGGCGGCAGAGTTGAAAAAGTTTATGTGAAATCTACAGGAAGTATGGTGAAAAAAGGAGACCCTGTTGTAAAAATATATAGTCCAAAACTAATTACTGCAGGTGAAGAATATCTTCTTGCGAAAAAAAGTTATTTGAGATTTAGAAAAAGAGAATTAAGAGAAATGCTTAAAAGGAGTGAAGAAAGGCTTAAACTTTGGGGAATTAAAAGATTTCAGCTTGAAAAATGGTATAAGAAAAAAAAGGTTCCTAGAAATATAAAGATCTACTCAAATGCTACTGGAATCGTAAGAAAAAGAAATGCCATTATCGGTAGATATTTCAGAGAAGGCCAAAACTTTTTTGAACTATCAGATCTTTCTGATGTTTGGGTAGAGATGGATGTTTATGAGCATGACTCTTCCCTTATTAAAATTGGTCAAAAAGTAGATTTAGAATTCACCGCTATTCCTGGAGAAAAAATTAAAGGGGATATCGACTTTGTTAGTCCTGTTTTGGACTCGAAGTCTAGAACTTTGAAAATCAGAACTACTATTCAAAATAAAAATGGACGACTTAAACCGGGAATGATTGCAAATACTACTTTAAACTTAGAGATTGGCAATAAACCAATGGTCATCCCAAGATCAGCAATTATTGATACCGGAAAAAGAAAGGTGGTTTGGATCAAAGTTGGTCCTTATGATTATAGGGCCAAAACAATTCTGACCGGATATGAATCTGAGGGCTATGTGGCAATAAGAAAAGGGCTTAAAGAAGGTGAGGAAGTCGTTGTTGAAGGAAATTTTTTATTAGATGCTCAGGCACAACTTTTTGGTGGTTATGAGGACTTTAGGCCAACTTCTAATGACGAAGGTTAAACATGATCCAAAAAGTAATTGAACAAGCAATCAGAAATAGAGCGTTAGTTGTTATTTTGTTTGTTTTAATTTCATTTTTATCTGTTTTTAGTTTAAAAACGGCTAGGATTGATGCCATTCCTGATATTGGTGAAAATCAACAGATTGTTTTTACTGAGTGGTCAGGACGCTCGCCTAAAGATATCGAAGAGCAATTGACTTATCCTCTTAGTATTATTATGCAAGGAATTCCAGGAGTAAAAAGTATTCGTGGAACCTCTGCTTTTGGCTTTTCTATTTTATATATTATTTTTAAAGATGATATCGACTTCTATTGGAGTCGCAGTCGTGTATTAGAAAAATTAACAACAGCAAAAAGTGAATTACCACCAGGGGTTACTCCTAAAATGGGTCCTGATGCTACAGGACTTGGACAAGTCTTTTGGTACACCTTGGAGAATAAAAAAAGTTCAATAAAACCGAAATCTCTTGCCGAACTTAGGTCTATTCAGGATTTTTACGTTCGTTATCTTCTTCAAGGTGTAGAAGGCGTTAGTGAGGTCGCTGGGATTGGTGGCTTTATTAAAGAATATCAAATCGACGTCGATCCAAATAAGCTCTTTGCTTACGATGTCCATTTTTCAACTCTAACTAAGGCCATTCAAAATAGTAATATTGATGTTGGAGCTGAAGTTATTGAGGACGGTGATAGAGAGTTTATTGTCAGAGGTAAAGGCTTTTTTAAGAATCTTTCTGATATTGAAAATGTAGTTGTCGCTATTAAAAACAGCTCCCCTGTACGGGTTAAAGATTTGGCAACTGTTGGTTATGGACCAGGTTTTAGAAGAGGAGCTCTTGATAAAAATGGAGTAGAAGCTGTCGGTGGTGTTGTAACAATGAGGTTTGGGGAAAATCCAAAAAATGTCATCGATAATATCAAAAAAAGACTAGATACTGTTAAAAATGGTTTACCGAAAGGTGTTGAAATCGTTCCTTTCTATGATAGGACCGAAGTTATTGAAAGAACAATTGGAACAGTATATACCGCCCTATCAGAAGAGATTATTGTTACAATAATTGTTATTCTACTTTTTCTTTTTCATTTTCAATCTTCAATTTTAGTTTCGTTGACTTTACCTTTTGGTGTTGGGATTAGCTTTATACTCATGAAATTTTTGAATATCGAATCAAACGTAATGAGTTTATCAGGTCTTGTCATCGCTATAGGGTCTATTGTCGATATGGGAATTATAATGACTGAAAATATATATTCCCACTTAGCGCAAAACCCCCATGCTGGTAAAAAGGATCGTATAGAAATTATTATTAAATCAGCGCGAGAGGTTGGGCCTGCTATTATGACAGCGGTTGCAACGACTATTGTGACTTTTTTGCCAGTTTTTGCCCTGGACGGAAGTGAAGGAAAACTTTTTGGACCTTTGGCGTGGGCCAAGACCTTAGTCATGTTGGGTTCTGTTATTGTCGCTGTCATTCTGGTTCCTGCGCTTTCTACCTATCTTCTTAAAGGAAAACTAAAACCAATAGAAAAAAATAAAGTAAGCAGTCTAATCATTAAAACTTACCAACCAGCTTTAATTTGGATGCTCGATAACAGAAAGAAGTTTCTTATCCTTCCTCTTTTAATTTTTATTTTAGGAATATTTTCATTTACAAAATTAGGTAAAGAATTTATGCCTTCTTTAAATGAGGGAGAAATATTGTACATGCCTGTAACAACTCCCGATGTTAGCATGACAAAAGCAAGGCAACTCCTTTCCTACACTGATAAAAAATTAAAAGAGCACCCTTTAGTAGAAAATGCAATTGGAAAAATTGGGCGTGCAGATACAGCAATAGATCCAGCTCCAGTTTCTATGTTTGAAACTATTGTAAAACTTAAGCCAACCGAATCTTGGCCAAAAGGAACTTCAATTTACGATATTATGGAGGACCTTGATTCAAAGATGCAAATACCTGGCCTTGTAAATGCGTGGCTTTTTCCAATCGAGAATCGAATAGCCATGATTTCAACTGGAATTAAAACTCAAATTGGAATTAAAGTCTTTGGAAGTGATCTAAAAGTTTTAGAAAAAATAGCTTCAAAAATAGGAAAAGAAGTTGAAAAGATTAAAGGCGCTTATGGAGTTTACGCTGAAAAAATCACAGGCAAACCATATATCGAATTTGATATTGATCGTGTAGCTGCAAGTAGGTATGGCATAAACACAGGTACAATTAATAAAATTCTTCAGACAGCTGTGGGTGGTATGACCATAGGTCAGTTATATCATGGTCGAGAAAGATATCCTATTAGAGTGAGGTATAAAAAAGAGCTCAGAGACAGGATTGATGAATTAAAAAAAGTATTGGTTCCAAGTCCTTTAGGACAGCATATACCATTAGATCAATTGGCGGAAATTAAAATTGTTACAGGGCCTGCGGCCATTCATTCTGAAAACGGAATGCTTCGTTCTTTAGTTCTTTTGAATGTTAAGGGGCGAGACCTAATTGGTTTTGTAGAAGAAGCTAAAGAGCATATTGAAAAATCAGTTAAAGTTCCCGAAGGATACTCAGTTCAATGGGCGGGTCAGTATGAAAATCAAGTAAGATCCAATAAGCGTTTAAAAATCCTTATTCCTGCAGCACTTTTTATTAATTTAATAATCATTTATTTTGGTATCAAAAATTTTAGAAATGCGGCAATTGTTTTTAGCTCAGTTCCAATTGCATTCTCAGGGGGCCTTATTCTTCTTTTTCTTGGTGGTTTCAATACATCAGTAGCAGTTTGGGTGGGCTTTATTGCTCTTTTTGGTATTGCTGTTGATGATGGAGTCGTTATGATGACGTACCTTCAAGAAACAATGAAAAGAAAAAAGCCATGTGATTGGACATCTTTAAAAGAGTGTATTGTTGAAGCTGGCTCTAGAAGAATTAGACCCCTTTTAATGACTACAACGACAACTATTGTGGCCTTAATTCCTATTATGTGGTCAACAAGTACAGGCAGTGAGGTTATGAAGCCAATGGCCATACCAACTTTAGGAGGAATGCTTGTCGAGCTCGTTACCTTGTTTATTGTACCTGTTGTTTATTCATATTTTGAGCATAGAAAAATTAAACTAGAAAAAGGAGAAGATTATGCTAATTAGTTCAATGAATTTCAAATTTAAAAAGAAGTCTTCTTTAGTCGTTTTTGTTTTTATCCTTTCTTTCTTGGGATTAAACGACCCTGTCTTTGGAAGCAAGCATTCTCATCATCATGGAAGTATGGATTCAAAAATGAAGTCCTCAATGAAAAGGATTCATTTGAAAAAAGGGACAAAAGACTCTCTTCTCGATGTTTTTAAAATGAATGATAATCTTCACCAAGCTTTTTTCAAATATAATGGGGTGGATGTTGAGAATGCGGCCAAAAGGCTGAACGATGCTATTTCTAGAGTTTCAGATAAGGAAATAAGCCAATTATTGAAATTTTCAAAAACTAAGTTAACTGAAATTAAAGCATCAAAAAATAGAGAGGACAACAATCAAAATTATCACCTTGTCTCGATGGCATTAATTCATATTTTAAAAAAATATGATGTTGGAATGGATTTTAATGCCTTCTCTTGCCCAATGGTCAAAAAGAAATGGATACAAAATACCAAAAGGGAAGCGAAAGTAAACAACCCATACGCATCAGAAATGCCACTTTGTGGTTCTCAAGATAGTAAATACTAATTTATTCTCTTTTTAAAACCTAGGCGAAGTTTCTTATGCCTAGGTTTTAATAAAGTTTGCTAGTGATTGTTATTTAAAAAGGAAGGTTAATTCACTTTTTAGGCTACACTTCTTCTAAAGCTTGTTTAAAATACCCAAGGACTCGATCTGTCCAATGATCCCCATATTTTTCAACAAAATCTTTGCGTCCCTTTGAGTCTTTTTGGGATAGGACTTTAATTCTTTCTTTGACGAATTCTTTCGTTAAAGGAGTTTTGCATTTTTGAGTAATACACTTCTTCCATGATTCGTAGTGCTTCGGGAAAATTTCGTTTTCCATTTGAGCTTCCTCCCCCAAGTTCCATGGGTTTAAAATTTAAGGTGTTGCTTCCAACACCAACTTTATCTACCTTACTGTATTTCTGCGCTATCGCTTGACTCAGCACTTTCAGATTCATTTGTCTGAACGACTTGGTTCCAATCCCCAAAAGGATCTTTTAATTGTTTTATAAAGTCGGCGCTTTTACTTAGCTCTTCATCTGTAAATAAGCTTTCTTCAAGGCATTCTTTTATCTTATCAAGAATATTATTTTTACCTATGAAGACTAATTTTTGGGATCGGTCTCCAAAATGGGGGTGCCAGTTTTCTTTAATATAGGCCAGAGATTCTTCATCTTTTGGCCAATCCTCTTCATTAACACTTGTCCACCAAAACCCTTTAGGGTGATACTCTCTAACTGTTCCAGCAATGGCCATCTCTGCCATAAAGTCTGGTTGTGAAGCAATCCAAAAAAAGCCTTTTGCTCTGTAAAGTCCTGGAAACCCCGTGTGCAAAAATTTAAAGAGGCGCTCAGGGTGAAAAGGTTTTCTGGCATCAAATGAAAAAGATGAAACTCCGTATTCGTC
>MDTB01217786.1_pt1 | contig 11522 bp, 7 predicted proteins | sample 811161 | NCBI WGS metagenome assembly MDTB01 (sample SAMN05326650, study PRJNA326480) | marine metagenome | isolation source: seawater | place: Mediterranean Sea | collected 2009
AGTTTTTCAATTGATTTATCGTGCCATCTGCAACTATACGTATTAACGATACCGACTAGCGAGTATACGAAGCAATTGGCGGCGGCAAAATTATTAACGTTTGGTAGACCATAGCAAATTGTATCGTGCAGTGGTAATGGCATTGAGAATTTAAATACAGAGTAGTATGGCCAGAAATCTTTTGTAAACCAGCCCCATTTACGATACTGATTTTAGAAGGGAAATGGAAGTATTTAAAATAATGGAGTAAATTTAGTAGATTAGGATTTGTTTTTTCTTTAAAATAAGCAGATGCCCTATTTAATTACCTAGATTTAAATTAATTGAAATTTTTAAATCAACGCTTAACCCGAATTACTGGACTCTTGTATTGTATAAACTTCGAGGCTTTGTGTGATGTTTCGCTAAGTTTCTCATTGTGATCTTTTCTTCGTGAAATAAACAATAATCGAATGTATGGCAATCAATTATTTGTTTTTTATTTGATAAAAAACCTTCCCAGGCAATTAAAGAAATTTGCGTTATCTTGTTTCCTCCCTATTTGATGTCAAACGAATTTTTTATTACAAGCGGTCTCGATGAATCTTTTAGCCCTTAAATCACGTCAGTTCAGATTGTACATATTCAGTGTTCATATTGCCTTGAATGGTTTTTGGGCCCAAAGAGTCATTATAGGTTGGCTTGCCTGGGATCTTTCTGGATCAGCCGGTTTTGTCGGGTTTGTTGCGTTCCTGAATCTCTTGCCGACAATTTTTGTTAGTTTTCTTTTTGGAGTAATAGCTGACCGGATTGATGTGCGTTTAGGAACTATTACTACTTACTCTTGCGCGGGTATTGTCTCCGCGGGTTTAGCCGTGATTTACTTTGCCGATTTACTAAACTCTTTTTTGCTTGCTTGTTTTTCTTTAATAGCTGGTTTTATTACATCTGCCAACCATCCCATTAGAATGTCACTCGCTCCGAGGCTTGCACCATTAGAACATCTCTCGTCAGTTGTTGCTTTTACTTCATTAAATTTCAATTTATCTCGTTTAATAGGCCCTGTAATTGGAGGAGTGCTTTTGAATTATATTGGGATCGCGTCAGCCATTTTTTTAACGGCTTTGACATACACTGCACCCATAATAGCGATTTACTTTACCCACCCTCGCGGTAGACAAAACGGCTTAACAAATGACCACTCAGGATATATTTTTGAGCTCAAAGAAGGTTTGACTTACGTCGCTAATCACCGCATTTTACAAGTTGCTATAATATTTAGTTTTGTTACTGCATTTGCCGGTCGAAGTGTGCTTGAGACTCTTCCAATTCTCGCAAATGACGTTTTTGGACGTGGTCCCTCAGCGCTGGGCTTGATGACTTCTGCTGCCGGCGGTGGGGCAGTAATTGCTGCGTTGTTGAAAACATTTTTAAGTGCTCCTAAACCAAATACATTTCCATTACATAGTTTGATTTTAGTTGTTACAACGCCACTGCTAGTCATTTTAGTTAGTTTTGCGACAGATTTTTATCATATGACTTTACTGGTCGCGGTTTTAGGCATGAGCATCACTTTCACAGCTATTTCTTTGCAGTCATTGGTTCAGATGAGAATTGAAGATCATTTCAGAGGGAGGGTGATGGGCCTTTGGACAACAATCACAATGGGTAGTGGAGCAATCGGTGCTTTCACTATGGGTCTGATAGCTGAATTGTTTGGAGCGTCGACTGCTCAATTTTCAATAGGTACAGTCTTAGCAACCCTTGGCCTTATCGCGATTTCTCGGTTAAGTACCCGAAAATCTTAATTTCTTAAAATTATTAGTTATATGTAAAAAGTTTTCCTTTTAACCCATATGCATTTTTATTTTGATGTTCCTTAACTGATATAAATTAATCTCCCAACGCTAATCCTTCTCTTCTTTTATCGATACCAGCCCTAAAGCCATCAGAATTAATTTTGATGGCATGGAGGCCAGAGTTTAGTTCGCGTATCTTGACAAGATTACCAATTTCCTCAAGACTAAGTTTTAGTTCGTCAAGACCTGAAATCGGTTTGTCTTCGATTTCTAGAGTCGAGCCTTTTGCTACAATATGTCGGCTATTAATAGCTTCGCTGGGTAACATATCCCAATCTATTATGCTGATAATACTTTTGGCGACATATCCTATAATTCGGGAGCCCCCTGGGGATCCAATAACTAGAAATGGTCTTTCATTTTTAAAAATAATAGTTGGCGCCATCGATGATCTCGGCCGTTTGTTGCCCTCAACTTTATTGGCAATAGACTTTCCGTTTCTGTGGCTTTCGAAAGAAAAGTCTGTTAATTCATTATTTAGCAAGAAACCTCGCACCATAACTCTTGATCCAAAACCACTTTCAATTGTTGAAGTACAACTGACAATGTTACCAAATCTATCGACAATAGAGAGATGGCTAGTTCCTGGTTTATCAAATGAATTATCAGGAGAATAAACTAAATTTGCATCGAGTGGGTTACCTGCTTCGTACTTCCCAATCACAGATTTAAACGAGATTAAGTCGGTTCTGCTATTCAGATATTCTTTGGACATCATCGCGTTTGATGGAACATAAGTAAAATCTGGATCTCCGATAAAATAATTTCGGTCTGCGAATGCTAAACGACTTGCTTCTGCCAGCAGATGATAGGCTTGAGGACCTCGTCCAATTTTTCTTAGATCAAACGGTTCGACCATGCCCAGGATTTGATTAACTGTTATACCTCCACTTGACGGCGGCCCCATGCCGCATACCTCGTAATTATATTGATAACGTATACAGACTGGTGTCCTCTCAATTACCTTATAATTCTTTATATCTTCGGGTTTCATAATACCCGGATTCAAAAACGTTCTCGTAGCATTTGCAATCTCTTCGGCTAATTCATAATAAAAGAAGTCGCTCCCTTTGTGGGCAATAGCACTCAGAGTATTTGCAAATTTTGGATTTTTAAGTGTGTCACCTGCTTTAATGGGTTCTCCGTCTGGAAAGAAATAACGTTCTGTGCTTTTAAACATTGCCAAGCCAAAATTTTCAGAATTCCGGACACTGTTTGCTAATCTTTTGGAAATAACGAAGCCATATTTTGACAAATCTATAGCGGTCTGGAAGAGATCTTTCCAAGGTTTGATTCCATGCTTTTCATGCATATGTTCGAGCATTTTAAGTGTTCCTGGAACACCAATAGAACGACCGCCTATCCTTGCATCCGGCCATGTAAAAAATTCCCCATTCGGAAACCGAAAGTAGTTTTCATTCGCTTCCGAAGGAGCCATTTCTCTGCCATCATAGGATGTTAACGTTTTATTTCTGGAATCAAAAAAAAGAGAAAATGCACCACCTCCGATACCTGAACTCTGGGGCTCGACAAGATTCAGTACCAACTGCGAGGTCACTAATGCATCGACTGCATTACCTCCATTATTTAATATATCGAATCCAGCCTTTGTTGCCAGGGGATTTGCGGTGACTATCATTTGGTTTTTTGAGGTAAGATGAAAATCTCGACTAGCAGAGAGAATTGTGGGGTATACAATTAATCCGAAGAATAAAGTTGTTTTTAAAATGAAACAGTGCACGCGATTCATCCTTATTTTTTTATCCGAGTAGTCAAATTTTTTACTAAATTGATGTCTTGTTTTAACATACACCAATGGGCGCGACTACTGCGTCCAATTTTTTAGCAAAAACTGCAAGTTTTTGCATCAAACGAGCTTATTTCACTATCCAGGATCTTTATTTCTGGGCATTTTGGTTTTTAGATCATCAGATGGTGTTAATCAAGCAGTTCTTTGTTTAGTTTTGGGAATCATATCGCTGAGGATGACTAATGTATTGAAGGCATGGACTTCAACATACAGAGTATTCAAGATCTGATTTTTTTGTGTTATGCGAAACTTTTGCACGCAAGATCTTAAAATTTGCTACTAAAGATTCTTTAGTTCTTAAAAACAGATAGCTAAATTTGTGTCGAATTTTTTTGAGATTATACGTACCTCGTTTTAATTATTCGTGATGTACCTGAACCAAAACTATTCTTATCTTTAAGATTTTGAGATTATCATGACAGAAATATCAAAGTTATAAAGAAATAAAGAAATGTTAATCTTTATTTTGAATAGATAAAGATATGCTAAAATCACGGCTAAAGGTAAAGCGTGTAGGTGTGTTGTCGTACATTCGATATTGATAAACCACGATTTGTGATCTTTGTATTTAATTTTGTTATCTATATGGCAGTATTTTTGGCATTTCGAAGGTATATTCATTCGATAAAATAGTTGAAGACCGACGACACCTTCGAGGCATCTAGTACTATAATAAAGAAGGTAAATAATCGGCGGGTATTATATGTCTATAATCCGTTCTAGCATTTTGAAAGCGATTTCAATCAGTAAGAGTCAGGATGATAATCAAATAACTTATTCGTTTCTTTATAATGAATTTGTATATTTATATAGATTTAAGGGATTGTTCAAATGAGATTAATAAATTATTCAGTCTCGCTATATTAAAAATTTATTTAAAAATTACCTTAAACTCATGTCTTGATATAACCGACTTTGATAATTAGGGGCATTAGGTGATTTAAATTAAGGTACCGAGGGAAGTCCTTTAGGTCGAATATAGAATGTCTTTATAAGGCCATGTGCTAAAAAATGAAAAGTTTCAACTATTGTAATCTCTTTTGAAATACAATAATGCCTAGCTTAAACAGATAAAGTCATGGATCGGTTAAAAGACTTCTAACTGGCTCAGTGTTATTAGTAAATGGGTTGTTATCTTTTAAAGCACTGATTTACGCAGTGAATGTCTATATATTTAACTAGAACAGGGTTTTTCAACAAATAATTCAATATTCTCGGCGATATTTCCCAACTATCGAATCGGAGCTATTTAACTTTTTTGGGGTGCTTTAAATTATCATCTCGGCGGCAAACCCAAATTCTCAAGTCCTTTCAAGAGAAGAGTCTTGACAATATTGGGTGCAACTTTCTCGTAATCTCTAAGCGTTTTGATCTCGGGTCGCATTGAGGTAAATTGTTTTAGATATTTTTGACCTTCGTCGGCACGATTCATCAACCCCAGTATGCAGGCGGCCCAGCCCAGCCATCTAGTTTCTTGGGGCTGTTCTGAGATCTTTGTCTCGCAATAATCGAGGGCTTTCCCAAAATTTTTTAGGCCGATATGACACAAAATCAAGGCATGATGCATATGATGAGCGGTGGGATTTATTTGTTCTCCTTTTTTAACGAAGGCAAGAGCTTTTTCGAAATCACCAAATGTCGTGAGGCTAAAACCATATTCAAAATTAGCTTCCGAATGATTCGGATTGATTTCCAAAGCTTTCTCCATCAACTCAACACGCTCGTCGAATTTTTTTCTCAAGTTCATCGATTTGCTTAGGCAAATCAGAGCTTCAGGATTTTCAGGGTCGAGCTTATAAGCCTTTTTTGCAAGTAAGTGATAGTCTTCTTCTAATTGATTTCGGCTTGCTTCATCACTAGTTTCGAATATTTCAAAGTACTTTAACCTACATAAAAGAACGTATGAATCCGATAGCCCTTTATCCAGGTTGAGCGATTGGTTTAGATGTTTCTGGGTAAGTTTGATGTTTCTCGGGGACCTATTATAGTAACTCAGTGCCCTCAAATATTCATCCCAAGCGTTTATATTCTTGGTTTTATGCTTGAATATTCTCTCTATTTCTTTATTTTTTACCGCCGGTGATATGAAGGCTGCTATTGATGTGGAAACTTCGTCTTGAACTTCAAAAATATCATCCAAATTACGATCCCATCTTTTCGACCAAAGATGTTGGTCTGTTTTTCCATCAATCAGTTTAGCGGTAATTCTGACTCTCTTGCCGCCTTTTCTAACGGTACCTTCTACAAGATAAGCAGCATTAAGTTCGGCTGAGATGACAGTGATTTTTTTCTTAAGTCCTTTAAAGCAGAAACTTGAATTTCTCGAAATTACCGGAAAAGTCCTCCACAAAGATAAATTTGTGATAATGTCCTCAGTGATCCCATCGGCGAAGTATTCCTGATCCTCGTCACTGCTTAAGTTTTGAAAAGGCAATACGGCGATTGCAGGCGGATGGCCACCATTCTCATCAACTTGGGACAAAGGCTGATCAGTGCCTAGAATTTTGGTTTTGGTATTGTTTGTAGCATGTTGGTTTGCGATATCTATCTTAAAAGTACTTACTGGGGTCAAAATATTTTTCATTTCTTTTTGACCCGTATTTATAAAACTTAAATCAAGTTTCCTGCAAATCTCTTCATGAAATTTACCTGATAGGGTTATTCCGCCCGGTTCGGCAATGGCTTCCAGTCTTGCTGCTACGTTGACTCCGTCTCCGTAGAGATTATCGCCTTCTATTATTACATCTCCAAGGTTTAAACCCACCCTAAACAACATTTGTCTGTTGTCCGATAATTTGTTATTCCTCGTCATCAAGTCTTTTTGAAAAGAAACGGCGGCGACCACAGCATCAACAGGGCTATCAAATTCTGCTATTAAAGAATCACCGGCACCCCCAAATATCCGCCCATGATTTTCTTTTACAGCATCGTCAATAAGTAGCCGGCATACCTTAAGGTTTTCGAGGGTTTGGTCCTCGTTTTCTCCCATTAGTTTGCTAAATCCAGCAACGTCAGCTGCCAGTATTGCTGCCAGTTTTCTCCTTGGTTTGGATAAACTCATATTATTTCCGAAAGGCGTGGTCTCATGGGTTCAAGAGTATACAGACAGTTAAAAAAAAGGGGTAACTCAGAATAAATTTAATCGAAACAGGACTAGTATTATCAATTATGGATTGACAGTTTATATTCATCCTATAACTTTTGATTAATATTGGTGTTGTAATTGTTGTACGCTTGAGCATCTTTAGTTATGAAAGTAGTGTAAGGAAAAGTTGGTAATCAGGTAACCTTTATCTGAGTAAATACACATGTGTTAATAGAGATTAATACATTGACAGTTTCTGTAAAGCTAGGCTGTTAGTCAATGGGAACAGAATTGTTTCTTTTTTACTTTAATCGATGTAGGCATCATCACCTTATAGCTCTCTTTATCTATGTTTTTAGGCTGAAAAACAATAGAAAATCTGATAAATAAATTTTAGATAATCTTGTTTTTGGAATGTCAACAAGGGATGAGCTGTTGTATTTTCGGTGCATAATTTTCTCCGTCACGAATAGGTATCTATCCTCGTTCGTTTTGTTGGGTTTTTCTTGTAGACCCTTCTCTTTTGTGGTTTAAGTGTTATCTCTCCAACCATTTTTTTTAATTCATTGATGCGGTTAGCTGTGCTTGGGTGCGTGGAAAAGAGTTTGTCGTGCGCATGAGCATGTAATGGATTGATGATGAACATATGGGCAGTAGATGGGTTTTGCTCGGCTTTATAATTGTCAATTTTACTTGCATAGGCTTGAATATTTTTTAAGGCAGAGGCTAACCATATTGGGTTGCCACAGATCTCAGCACCAAGTCTGTCAGCTTGATATTCTCTGTTCCTACTGATTGCCATTTGGATAAGTGAGGCTGCTAGTGGTGCGAGGATCGTCATTAGGATGATTCCAACTAAGCCCATATGGTTCCGCCTATTGCCAAAGAACATTGCAAAATTTACTAGCATAGAAATTGCACCTGCGAGGGTTGCCGTAATCACCATAATTGTGGTGTCTCTATTTTTGATATGGGCTAACTCATGTGCCATCACGGCCGCAATCTCACTCCTTTCCAGCCTGTTAAGAAGTCCCTGCGTGGCTGCGACTGCACTGTTTTGGGGGTCCCTTCCAGTCGCAAAAGCGTTTGGCTGTTCACTTTCAATAACAAAAACCTTTGGCATTGGCAGGCTGGCTTTTGATGCAAGTTGACTAGTCATATGATATAGAAAATGAGATGGAGCCACTTCTTTAGCACCGTGCATTCTGAGCACTATTTTGTCAGAACCATACCAGGCGAAGATATTCATACAAACTGCTAATCCTAGTGCTATCAGTAATCCGTCAGCACCTGCTAGAAAAATTCCGATTATACCGAACAGGGCAGTCATAGCGGCCATTAATAAAACCGTTTTGGCCATACTAAACCTCATGTTATTTTTTATTTGATTAAGAATAGTCGCAGAAATCTCTGTGGCTAACCATCTTTATCTTATTAATTCAATCATTTTTTTAAATCGTATTAGGTATAAAAAAGATCTGCAATATTATCTTGGTACGGTATCAAAGAGGTTAGATAAAACTCAACTCGTTGGCTTAGAAGTAGAAATGAATTCTGTTCTAGTCTTTCTATCGTATTAAAAAACTGGTTATGTTTATTAATGAGTTTAAAGATATATTTATGTGTCTTTTCAATAGATGCTTCAGAAATAACTTCTACAGGCCAAATAATTAAATCCTATTACTTTGGTTAATACCCAGGAAAACGGGATGTATTTTGATTACTTTAAGGACGGTTATTGAAGACCCAGAGAAAGTTTAGAACATTCTTTTACATTGATTATAAATCTTTACTCCATTGTATTAATTATTGACTGAAATTCTGTGAACAAAATTATAATAGTCTCCTGTTTGGAGGCGCATTCTTTGAGAAAAAATCTACTTGAAGTATCATCGGTGTCGACTTATACATCCCAAGACAAACTGATCGAAAGAGTATATTCATTCTCATTTTGTGGCTTTGTGTTGCGCAGTATATGCTTCGATCGGTGGTAAATTTTTGTGAGTGTCGTTGGGCTAATCAGTTCATTTGAAAGTTTGGAGTTGATCGCGAAATTTCCTTTTCTTCATCACTCATGTGCTCTTCAATCGATTCAAATAACGGTGTTGTCATGTAACGTTCGTTAGAGTCTGCCAGCATACATAAAATTACTGAACCTTCCGGTGCTTTTTTGGCCACATTTATAGCAACAGCAAAAGCTGCGCCTCCAGAGATACCGGTCATGATTCCTTCCTTTTGAGCTAATAAATTTGCCCATTCAATACCTTGCACACTAGATACTGGAATTAACTCATCAAAATTCCCATTATCAATAGCTTCCTGTAAAACAAGGGGAATGAAATCTGGCGTCCAGCCTTGAATTAAATGAGGCTGCCATGCAGGGTGGCTTTGTGCAGGCGAGCCATCTGGAGAACGTTTTTGTGAGACGCCACTCCCTAGCAAGGCTGCATTATCGGGTTCAGATAGAATAATTTTTATTTCGGGACGTTCTTTCCTTAATACTCTTGAAACTCCTGAAACAGTGCCACCGGTGCCATAACCGGTTACAAAATAATCAAGTGCCTGATTTTTGAAGTCTGCAACTATCTCCCTTCCTGTTGTGGACTCGTGAATATCTGCGTTTGCTTCTGTTTCAAATTGCTGCGCAAAAAACCAATCGTTAGCTTCGGCTAATTCAGTTGCCTTTTTATACATTCCGATGCCTTTCTCTGTTCTAGGAGTCAGAACTACTTTAGCCCCTAACATCCGCATCATTTTTCGACGTTCAATCGAAAAACTGTCGGCCATTGTGATTACCAGTGGATATCCTTTTTGAGCACAAACCATGGCAAGTCCAATCCCTGTATTTCCGCTCGTTGCTTCCACGACTGTTTGGCCGGGCTTTAATTTACCAGACCGTTCTGCCGCCTCTATTATATTTAGAGCGAGCCGATCTTTCACGGAACCAGCTGGGTTAAAAGCCTCGGGTTTGACATAAATAGTTCTTCCTTTGGGACCAATATTATTGATTTTAATCGATGGGGTGTTCCCAACAGTTTCTAACACGCTATCAAATAACTTTCCAAGACCGTCTGTTTTTCGAATGTCATCAGTCATAGAAAACTCCTATCAGTTGCTCGTTTGCCAAACTAAATCTTTACATAAAAATAGGACAACGCAAATGGCAATGAACGTTGTTTCTTCTCACTTTTAGCATTAATTTTGCTCCTAATCACTATAGTATTTTAATTTTGTCTTGACCGCACTATTTCTTTGGTTATTAGACTAAAAAATTGGCTCGCTAAGTTTTTAAGCACTAATATTTTGATATGTCAGCTATAAATCTGAGTCGATTTCGATCCGAAAAGGTTTGACCCTCAGATTTATATTTGAGGAATGTTACAGACCCTGAAATGATTGGGTTTTTTATTAGGTGTATCAAACATAATTAAATGGAAATAAAAGAAGTTTTTCTACAAAGAAGGGATTTACTTGGGCGGAATATTTGACCCGTGTTTAAGATTCTAGCCTAAATGAAAAATTAAAATTGAAAAAAAAAAGTCCAAACCTTAGATTCGATTTTTTTTTAAAAACAAATGTCGGTTAAATTATTTGTTAATTATGGAATGACACTACGTTAATGTTTAAAAAATTTTGGGTAATGGCGATAAATTAATGGTTAAGTAGTTATTTTTTATGACTTTACTAGTATTTTAATCTTTGAATTTTTTACGGCATTTTTGAACACAGATGGAGGTTATCACTTTGAAATCGGTATTTTCTACCCAGTTTATACCCCATCTTTATCAGCTGGTAACAACTTTGGTTAAAACAACAGTTAGGCGATAAACAGCCATACAATTTAGCTTTATGATAGATAGATTCGCTTTAGTATATCAATTCAAGAAGTCTTGGAATTAGTAACAGTCCGGTTTTTAACTTTAAAAATATTTTTTAAAGGCAAGAATCAAGGAACATAGTTTTGAGGAAAAGATAATGAAAAAATCAAAAAAAGTTGCAAAATGTGGCTGTGGTCGATCACCATCTGGAGAGTGCATTGGTTGGCATGAATTAACTATGGAAGAGTATACCTTAGCAAAAGTAGCTTTTGACGCTGAAACGTCAAAGGAAACACGAGACAACAGCTCTATCGCTGGTCAGTGATCTGGTGCAAAGTGTAAGAATGGCGATCCCATATTGCTTCCTCGGTTGGTTAGATATGGCCTATTAGTATTTAGCACACAAAGCCAAACTGATTTTGATCCAGTTATCAATAACAAAACAGATTTATTTGGTGAAGTGGCCAGAAACAAAAACGAGCAGGTAAATTGAAAATAAAGGAATATAAAATCATATACTCAAAACCCTAATGGCAGGCGAGGAAATGGGAAACGATTTTTGTATATCAACGGCCTTCGCATATGAAACAACTCTGTGAGGCGTCGTATACCTACATATTCAAACCCGCACTCGTGAAGCCGAAAGGAGTTTAAGTTAGTTACTGAGCTTTATTTCGTCCGCCACTATGACAATTACAGCGTATAGGATAGGGTTTGGCTCAGATTAAAAACTCGGAAGGTGATAAAACTATGCCTAGATTGATTCTACGTTTGCCAATAAAACAGGGTTGATTTCAATACGCGGCGAAGCACTGGATTCAAACATATTAATCTGCCGGTTGAATATTCTGATCTGAAGAGCGTAATGTGCTTTTTAAATTTCTAGCTTCAGGGCATAAGTAACTCGGGTTTAAAATCTCGAAGAATAAATTCTAAGAAGTTTATATTAAATTAAACTTTAAACTTCTTCA
>MDTB01228949.1_pt1 | contig 11522 bp, 6 predicted proteins | sample 811161 | NCBI WGS metagenome assembly MDTB01 (sample SAMN05326650, study PRJNA326480) | marine metagenome | isolation source: seawater | place: Mediterranean Sea | collected 2009
AATTAACGAAAATAGGGGAGTAGTTTTCATAAAATATTTAGAACTAATTAAAGAACTGAACCCAACTTATTTTGTAATTGAAAATGTGAGAGGATTATTGTCAGTGCCTCTTAAGTATGTGCCACACAATAAAAGAGATAGAAAGCTTAAGGTTGCAGAAGAAAAAGGAGGTACATTAAATTACATATTAAATTATCTAAATAAAATTGGTTATAAAGTTAGCTTTAATCTTTATAATTCAGCTAACTTTGGAACTCCACAGACAAGAGAGAGAATTGTCATAATCGGAAACAAAGATGAAAAGCTCCCTTATCTTTCACCCACTCATTCACAGTATGGTGAGTTTGGTTTAAAGCCATGGAACACATTTAAATCTGCAGTTAAAGGTTTGCACAATATAAAGCATGATCACGTAAATTTTCCAAAAAGTAGATTAAAATATTATAGAAAATTAAAAGATGGACAGAATTGGAGAAATTTATCATTAAAATTACAAAAAGAAGCATTAGGAAAATCTTTTTATTTAACTGGTGGTAAGACAGGTTTTTTAAGAAGACTTGCTTGGAACAAACCTTCACCAACTTTAGTAACTGACCCAATGATGCCTGCTACAGACCTAGGTCATCCAGTTGAGGATAGACCTCTATCTATTCAAGAATATAAAAGAGTACAAGAGTTCCCAGACAATTGGAAATTGAGTGGTAGTATAAGAAACCAATATAAACAAATTGGCAATGCTGTGCCCGTCAGTTTAGGTAGAGCTATAGGAAAATTAATAATGCAACACATGTTAAAAAAGAAAATAAGGGTTATCAATAACTTTAAATATTCAAGATATTTAAACACTAGCGATCAGGATTGGCAAAATAGTATTAACAAAAAAGTTGTTTCAAATCAAAAGTCTTTTAACTTTTAAATTTTTTCTTCTAGATGTTTAATGAAATTTTTTTCAGTTAAAGAATTTATATCTAAAATCTTATGTAATTTTTCCCAATTATGTTTATTTTGTTTTGAAAATCTTCTAAACCAATGTTTAATTTGAGTTCCTTTCCTAATTTTTTTTGATGAACTATTTTCTGAGTTATCGCTATTTTTTACCTGTAACATTCTCCAATTAATTTTATCACCGTTAGTTTCTTTTTTAATAAAATCAATGCTTCTTAAAACGTTTCCACTACACCAAATCCAATCATTTGGACTTGCTTCACTGTAAATATATTCTTCTAATTTGTGTCCAATTAAATCTTCAACACCCATACTAATGTTGTGATGCTCTTTTATAGTTTCAATTTCTTCGTCAGTTTTATTAAATTTTTTTTTTTATATATAAATAAACAGCATTATCCGGAATAGTAGAAACTTCTTTATTCTTGAAATTTCTAGAGTTTATAAATTGATCTTTCAAATTACTTAAATGTTCATCAGAGAAGTATTTAAATTTCTTTGACCTAAAAAAAAGTACTTTACCACCATCAGGAAACATATCTTTATTAGCTTCTGCAAATTCTTTTATTATTTCAAATTCTTCATCTGGTGTCATAAAATATTATAAATTACATTATGTCAGCTACATCATCAGATTTAAAGGAAATTTAATTTAATAAAAAATTAAAAATAATTTACAGATTATGTTTTGATAACTATAAATTTAATAGTGAATTACTTGAGAACATTTGCAGAAAATTTTTCATTAAAATTAGAAAAAAATAAAAATTTTTTGCAATTTATAATTACAAATAATAAACCTGTTCTAACTGAAATTATTTTAGCTGAAATTTTAAATTGTGACTTAGAAAAAAAAAGTAAAAACATAATTAAATTAAGTGCCTTTAATCATATTAAAACTTTTAGTGAAAATAAAATATTTTTTAATCTTAACAAATTTAAATCAAATAATCGTTTCCTAGTTTATGATATTTTAATTAATACAAATAAACATATTAACAATTTATATGAGTTTGAGAATAGGTCAGAAAATATAATTGAAAAACTATCCGAAAAAAAATTGAGTAATTTTGTTTGTCTTCAAATTGATAAAGAAAATAAGGAAAAGGTATTACAAGAAAATAAATCTGTAAAAATTCAAAATAGTAACTTTACTAAAGATTTAATAAAAAGGTTTGGTTTTGATTGGTTGTTTAAAGATAATTTTTTTAAAACAATAAACTTTTATAGTAATAGCAATAATTTTAATAATTCTATTCAATATTTAAAAAATTTTGATAAAGGATTTAAATTTCTTTTTTCAAATCATTTTATTAAATTTACTACTAGTAGATCCCACTATTTTGAAGACGATATATCGAGTAATATAAAATTTTATGGTAATTCAGAATCTTTTTTAAATTTTTTTAACGAAAGTATACATGCACCTCATATTGTAAAGCTAAATGTAGGTGAACCAAAATTTCAGGAGGCTATTCAAAAATTAGATACATTGTGTTTAGAAAAAAAATTAATTGTTGATGATGAAAGTATGAATTTAGAATTTGCCATTCAATCAGGCGTAATTTTATTATGATAGAAATTAATCAATCAGTTCTCGAAAATTTTAAAATAGAAGATATTTATAAAGATAATTATATTAAAATTTATAAGATTTATAATTTTGATTATGAATACTTTAGCAGAACTATTGCTTCCGTAACAAAAAAACTAAATAAATATAAATTAGATGATATCAACTTATCAAAATTTTTAAATTTTTATTGGCGATTTATAAAAATTTGTAATTCTATACCAATACCAGTTAGTCATAGTGCTATACTTACAGAAAATAATTCTAATTTAAACATTAATAAAATTAAAAAAACTCTCTTTGTTGCATATCCCGATTATCAGACTGAATTTAATTACATAATTAATAAATTTTATGAATTTAGAAAAAATGACCAAAATATCTTTTTGCAAAATGATTTCAATTTAATTCATAATGAAAGAAATTTAATATTATACGATACCATCCATAAGATAAGTAATGTTTATAAATTTATTAAGAAAAAAAATATTTTTTTAGAACCAGAATTTAATAAAATAGAAACCATAACTTTACTTAATCCACACCTAGATCTACTTCAGGAAATTGCTTACTTAAATATATGTGATAGAATAATTGTATTAAATTTTGATTGGCTTTCTAGAGATTATAAAAATTTAAATCTATTTGTTTCTAATAAAGAAATAACAACTAAATCACTTCAGATTGAACATGTTGTAACACCCAAGCCACAAAATAACTTAACTAATGAATTTAAGGGAGAAATTTTTGAGGAGGATTTAGACCTATCAAGCGATTTAAAAGAGATTTTTGAATTACTTAATTCAAGAAATTTATATGAAGCTAAAATTGAAGATGAAGATATTAAAAATGAAAATGAATTAGATAAAGTAAGATCAACTTTATTTCAGCTCTCAAATGGAAAGATCGCCTTATTAAGAAATGACCCAAATTTTGACCAAGCTCAAGATGTTATTGAAAAAAGTCCACTTGGAAAAATTACAATTAAGAATAAAAAAGTAGATCTTATTCGGCCAGGAGAGTTTGTTTTATTTCAAGGAGAAAGGGCAACCACAATGTTAGAAAAGGAAACTCAAAATTTTGTAAAAGATGCAAATACCATGTATGCAGATAGAAAAGATTGGAAATTTAGATTAAAACAGGAAATCAATCGTCTTGGTTTAGATAAAGTTATAGAAAAAATAAAGGATTATGGTGGAAGAAAAACAACCAAAATACATAATATAAGTTATTGGTTAAACCCTAAATCGTTAAAATCAAAAGACAAGAAAACATTTTTTGCAATTATGAAAGTTTGTGGTTTATTTAATAAGTCCGAGGAAATTTGGTTAAATATGGAGCAACTAGAAAAAGCACATCGTAAGGCTGGTAGAATTATAAGACAAAAAATTGAGCAAGTAGTTACTAAAAAAACAAAACCACTATATGAAAAAGGATACTATGAATATTTTCTTGATGATAAGGGAAGTGGTTCAGTAGAAGTTTATAAAATCATTGAAAAAGGTAAATCATTAAAGGTCAAATTAAGTTTGACGGACAAAGCATTGCTGCGAGGAGATTTGTAGTAAATGGCAAAATTAATTCCCAATGTTTTAAAAGACTCTGTTCAAAGTAGAGGAGAGGTTAAAATATTTAACTATTTTAAAAATGAAAATGAGTTAACCAAAGATTGGATAATTTTACATTCATTGGACATTGCACAACATAGAAAAAAGAAAAGAGGAGAAGCTGATTTTATTGTATTAATTCCTAATAATGGAATTATTTGTGTCGAGGTAAAAGCGCACAGCAATATTTCAAGAATAAATGGTATTTGGCGTTTTGGCAATGAAGAGGGGGAATCGCCTTTTGATCAGGTAAGAGGAAACTCGGAGTCATTAATAAAACAAATTAATGAATTATCTTTGTCTTCTAGTCCGTTTGTTACAAATTTAGTTATATTCACTCATTGCCCTTTTAGTGAAAAATCAATTGAATGGAATGATTGGGAGTTACTAGATTCTAACAAAATTAGATTGAATCAAGAAAATTTTGGAAAAATGTTTTTAAAGCATTTTAAAGACTCAATTAAACACCACAAATCAATACCAGGTAAATTTAGATATTTAAAGCATCAAGAATTTTTTGATAAATTTTCTAATGATGTTTGTGATGATATTGCAAATTACTTTAGAAAAGATTTCGAGTGTTTTGTAAGCCCTAATGATCTAAATAATGAGTTAAATAAAGAGCTTAAATCATTTTCAACCGAACAATACAGAGTAATTGATGCCAATGAAGATAATAAATTAATTCTAGTTGATGGTTATGCTGGTTCTGGAAAAACTGTATTAGCTTTAGAACTGGCTAGAAGAAAAGTTTTAGAAGGTAAAAATGTATTATTTCTATATTTTAATAGATTAATCAAAAATCATATAGAAGATCAAATTGGGTTAATTAATGAGGATGTAAAAAAAGATATCAATAATAAAAAAATTTCTATTTTTACTTTATATGAATTTGTTTCCAGTTTTGTTCCGAAAGAATATCAGCCATTGTCTTCAAAAATTTATTCTAAAAAAGATGATATTTTAATACATATTCTTAATCATCTTGTTAAATCTGAAGAAAATAAAAAATATGATGTTTTAATAGTTGATGAAACTCAAGATTTTCCGAATGATGAATTAGGTCAATGCTCACTAGATATTTTTAATCAGGTTAATTTAGATGAAAATTCAAGTGTATTATCAGAATTATATTTCTTTGGAGATTTTAGATCTCAGCAAGTTTATCAACATCAACTTTCACGAAAACAATTCAATGAACGTTTTTTTGATGCAAGATTGCACAGCTTAATTCTAAATGAAAATTGTAGAAACCCATTAAGAATAAGTAGATTTGCAGAATTAGTTGGAAAAATAAAGTATACAAAAATTTTCAGAGAAGATAATTTACATAATGTAGATAAATTTTTTTATAAAAATAAGAAAGATCAATTAAAAATATTAAAAAAAATTATACAAGGGCTTAAATTTAAATTTAGACCTTCTGATATAGCTATTTTATTTTACTCAAATTTAGATGACAACCCTAAAAACCTATCAATGAAAGATTTCGATGAGGAATTATTAGAAAATTTAGGATTAAAAAACTCAAATTTAATCTTAAATGGTGAAGTAGTTAATAAATCTTTTAAAAAAACATTAGGCTACGCAACTTCTGTGAGAAAATTTAAAGGGCTTGAGTCTAAAGTTTGTATAATTTTAAATATTAGTGGCTTTGATGTTGGTAAATCTCCATCTATACTCTACACCGGTGTTACAAGATCTCAATATCATTTGTCTTTATTATTTGATGAAAATGAAAAAGATCAATGGGGTAAATACTTAATATGATTGATCATAAGCAAAATAGAGAAAATATAATTAGAGATTTAAAACTTAATCTTATAGGTCCTAGCCCAACTGGAAAACCAATCAAAATTGATGAAATGCTTATTTTTGACTCTTATGAAGATATGCGATTACCTTATAGACAATTTAATAGTAATTTTGAAAATGATGAAGGTGATGAGATATTAAACAATTTAAAACCAAGCGAAAGATATGGTTTAGGTGTTTTGTATCCAGTTAAACTTAGATCTATAGACGAAGATGAAGAGTCTGAGAATTTGAATAATAATGAATTAGATAGATCTAAGGTTCAATCAAACAAAAATTTAAATTTAAAAAATAAAGATTTGAATAATGATATTGAAAATTTAAAAAATGATTTAAATATTGAAGTAGAAAAAGATCTACTTCCTTCTTCATTTAGTTTAAGTTTTTTAGTTGACCCATCAATCACAAAGAATTTAAAGTTTGAATTTACAGGCGGTTTTTATAAACAGCCTAAAATAGATATTGAATATAGAAATAAAGATGGTGAAACTAAAAAAGGAAGAGAGTGGTACTTTAGATCTTCGTTTGAGTGTAGTGGACTAATTGATATTAACAATGATGGCAATAAAATTGAACCCAAATCTTCATCTCTACCAAAGACATTTGATTTAAGATTTCAATCTGATGTTAGAGATTATGAAAATCATAAAATTATTACTTTTAGTGTTGCAAATTTTACTCAAGATAAAAAGTCAAAAAGAAGAAATTTAGATGAAAATTCAATTTATCAAAGTCAGTTAAGAATATTTTCTGAAAATTATTGTATTTTACCTTATCCAAAAGCAAAAAATTTAAAGTTAAATGAGGAAGAGCAAATTAATGACTTACTTTATAGAGATAAAAGGAACTATGCTATTGGTCATGGAATTTCTGCTGACTGGGGCATACCAGAAGAAAGAACTAATTATGTTAATGAGATTAGCTCTCAAGCAATGCCAATTGTTGATGTTCCAAACATTAGTCCTGACATATACGATCATGATAACCAAAAAATAGAAATTCCATTTTACAATCTAACTAGAGTTGGTAATTTTAGTGATGGTTTAAAATCACTAAAAAATCTGTACTTAAATTATTCTAAATGGATTGATAAAATTGAAAATCATTCAAAAAATTTATCTTCAAGGTATAAAACACCCTCTGAAATAATAATAAAAAACTGTAGAACTGCTGCTGATAGAATTAACAATGGAATTTCTTTAATAGAAAAAAATGAAGAAATAAAATTAGCTTTTCAAATTGCTAATGAAGCAATTATGTATCAACAATACAGAACCTCAATTCCATCAAGATCTATTAAATTCGATAAAGATGGAAATCCTCAAAAAAAAGATAAAGGATATCAATTTACGTCTAAATATGATCATAATTTTGATCTTAGTTCAACTGAGTATCAGAGGAAAAAATGGAGACCATTTCAAATAGCTTTTATCTTAATGAACCTAGACTCTTTGGCTAATCCTAACAGTAGTGAGAGAAAAATTGTTGATTTACTTTGGTTTCCTACCGGAGGTGGAAAAACTGAAGCTTATTTGGGTTTATCTGCATTCCAATTAGTTTTGAGAAGAATTAGAGATAAGTCAGATTTTGGAACTGATGTGATTATGCGTTACACCTTAAGATTATTAACAGCACAGCAATTTCATAGAGCCAGTGGTTTAATTTATGCATTGGAACACATAAGAAAAAAAAATATTGACATTTTAGGAGAACATCAATTTTCTATAGGAATATGGATAGGAGGGGACAGTACTTATAATACTAATGAACAGGCATATAAAGATTTTAAAAAAATTTTAATCCCTAAAAAAAAAAGTATCGTTACCCTAAACAAATTTCATATTTCAGGATGTTCATGGTGTGGAGCAAAATTTCAAATAAAAAAATATGAAAGCTCTAGACAGAGAGTTTATGGCTTTAAAGAAAATAATAGAGAAAAAAAAATATTTGCTCATTGTCCTGATATAGAATGTGAGTTTCATTCAAAATTACCCACTTATACTTGTGATGAGGACTTATATAAAGAAAAACCATCCTTTTTAATTGCCACAATTGATAAATTTGCTCTTTTGTCTTGGCGACCAAATGCAAGAAATTTTTTTGGTATAGACCAAAATGGAGAACAAGTAAAATCTCCTCCAAACCTAATCATTCAAGACGAATTGCATTTAATTTCTGGACCTTTAGGCTCAATGTCCGGATTATATGAATCAGTTGTTGAAGAATTATGCACAAATAGAAGAAATGGAAATAAAACTAAACCTAAAATAATTTCTTCAACTGCTACAATTAAAAATTTTTCAAATCAAATCAAAGCTTTATTTGCCAGAGAAGAATCAAGTCTGTTTCCACCTCCAGGATTAAGTCAGTCAGATAACTTCTTTTCTAGAATTGCTAAAACTAAAGATCAAATAGATTGTAAAAAATTTGTTGGAATTTATGCACCAGGTTTAAGGTCATTATTAACTTCTCAAATAAGGACTTTTACCTCACTTCTTCAATCTGCTAACTATAATAGAATTGAAAGAAGAGAATTAACCAGTGAAGAAAAAGATCCTTGGTGGACTCTAGTTAGTTTTTATTCAAGTTTATTTGATCTTGGTTCAGCAAGAAGTATTTTATCAATAGACATGGAGTCAGAATTAAAAAAATATAAAAAAAATTTTGCAATAGAAAATAAGAACATAAGGCCTCTACCTGATCCAACAGAAATTCTTGAGCTTACTGCAGCCCAAAAAGATAGTGTTGAGGATAATCTCCAAAAATTATCTTCTTCTTTAAATGATAAAAATCAAAATACTAAACCTGTTGATATTTGTTTGTCATCAAGTGTAATTGAGGTTGGTGTTGACATAACAAGAATATCATTACTTAGTATAGTAAGCGCTCCAAAATCTGTATCACAATATATTCAAGTTTCTGGTAGAGTAGGAAGGGATTGGCACAGAGGAAAGTCTGCTTTGGTTGTAACTATTTACTCACCAACAAAACCTAGAGATAGATCTTTATATGAACAATTTAGATCATATCACGAACAATTATACTCCTGGGTTGAGCCAACAAGTGTAACCCCATTTTGTGAACCCGTTTTGGAAAGATCTTTACATTCAGCATTATTTGCATACGCAAGACAAACTTCTTCTTTAAAAAATGCAACATTTAATCCTGCATATATAAATTATGAAAATAAGATAAATAAATTCAAGGAAGTAATTTTAGATAGAGTAAAAACAATAGACCCAAATTTTGTCAAAATTACTGAGAATTATTTTGATAAAAAAATTAGTTTATGGAAAAATAGATCATTTGATAGTTGGGAAACTAGAAAAAAGGATAATGAAATTCCATTATTAATTCCTCAAGGCAGTTATCTAAATGAAAAACTAAAATTCAAAACTTTTCAAACTATGACGTCAATGAGAAATGTAGATGCAGAATGTATGCCTTATATATTTTCAAATCTTGATGATGAAAGTGAGTCAATTTGAGTATTTTAAGAATAAGAAGATCTCAATTAGTTTCCAAGCATGGAGTGGGGTCAGTTTTTCCTGGAACTGATGGTATCTCTAGACTAACTGCTGGATTAGATAAATGGTTTAGTCATGAATACGAGGAAAATAATAAAAGTGTTTTTAAGGATGATTTTAAAATTAAAGAATGGAGGTTAGAGCAGAGACTTGGAGTTTCACATTTCAGAGCCCCACCTGATTATAGAAAATTTGAGTTTTTTTTACAGGGACAAAAAAATTTAGATCTTAAAATACCTTTTTTAAGATTTCCTACATGGCACAGATGTATGAAGTGCAAAATGTTAACAAAACCATCTGTAAGAGGTTTGCATATTAGGGATATTGGAACTTGTAAAAAAAAATTCGATAATAAAGATTGTAATGGTTCTCTAGTTCAAGTTCCATTTGTTATGTTTTGTCAATCTGGACATATTGAGGACTTTCCATGGAATGAATGGGTTCATAGAAATCACAAACCTGCATGTGATGGAAAAAGTCTAAAATATGAAGACGATCCTCATAAGTCTGGAGGGCTAGATAGTATTTATATAACTTGCTTATCATGTTCAAAAAAAGGTCAAACGCCTGTTAGAAGAAATCTTAAAAATATTACCAGTTCATCAAAGAACAATGATTCAACAGAGTTAACTGACAATCTTGAAAAAAATTTTAGATTTAAATGTAGAGGAGCTAAAACTTGGTTAGGTTATGGAGTTTATGAGGAATGTAGCCATCCTGTAAGAGCTTCACTAAGATCGGCAAGTAATTTATATTATTCAAAATCTTTTTCCTCAATTTATTTGCCAAGTGTAGAAAATGATATTTTATCTGAAATTGTTCAGATAATGACTGAAAATTCTGAGATAGATACTTATTTAAGGAATGCTAAAGATTTTGCACCGAATGATCAAATATTACCAAAACTCTTAGATAAATTTGAAGATGAATTAAAAAACTTTTCAAAAGAAAATATTCTAAAGGCATTAAATTTATTAACTGATCTAGAAAATAATGACGGTTCTCATTCTGAAAGAGTTCAAGGTGATGAGGATTTTGATCGAGAAACACCCTTTAGAAGATTGGAATATAGAAGATTGTTAAGTAATGACAGCAGTGATGAGTTAATTATTGAAAAAAAAGATATTAATAAGTATCAACAAAATTTTTCAAAATTTATATCCTCTATTTCCTTAATTAAGAAATTGAGAGAAACTAGAGTTTTATATGGATTTAGTAGACTTTTTCCTGATGCAAATAAAGACAAGGATGTAAAGGAAATGCAAAAAATGTTAAGAAAAAAAATTAACAAACATGAAGATTGGTTGCCTGCAATAAAAGTTTATGGCGAAGGAATATTTTTAGAACTTAATGATGAAAAAGTTAAATTTTGGGAGGAAAAAACCGAGGTAATAGATCATGTAAATAAAATACAAGAGAACTTAGATGCATTAACAGAAAAAAGAAACATGCAAAGTAGAACAATATCTCCAAGATTTGTATTACTACACACTTTATCACATGTCTTAATAGATAAGTTTATTTATGAAAGTGGTTATCACTCTGCATCTTTAAGAGAAAGAATTTATTGTTCAACAAATCCCAATGGTTCAATGACAGGTTTATTAATTTATACAGCTGACGGTGATTCAGAGGGTACAATGGGAGGTTTAGTTAGAATGGGAGAACAAGGAGTTATAGAAACTGTTTTTCATAATGCTATCGAAAATGCAAGATGGTGTTCTGCAGATCCTGTTTGTACTGAAATTGGCAAAAGAGATGGTCAAGGTTTAGAGAAAATTAATCTAGCAGCTTGTCATAATTGTTGTTTATTAGCAGAGACATCATGTGAGGAATTTAATCGATTATTAGATCGAGGAGTTTTAATTGATAAAGAGTTTGGTTTTTTTAATCAAATATGAAATTAGATTTTAAATTTGAATTTTCAGAATTATCTACAGCTGATTTAAATATTGATGCTATCTATAAAGGTGGAACTAAAGGTAACTCATCAGATGATATTTTTAGTAAATTATTGGGGCTTGAAAATTCAGGAGGTTTTAGAGCTTTAAAAAG
>MDTB01234090.1_pt1 | contig 11522 bp, 10 predicted proteins | sample 811161 | NCBI WGS metagenome assembly MDTB01 (sample SAMN05326650, study PRJNA326480) | marine metagenome | isolation source: seawater | place: Mediterranean Sea | collected 2009
GAGGATTGATTTCTCAAGGCTTTGAATTAATCCGGCGATAACATCTATTTCACTTCTCAGCCATAACCTCATATCTGTCGCCACTTGGTCATTCCGAGATCTGGCCGTATGAATTTTTTCTCCAGCCTCTCCTATAAGCTCGGCAAGTCTAGCTTCAATATTGAGATGCACATCTTCTAATTCAATTTTCCAATTGAACTTATTATCCTTAATCTCTTGGACTATATGATCTAAGCCAACTAATATTTCATTTAACTCCTTTTTAGACAAAATGCCAACTTTCTCAAGCATTTCTGCATGAGCTTTTGAACCTTGTATATCAAAAAGTGCTAATTTTTTATCAAAGCTTATTGATGCCGTATATTCCTGTACTTTTTCCGATATTGGTTCAGAAAATCTTCCGGACCATAGCTTAGTTTTTTTTTGTAATTGGTCAGTCACTTTGTGTCATATTACCTATAATAATCATATGTGGATTATAGCTTCTAGAAAAAGTCGTTTGGCAATGTGGCAGGCAGAACATGTGCAAACCTCGATGCAAAAAAATGCCCATACTTCGAACGTAAAAATTTTGGGCCTATCTACCAAAGGCGACGAAATCCTAGATCGTAGTTTATCAAAGATTGGGGGTAAAGGTCTATTCGTAAAGGAATTGGAGTTAGCATTGCTTGAGGGAAAGGCTCATTTGGCAGTCCACTCACTAAAGGACGTCCCTATGGAGCTACCTGCGAAGTTCCGGTTAGCTGCGATTCTTCGGCGTGAAGATCCTCGAGATGCCTTTATCGGTAAACAGGCTAAGAATCTTAGCGCATTACCTTTAGGAGCAAAAGTTGGGACCTCAAGCCTGAGAAGAGAATTTCAATTAAAACTGTTTAGACCGGATTTGAAGATTGTTCCGTTGAGAGGGAACTTGGATACAAGGCTCAAAAAGTTAGATGAAGGCGATTTCGATGGAATAGTACTTGCAGCTGCAGGATTAAAAAGATTAGGACTAGAGAGTCGTATTTGTCAGTTAATTCCTGAGGATATTTCCCTGCCTGCAGCAGGCCAGGGTGCGATGGCAATAGAAGTTTTAAAAAATTCTATATTAGATGAGAGTGACATTCTAGGAAATTTGAATCATGGAAAAACATTCTCTGAAGTAATGTTGGAGAGGAAGGTTGCTGCTGAATTAGGTGCCAGTTGTCAGATTCCTTTAGCTGTTTATTGTGAGTTTAATGGAAAACTGCAGACATTTAATTTAAGGGCGAAAATTGCAATGCCGGATGGTAGCAAACTTTGCCATTCAGAGCACTCTGGGCACAATTCTGATGAAATTTTTGAGAGAGTGATAGATAGTCTCTACTCTCAGGGGGCTCGAGAAGTTATTAGAGCAGTTGCAGAGAGATAATGATCCTTATAAATACAAGACCGGTGTGGAATCTAGGCCGGAACATTTGGGACGAAGAGTTAAGAAACAATTTAAATCCACACATAACTTTACTTTCGGCACCTAGCCAGGAAATAAGTCTCTATGGGGAAAGAAAAATTTGCATTTTATTGGCGAAACGTCAGATACAATTTTTGTTGTCAAGCAAGGTAAAAAACAAGATTATTCTTTTTACAAGTCCTACTAGTGTTGAAGCAGTTTTTAAGATTTTTAAAAAAAGGAGCTTTCTCCCTGGTTACTATGATAGTTTGCAAAGCAAAAAAGAGCTAGTAGAAAAAACTGAATCTTTTTTTTGCACACAACGCAATAGAATAACTTTTGGCGCGATCGGAAAAGGAACAGCTAGAAGATTTTTCGAGCTATTTGCTGGTTCGTTAAATTATAGAGAATATCTGGAAAGGGGCAATCTAAAAATGCTATATGTAGAGAGAGAAGCTACCGGGCAAAAATGGGTAGAAGAATTCTCCGAGAAGATTCGTTCCAGCGTTGTCGCTGTTATAGAGGGAAAAGAGAATTCTGTAGCTTTAGTGCGAAACCTCAAGTTATATAGCTCTAGAGTATTGAGCATTCGGATTTATAAAAGAAAAAATTTAATCGATACCAAAACCAGTTTGTCATTAGCAAATAAAATTACCTTGTTAACAAAAATATCCTCGAGTTCTGCATGCAGAAATCAACCTGTGGGAATTCTGGTGTCTTCAACCTCCGCAATCAAAACGTTTAAATTCTTGATAGAGAGATTACAGGAAAGCAAACACCTAATCGTAATCAGCCACCATGAAAAAATCCTTAGTCAAGTGAAAAAAATTCATGGTAGGATTTCGTGTATAAGAGTAAAGTCTTTAGATCCTGCCAATATTTCTGAGGAGATAGACAATTTACTATGAAAAAAGACGAAAAAATCGAAAAAGAGAATACTGCGAAAAGTATTTCAGAGGAAAAGAATTCGCCGGAAAGTAGAAAAAAGGAAGAGAGAGAACAATCCAATTTGCGTTCGAGTAACAATGATAGTGAATCTGCTCCTGAGAATCTTCCTAAAAAGAATCATAAGTTTGTTTGGATTTCTGGCAAACAAATTTTGTTTACGTTTTTTTTAATGTTGGTGATCGTAGCTGCCGGTCTTGTTTATGTGTACCGTGATCAAGTCAAGACAATCCTGCCAAATGCACTTGTAGAATACGTCAGCGGCAGGTCCCAAATAACTAAAATTGACACTCAAGAGTCAATCCAAAATGAGATGAGGATTGATGAAATAGAGAAACAGGGTATAAATTCTGATGTTTCCGAACCTTCAATGGAAGATCCTGCCCCAGATCAAAATGATTTTAGCTCTATTGATCGTAATGAAACAGGGTCATCGCTCCGTTCAGTGGAGGAAGCACAGCTTGTTTCGAAACATGAAAAATTAGAAGATGATCAAATTTTACATTCGGAGAAAGCATCTAATGAAGGGGTCCATCCTGATATATCTGAAGACCATGAGAAGGCTTTAAAAGTAGGTGATGCTGATATTTTACCCATCGTCAAAGAGTTACACAAAATTACTGTAGAGATAGAAGGGATAGATTTTACAAAGAATTTAACAGTAGAAGATAATCCTATTTTAAGTGCTGATCATTCTAACGATGGGGCTTTATTGGATAGGCTTCTGGAGAGTTTGAAAGGTCTAATTCAGATTAGAAAAATAAAAGACCATGAGGGCTCGTCTTTGAGTCAAGAGCGAGAGAAGAGTTTAAAAAACCAATTTGTTATAAATTTAATCTCGGGCAAGACTATGCTCATAGCAGGCCTTAATGCTGAAGCGTTGGATGATATCAGAAGAGCGAGAAAGATTTTGAATCTTATTTATGATACGGATGAAGAAAATGTACCAATGATGATTGGCAGGTTAGACAAAATAATTTACCAAGTTAAAGAAATGGATTGATGAGTTCCTTAGTATCTATAATCTTAATACTAGCCATTGCGGTAGGCCTAGCTTTAACTTTAGGATCGGGCGGTAGCGTCACTTTTTTCTGGCAGGGCTATCGTGCTGATTTGGCATTAGCTACTTTTTTCATCTTAATGCTTTTTTTTCTATTTTTCATCTTTACGATAATCAAATTGTTTTCAGTGGTGTATGGATTTCCTGGTCGTTTGCTCTCGCTCAGAAATCGCAAGCTGATTCAGAAAAAGCAGGATTTGATTCACGAAATTATCACAAGCGCTTTGTTGAAAGATGCCTTTAAATTGAAAAGTGCTTTAAAAAGGTACAAAAGAAATTTTTGGGAGAGTAAGAAAAATAGTATTGAGAAAAGAATAGTTTGTTTGGTGGCAATAAGTTACGGAGAAGAAATTTTTGATCTCCTAGAGATCAAGGATTGGATCGATGAATTAAAAGCTGTTGAATCTGACTTAGATGTGCGTTATCGAAGGGGTGAACTAGCTGAAGCGGAATTTGCTTTTAAGGAAGGTAAGCTTAAGGGATTGGCAAAGCTCGTGTTGGACTTTTTAGCAGATAATCCAAAGAGTACTTTCGGCAGGACGCTATTGGTTAGGGTGCTACTGTCAGAAAGTAGGTGGGAGGAAGTCATACAGCAGGTAAGAACTCTTTCAAAACATACGAAAAATATTTCAGTTGATCTAAAATCGGCCTTGTATACCTCAATTGAGAACTTGTTGGTGAAGGAAGGGTTGAATTCGATAAAAATAAATCGAACAGCAGGTCTGTTAAAAAGGGAGGAGTTGTCGGATCGAAGGGTAGTAGGACTGCTCGCTAAATCGTATTTCAGCGTTGGAGAAAGGGAGCAAGGAACAAACCTTTTGGAATCTTATTTGAATAAAAAGTGGGATGCGGAATTGGGCAGAGTGTATTGGAATTCTCAAAACAACACTAAATTGCAATTACGGATGGTCAGCAAATGGGAGAAAAAGTATGACAAGTTCGATTCATTCCATGTGTGTTTCGGCAATATATGTATCAGTGAGAAACTTTGGGGTAAAGCAAAGTATCATCTTTTTGAGGCTGTAAAAATACAGCCATCAGTGGATGCGTTTGTATCTCTGGCAAGGGTATACGAACTTACTGGTGAGCCAGAGGAGGCGAATAAATTTTTGAAAAAGGCAGCAAAACTATTTTCGGATCAACGTAATCATATCGAACTAACAAAACTGACGAATTAAAGTAGCGGTATTATCAAAAGCGCAACAATGTTAATTATCTTAATTAATGGATTTACAGCGGGACCTGCTGTATCTTTATAAGGGTCTCCTACGGTGTCACCGGTTACTGCAGCTTTGTGTGCTTCAGACCCTTTCCCTCCATGATTTCCGTCCTCAATATATTTCTTTGCATTGTCCCATGCTCCTCCACCAGTGCACATCGATATAGCAACGAACAAACCAGTGATTATTGTACCCATCAAGAGACCTCCTAGCGCCTTAGGGCCGAGCAGCAATCCTACTGCAACAGGAGTTACTACCGGTAATAAAGAAGGAACGATCATTTCTTTTATTGCAGCTTTGGTTAGAAGATCAACTGCTTTGTGGTATTCAGGCTTACCCGTTCCCTCCATTATTCCAGGTATCTCTTTAAATTGTCTTCTAACTTCTGTAACAACTGAGCCAGCACATCTCCCGACTGCTTCCATAGCCATAGCGGCAAAAAGAAAAGGTATCAAGCCACCAATAAACAACCCGACAATAACAAGATGGTCTGATAGATCAAAGGACAAGGATTTTCCTGCGGCTTCCAAGCCATGCGTGTAATCAGCGAATAGTACAAGAGCAGCTAAACCTGCTGACCCAATGGCATAGCCTTTTGTTACAGCCTTAGTAGTGTTACCTACAGCATCAAGTGGGTCAGTAACATTTCTGACACTGTCGGGCAGTTCTGCCATTTCGGCGATACCGCCAGCATTGTCAGTTATTGGACCGTAAGCGTCAAGAGCCACTACGATTCCGGCCATTGACAACATTGCAGTAGCCGCAATGGCAATTCCATATAATCCAGCGAGGTGATACGACAGTAATATTGCTAAGATAACGGAAATAACAGGCCAGGCTGTTGACTTCATAGATACAGCAATACCAGCGATTATGTTTGTGGCATGACCAGTCTCTGATGCCGCAGCTACATGCTTGACAGGCCCATATTCGGTAGCTGTGTAGTATTCAGTTATGATTACCATGGCTGCGGTTAAAAATATTCCGACTACGGCTGATCCCCAAAGCGAAGTCGTCGTTAAATTTGAGTCTATGGTGTGAATATTGCCCATGAAGAAATCAGTAACAAACCAAAAAGCTATAATGGAAAGCACAGCCGCAACGGTAAGGCCTTTATAGAGGGCATTCATTATTTTTCCTCTTCCAGAGTAACTCACAAAATAACAGCCCACAATTGAGGCTAATGAGGAAACGGCGCCCAATGCTAGAGGATAAACGGCCGCTGTTTCAGCAACTGACGGTAATGTTAAAGCGCCTAATAACATCGTAGCTATAACAGTGACAGCATATGTCTCAAAAAGGTCTGCGGCCATTCCTGCGCAATCTCCCACGTTGTCACCGACATTGTCTGCTATAACTGCTGGATTCCTTGGGTCATCCTCGGGAATACCTTTTTCAACTTTTCCTACTAGGTCTGCTCCAACATCCGCCCCTTTAGTGAATATTCCACCCCCGAGCCTAGCAAATATTGAAATTAACGAAGCGCCAAAAGCGAAACCAATCAGCGGTTTTAACGCATCCTTGACATTACCAGACAGGTCAAAAAGTACTGCGTAAAAACCTGCAACTCCGAGTAAACCTAATCCCAGCACAAACATGCCAGTGATTGCTCCGCCTCTGAAAGCTACGGCTAATGCTGCATCTATTCCAGAGAATGCAGCCTCTGCCGTTCTGACATTTGCTCTGACGTTTATATGCATTCCAACAAATCCAGCAATTCCAGATAACAAAGCACCTATCAAAAATCCTATCGCTGTCATAACTCCGATACCTGGTAAAAAAACAAGAATGAGAAATATTACCAGTCCGACAATACTAATCGTCTTATATTGCCTACCTAGGTAGGCTGAAGCTCCGTCCTGTATAGCCGAAGAAATTTCTACCATTCTTTCGTTTCCGACGGGCTTGTTTAGAATCCATCTTATTGACACTAAAGAGTAAAAAATTGTGATTATTCCGGCCAAAACCGAAAATAAAATTCCCGTCGACATTAGACTGCTCCTGAAATATTGTTGGTTGATGCTAAGAAATTTATGCCAAAATATTTCGATATTGTCGAGCAAAATTTGACATAATTTTGGATTATAACAGATAAGGAAGTAGCATGGCATTGAAGCTTGTCGGGTCAGGGAAACGAGTGCCCAAATTGTTCAACGTAATTATTGAAATCCCGGCCCACTCAGACCCTATAAAGTATGAGGTTGACAAAGAGACAGGAGCTCTTTTCGTCGATCGGTTTATGTCGACAGCCATGCATTATCCTTGCAACTATGGTTATATTCCTCAAACTTTAAGTGATGATGGAGATCCCGTTGATGTTTTGCTGATAACTCCCTTTCCGGTTGCTATGGGGGCTGTTGTTAGATCCAGAGCGCTAGGCTTATTAAAAATGGAGGACGAGGCGGGTAATGATTCAAAAATTCTAGCAGTTCCTGTTACTAAAGTTTTGCCTAAATATAAGCATTTAAATGAGGTGCGAGATATTAATCCCGACCTTCTTGCACAAATTAAACATTTCTTTTTGCACTACAAGGATCTTGAGGTAGGAAAAAAAGTATTAGTTAAAGGCTGGGCAAATAAAAAACAAGCTGAGAGTGAAGTTGAAAGGTCTTGTCAGAAGTATCTTGATAATCTCGACGCTTAAGTTCGTTGACTTATATACGCACTCCTAACTTTTAGTGAGTCTAGATAGTTTTCCATAAATACGTTTTCGTCAACAAGACTATTTTTGATTGCTTCCCGATACTTCTCATTACAAATCCAATGAATGGATGTTGAGACAACTGGTTCGAATCCACGAGCTAATTTATGCTCTCCCTGCGCTCCTCCTTCAAAGTTCTTTACGCCGTGTAGTATGGACCATTCGATTAAGCTGTAATATGCCACTTCAAAGTGCAAGAACGGTATGTCCTCAATAGCCCCCCAATATCGTCCAAAGAGAATTTTCTCCCCGTTAATATTTTCCAAAATTGCTAAGGATGAGGCTATAGGCCTATCGTCAGGGGCGTACGCGATTGAAACAACTAGATTATGCCGAAGTCTGTAATGAAGTAAATTAAAAAAAACTTCGTTAAGATATGGAGTGCTAAAGTGTTCGGCATAAGTCTTCTTATAGCATCTGTAGAGAAATTCTAAATGTTCTATCCTAATTTGCTCGTCACTTAGGACTCTACACACAATTTTTTTTTCTAAAATCTTTTTCCTTTCACTCTTAATTTTTTTTCTTTTTTTTTGCTGTAGGGAAATTAAAAAATCATCGAAGGATTCATAATTCATATTTTTCCAGTGGAACTGAACAGTTTTTCTGGTAAGCCATTCTTTTTTTGTAAACACGCTAGCTTCTTTTTCATGGCAAAATAGTATGTGGGCAGTATGTAAGGAATTTTCCCGGCACCATCTTTCGATTTCACACCTAAAGACATCAAGTTCTGTTGAGTCGCTGAACCCCAAAAGTCTTGCTCCGCTAATGGGGGTGAAAGGGCTTGCAAACAGAAGTTTAGGGTAATATCGTATCCCTGATCTGTGAAAGGCTTCAGCCCATGCCCAATCAAAGACATATTCGCCATAAGAATGGAATTTCAAAAAACAAGGGGCGACAATCTTAATTTGCCCATTTTTTTGTAAGGTAAAAAAGTTAATAGCCCAGCCTGTTTCTTGTCCAATGCAGTTACTTTCCTCTAAAATATTAAGGTAATCCCAAGAAGTAAACAAATTTTTATGAGGATCGGCCTGCCAAGTTTTTCGATATTTCTCCTCGCCGATATTTTTAATGCTATCTTCTACTTGTAGTTTATATTTAGACATTTTCTTTTTGAAGGGCAATAAATAAAAATGCGTGTAGCATTAGCTCAAATCAATCCAGTAGTTGGGGATCTAGATTTTAATACAAAAAAAATTATCGATGCTACTAGGGAATGCGTGAAACGAGGAGTTTCATTATTGGTTACTCCTGAGCTTAGTTTAACCGGCTATCCTCCGGAGGATTTGATGCTCCGCGAAGATTTTTTGAATGAAGTTAAGCATAAGTTGGAAACTTTGGCTGCAACTGTAGGGAGAGAAGCTCCGAACTTAACCATTGTAATCGGTCATCCCTGTTTCAAAGTACAAGAAAAACTTCTTTATAACTCAGCTAGTGTTTTCAAAGGGTGTGATTTTATAGGTCGATATTCGAAGCTGGAGTTGCCAAATTATGCGGTTTTTGATGAAAGACGGTACTTTGCTTCGGACGGAGGTCCATTAGTATTTAAATGTGACCAAATTTCGTTCGGAATTAATATTTGTGAGGATATTTGGTTTCCACGCGCTCCGAGTCTCACTAGGGCTGCAGGAGCAGATGTTCTAATCGTGTTAAATGCTTCGCCTTTTCAGACAAACAAAGACAACGAAAGGAAACGAAAAGTTAAGGAGCATGTATCGGCTTTAAATTTACCAGTTCTTTTTTGCAATGTTGTTGGGGGCCAGGATGAATTGGTATTTGATGGGAGTAGTTTCGCGCTGGATCGAAACGGGGACATAAGTGCGAGTGCTCCAGAATTTGAGGAAAGTTTGCTGATAGTTGATTTAGATGAATTTGGAAACCCTAAAAAAAACAATTCTTTTCCAAAAAAAACTGGAGGCACAAAACAAATTTTTGATGCGCTCGTTCTTGGGACGAGAGACTATGGGCTAAAAAATGATTATGATAAAGTCCTTGTGGGATTGTCTGGCGGAATTGACTCTGCTTTAACCTTAGGAATAGCTGCGCAGGCATTTGGAAGAGACTCTGTCAAGGCGGTCTTCATGAAAACTAAATATACATCGGCGGCAAGTATCATCGACTCTAAGGAATGTGCGAAAAGTGTAGGAGTTAATTTTGTCGAAGAGGATATAGATACTTATGTTGATTTATTCAAGAAGAGGCTTTCAAAGGAGGTTACTTCGAAGATCGTTGGCGTGGCAGAGGAAAATATCCAGTCTCGAATTAGAGGTTTAATACTGATGGCAATCTCTAACAACGAACGAAGGCTGCTTTTAACGACAGGAAACAAGTCAGAACTTGCAGTTGGTTACTGCACTTTATACGGAGATATGTGCGGTGGTTTTGCTGTTCTAAAAGATGTATACAAAACTCAGGTCTATGAGTTGGCCGCATATTTAAATAGTGTCACCGACAGTTCAATTCCAGAGAGTATTATTAAAAAATGTCCATCAGCTGAGTTGAGGTATGATCAAAAGGATGAGGATACACTGCCCGATTATGAAATTTTGGACGGAATTTTGTACCGGATTATTGACAAGAATGATACTTTTGAGCAAATAGTAGAACATGGTTTTGAAAGAAAACTCGTAGAGGACGTACTCAAACTAGTGTGGAAAGCAGAATTTAAGAGAAGACAGGCTCCACCTGGAGTTAAAGTAAGTGAGCATGCCTTTGGCAGAGATTGGCGTTATCCAATTTCTAATAAATTTGTTTTTTAAAAAGGATTGTAACGATGAAGCTAATTATCGCTTTTGTAAGACCGTTTAAACTAGAAGAAATAAGAGAGTCATTATCTGAGATTGGAACGGCTGGCTTGACGGTAACGGATGTTAAAGGTTTTGGGCGGCAAAAAGGTCACACTGAAATTTACAGGGGGGCTGAATATGTGGTGGATTTTGTGCCGAAAATAAAACTAGAGGTTGCGGTTCCCGATGAAAAATTAGACTTAGCTTTGGATTCAATATCTAAAGTTGCGAGGACTGGCAAGATCGGGGATGGCAAGATTTTTGTTATGGAATTGGCTGGGTCTACAAGGATTAGGACGGGAGAGAGCGGTGACAGCGTGCTTTGAGCAGAACAATTAAGGCTCCGCTCCCGCCCATTCTCCCTGGAGCCTGGCAGTAAGCCAATACACCAGTGTATTGTTTTAACCATGACTTTACATGACTTTTCAACACGGGTTCTTTGCCAGCTGATCTAAGCCCTTTCCCGTGAATAATCCTGACACACCTCTTTTCAAATTGAATACAATGTTTAAGAAAGTTGTAAGTTTCTTCTCTGGCTTCGTGGATCCTGAACCCATGCAAGTCAAGCTCAGCTTGTATCGTCCAGAATCCCCTTCGAAGTTTTTTAATGATTTTCGTTGAGATACCATTTCTCGCGAAAAATAGAGCATCATCTGTATCTAAAATCGTCTCCTCAGTGAAATCTGAGAACTGACTTTCCCGTAATGCAGTTAATTCGTCATCATTTCTCTTGTGTGGAATCGGCTTCGGCTTTATATTTTCCTGAAAAACTCGATTATTTCCTTTTTTTAAGGGAACTGCATTTTTAACAGCTTCTAAAAATTCATCCTTATCGGTTTTTTTTTGCATGGTCTAAAAAATTTTGCGCGTCCAATGCAGCCATACAGCCACTCGCTGCACTGGTGATAGCTTGTCTATACGTGAAGTCTTGTACATCGCCTGCAGCAAATACCCCTCGGCAACTTGTACCTGTTGAGTTGTTGTCAAATCCTCCCTTAGTAATGATATACCCATTTTTCATATCTAGTTGTCCCTCAAATATCTTCGTGTTGGGTTTGTGTCCAATGGCTATAAATACCCCATCCATTTCAATTTTTTTTGAATATCCGTCAAGTTTATTTCTTACAACTATCCCTTCCACACCTTGATTGTTCCCCAAAACTTCGATCAACTCGCTATTCCAAATAATTTTTACATTCCCATTACTCTCTCTTTCCATAAGACGATCAACTAAAATCGCCTCAGCCCTCAGCCTGTCGCGTCGATGTATTAAGGTTACGTTTGATGCGATATTACTGAGATAGATCGCCTCTTCAACTGCTGCATTTCCACCGCCTATCACGCAAACTGATTTTTCCTTGAAGAAAAAACCATCACAAGTAGCGCAAGCAGAAACTCCTTTCCC
>MDTB01208364.1_pt1 | contig 11521 bp, 14 predicted proteins | sample 811161 | NCBI WGS metagenome assembly MDTB01 (sample SAMN05326650, study PRJNA326480) | marine metagenome | isolation source: seawater | place: Mediterranean Sea | collected 2009
ATTATCTAATTATAATTAAATTCTTTAATTATAGGGATTATTATGGAAAACAAGCTTATTGCAATAATAGCTGAAGCACTAGAAATAGAGCAGTCTATGGCTAAAAATGATCTAAAATTAGACCCCGAAGATAATTGGGATTCAATTGCATTACTTTCTGTAATTGCCTCTATTGATGAGGAATTTGACATTCAATTAGATGGAGATGAGCTAGCTGGGTGTAGGTCTATTTCAGAAATATTAAAACTCTTAGAAGACAATTCTTGAATAAAGCTTACTTTATACCTTTATCAAGCGATAATTCATTTTCTGTTATACATGGAAAAAGATCTTATTCTCACAATGTCTGGAGCATAAAGAGCATTTTAAATTTTTTGGAACTTTTACATTCACCATTCATAAGCACAAGATTATTTCAAAATCGTTATTTCCAGAGCAGGTTAATCATATTAAAAGAATTAAAGAAGGCAGATTTTAACCTTTCGGATATCAAGGTATCTATATCTCATAATAAAAATTGTTTTATTGCACTTGTTTCAAAAAAAGATATGAAGATAGCAGTCGATCATGAGCATAATAAAAGACATATTTCTTCGGCTTTGGTTGATAAAATTGCTCACATAGAGAAACCTAATTCGTTATCATCACTAAGCTTTATAAGTATGGTAGAAACTTTCGTAAAAATTACAAATAAAAAATGGCATTCTTTTATAGAAGATTCTCAAATAAGAGAAATATTTATCTTACAAGATACTTATATCACAAACCTTGATAAAGAAACTATTTATTCCAGATTCTACAGCTATAATGACAATCAGATATGTATAAGTTCAGATAAATTAGAAATGTTGAAATGATTGTATTGACAGGAGCATCCGGTGGAATAGGGCTAGAAATCATAGAAGAATTGTCTAAATTAGACGATGTTTTGGCAATATATAACACCTCTAAACCTAAGGATGTAGCATTAAAAAATGTTTCTTTTCACAAGGTTGATATTTCAGATCCTGATGAGATAAAAAATTTTATCGATCAAGAAAGCTCAAATTTGAAGGATGTAACATTAATAAATTTGGCTGCAGTATCCATAGATGGATTGTTAGCAAATTATGGTATAGAAGATTGGGAAAAAGTAATGAGTATCAATCTTTCTTCAAATTTCCTTTTTTCAAGATATCTAATACCAATTATGATAAAAGATAAATGGGGGAGAATCATACATGTCTCATCAACAAATTCAGCTATTGGGGCTGGGGCATATTCGTCTTCAAAGTCTGGGCTTGAAGGCCTTTCCAAAGCACTTTCAAGGGAATATGCTAGATATAATATAACTTCGAATATAATCAAATTAGGTGTATTTGATACCGGAATGTTTCACAAGTTATCCGATAAAAATAAGAAGACCTTTTTAGATCTAGTTCCCTCAAAGAAACTTGGTAAGACTTCAAATATATTAAATGCAATTGATTTTTTGATTAATTCTGAATTTGTAAATGGCGCCTCCATTACTATTGATGGCGGCTCATCATAAGTCTATGAATACCAAAAGTTATAGTGTGAAGATTTTGAAAGATTTAGTCCTTGATATTACATTAGGTGATGGCGTTTTTGAACCAACAGGCACCTCAACAGAAATAGCTACAGCAGTAAATAATTATATTATCACTCCAGGTAAAACTCTTGATTTGGGATGTGGGTCTGGAGTCGTAGGACTTGCTTTAGCAATTTCAAAAAAAATTAATGGTAAGTTATTTGCATCAGATCTAAGCAAAGAAGCTGTAAGTTATTTGAAAATAAACGCTGATAAATATGGAATAGATGTTGATGCAAGATCGGGCAGTGTTTTTGATCCATGGAGTGAAGAGAAATTTGATTACATAATTGATGATATATCTGGAGTTTCAGAAAGAATTGCTGAAATTTCTCCGTGGTTTAAAGAGACAGCATGCGAATCTGGTACCGATGGGACTAGGCTCGTAAGAGAAGCAATTGAGGGATCGCCATATCATTTAAACGAGAATGGTAAATTCTTTTTCCCAATATTGTCTTTATCTAATTCAGAAAGAATAATATCTAAGGCAAATGATGTTTATAACAATGTTGAAAGGATATCAACGAAACAATGGCAAATGCCAAAAGAAATGGCTTCTTTCAAAGATGAGCTATTAATTTTAAGAGATAATAAAATTATTGATTTTGAGGAAAAATATGGATGGTTATTGTGGTCCACAGATGTCTTTGTTGCATATAATCCAAAATAAGTTATGAAAAATCAGCCTTACATAAATCAAATCGAATTCTTTGTTCCCCCTCTAAGGCTTTCAAACAAGATGCTTGTTGAAGAAAATCCATCGTGGGATGTTGATAAGATTTATGAAAAAACCGGTATTAAAAATAGGTATATTGCTGATACCAATACAACGGCCACAGATTTGGCTGTAGATGCAGGAAAAAAATTTTTTGATAAATATCCTGAAAAAAAGAAAGAAATAGATTATTTAATTTTTTGCACACAGTCTCCTGATTTCTTTCTTCCTACGTCTGCATGCCTAATTCAAGATCGACTAGGATTGAGAACTGAAATTGGAGCTATAGACATTAACCAAGGCTGCTCTGGTTTTGTTTATGCGCTCTCTCTAGCCAAGGGAATGATTGAAAGCGATCAAGTAAAAAATGTTTTAATAATAACTTCAGAAACTTACTCGAAATACATAAATGATAAGGACAAAAGCGTAAGGACTCTCTTTGGAGATGCTGCATGTTGTACTTTTGTCGATTCAAAGAAAGACGAAAAAGAACATATTTCAAAAATCTTACATGGTACTGATGGAGAGGGTGGAAAGCATCTTATTGTCCCGCATGGCGCTCATAAAAATCCAATAAACGAAACTTCCTATATTGAATCAGAAGATTCTAGCAAAAACATTAGATCTCATGCGAATTTATATATGAATGGAGCCGCAATATATACATTTACTTTAACTAAAATACCCAAATTATTTAACGATATATTAGAACTTAATGAAATGACAATAAATGATATTGATGTATGTATTTTTCACCAAGCAAACAAATTTGTATTAGATGCGATTCAACGAAAATTGAAAATACCTGATAGTAAAATGCATAGATCTTATGAAGAATTCGGCAATACTGTTTCCTCAACAATTCCTATTGGAATTAAGATTGAACAAAATCTCAAAGAAGAAGACAAAAAGAAAACCGCCCTAATTCTTGGATTTGGTGTTGGTCTTTCATGGGCAGGGACTATAATTAAATTTTAATTACAATTAATAAATTTGGATAATTCAAATTATAAAATTTCAGTATCAGGTCTTGGCTATGTCGGTTTACCTGTGCTCATTGCTTTCTCAAAATTAGATGAAGTGGTTGGTTTCGATATTAATAGTCAAAGAATACATGATTTATCTTTAGGTGTAGATAAAAATAATGAAGTAAATAAAGAAGATTTAATGAACTCAAATATAAAATTCTCAAATAATATACAAGATATAAAAGTAGCCAATTTTCATATAGTTGCTGTTCCAACCCCAGTTAGTAAAAATAATGACCCTGATTTAAGTCCACTGATATCAGCATCAGAAAAAATTGGCACAATTCTCAAGAAAGGAGATATTGTTGTCTATGAATCTACAGTATATCCAGGCGTAACTGAAGAAATATGTATTCCAATACTAGAAGAAAAGTCTTCTTTGAAAATTGGAGTTGACTTCAAGGTTGGTTATAGCCCAGAAAGGATAAATCCTGGAGATAAAGAGCATATTATTTCAAATATAGTTAAAGTTGTATCGGGATCTGATGACGATTGCTTAGAAGCAGTTGCGACAACATATGGCAAAATTGTAAAAGCAGGAATATTTAAAGCAGCATCTATAAAAACCGCAGAAGCAGCAAAAGTTATCGAGAATACTCAAAGAGATATTAATATTGCATTAGTTAATGAATTATCACTAATATTTAATAAATTGGATATTGATACCTCGGATGTTCTTGAAGCTGCAAATACAAAATGGAATTTCCTAGATTTTAGGCCAGGTCTAGTAGGGGGCCATTGTATTGGTGTAGATCCTTACTATCTTACTTATAAGTCCAGACTTCATGGCTATGAGCCACAAGTTATCCTCTCAGGAAGAAAAATAAATGATCATATGGCTCATTATATTTCTGATCAAATTGTTCAAGATATTGAAGAAATATCAAGCAATGAATGTACGGTAACAATTATGGGAATAACTTTTAAAGAAGACTGTCCAGATATGAGAAATTCTAAGATTTTAGATATTATAGATAATCTAAAAGCAGCTAAAATTAGTATTCAAATTAGTGATCCAATTGTTTCACCTGAAGAGGTTCAGGAATCTACTGGAATAGAGCTAACCAAAATAGAAAACTTAGAACCATCAAATATTTTATTGCTAGCAGTTGCTCACTCTCAATTCAAGAAACTAAGTAAAAGTACTATTAAAAAATTAATTAAAGAAGGTGGAGCTATTTATGATCTAAAAAACATTTTTAAAAAAGACTATTTTATTGCAGACGATATAAGACATTGGAAACTGTAGGTCTCTGAAAAATATGAAGAAAGTTCTAAGAATTCTTAATAGATTTAATATTGGAGGTCCAACACATAATGCAACTTTCTTAACAAAATATTTGCATCCTGATTATCAAACAAAACTCATTGCAGGAAAGAAGCTTGATTCAGAGGCTAGCTCTGAGTTCATGTTAAAAGATTATGAAATTGATTTTGAAATCATTGAAGATATGAGCAGATCAATAAACCTTATTAAAGATTTAAAATCTTTTTTTGCAATAAAGAAAATAATTAAAGAATTTAAACCAGACATTGTTCATACGCATGCATCGAAATCTGGCGCATTAGGAAGATTGGCTGCTATTACTTCTAAAGTACCAATAATAGTTCATACGTTTCATGGTCATGTATTCCATTCTTATTTTGGGAATCTTAAAACCAAATTCTATATTTTTTTAGAAAAATACTTAGCTAAAAAGTCATCAGCAATAATAGCTATTAGTAATCTTCAAAGAAAAGAACTTATTAATGAATTTGAGATTTGTCCTGAAAGTAAAACTTATACAATTCAACTAGGGTTCGATTTAGATAAATTTCAGGAAGATTGCTCAACTAAGAGAAATTTATTTAGAGATGAATTTAACCTTGAGTTAGATGATATTGCCATAGGTATAATAGGTCGACTAACACCAATTAAAAACCATACATTTTTTTTAAAAGCAATTAAGAAACTTATAGATGATACTTCAAGAAAATTTAAAGTCTTTATTGTTGGAGATGGTGAAGATAAATTAGCTTTACAGAATACATGCAGCGAATTAAATTTATCTTTCAATTCAAAAGATGTTAAAGATCCATTAATTTATTTTACATCCTGGCGAAAAGACATGGATAAGGTATATGCAGGGCTCGATATCGTAGCGTTGACTTCAAAAAATGAAGGAACTCCTGTAACTTTAATTGAGGCACAGGCATCAAATAAACCAATAGTAACAACAGACGTTGGCGGAGTTATGGATGTTGTGAAAGAAGATATTACAGCCTTTGTTTCAGATAAGCATGATCATATTAGATTCTCAAATAACATGAGAATGCTTGTAGAGGATGATTCTATGAGAATAAAAATGGGAAGCGCAGGTTATAATCATGTATCAGAATTATTTAGTTATAAAAGACTAGTAAGAGATGTTGGCGAATTATATGAAAACCTTTTAAATGAAAAAAATATCTAAAAATCCAATTACCAATAAAGATTATCATATTCCTGATAAGCTTGATGATAGCGCCTCTCTAAAAGAATTTATAGAGAATAATTCAAATAATCCTGTGGTTGTAGTTCAGGGACTTGGTTTTGTAGGTGCCGTTATGTCTTTAGTTTGCGCTAATGCTGTTAATAAAGATTACGCTGTAATTGGAATTGATCTGCCAACAGAAGAATCTTATTGGAAAATAGCTTCTTTAAACGATGGACATTTTCCTGTCACATCCTCTGACCCAAAAGTAAAAACCTTTTATGAACAATCTAGAAAGAAAGGAAATTTATTTGCTACCTATGACAATATCGCATATCAACTAGCTGATGTCATTATTGTTGATATTAATCTAGATGTTCAAAAAGAATCATCTACAGAAGGAGATTTGACAGATTACAATGTTGATTTGTCTTCTTTTAAATCTGCAATTAAGGCTATAGGTGAAAATGCAAAAGAAAATGTTTTGATTTTAATTGAGACTACCGTTCCACCAGGAACGACAAGGCTTGCTGCTGAAATTATCAGTGAAGAATATTCTAAAAGAGGAATTTCTTTTGAAAATGTTTCGATTGGACATTCATACGAAAGAGTTATGCCAGGACCTAATTATATTGATTCAATTCAAAACTTTTATAGAGTTTACTCAGGCATAGATGAAAAAAGTGCTAATGAGACTGAAAGTTTTCTAAGAACTATCATTAAAACTGAAGAATATCCGTTAACTAGATTAGGTAACACGAACGCTACTGAGATTTCTAAAGTTCTTGAAAATTCTTATCGAGCAATGAATATCTCATTTATAGTTGAATGGTCAAGATTTGCTGAAGAAGCAGGAGTTAATCTATATGAAGTTATTGATGCAATAAGAATGAGACCTACTCATAAAAATATCATGCTTCCAGGTATTGGGGTTGGTGGATATTGTTTAACAAAAGATCCTCTTTTAGCTAGTTGGGCAAAACAGAATCTTGTAAATACTGATAAAGATTATTTGCCTATGAGTGAAATGGCAGTTTTAACTAATGACAAAATGCCATTATATGCATTTAATTTCTTGGAATCCTTTTATAAAAAAGGAAAGTTAAAAGATAAAAAAGTTAAATTATATGGGGTATCGTATTTAGCTGGAGTTGGTGATACTAGATATAGTCCAGTAGAAACCTTCTATAAACTTTTAATTAATCAAGGCGCTCTGGTTTCATTGCATGATCCATATGTAAGTTTTTGGGAGGAATTTGGTATAGATGTGAATCAAGATATGTATAATTTTGATGAAGAAACCAGCATTGTGATATTTTCTACTGGACATTCAGAATATATTGGAAATGACAAATTAATATCTCATTTAAATAACCAAGAAAAATTATTTATCTATGACACTATAGGAATATTAGATGAGAATGAAATTAATCTCCTATCAAAAAAGCATACTGTTAAAGTTTTAGGAAGAGGCGATATTTAAAGATGAAAAAAGTAATTATTTTAGGTGGAGCTGGCTTTATTGGATTAAATATTGTGAAATATTTAATCGCCCAGAGAAACTATAAAATTACAATAGCTGATAACCTCTCAAGAGGAAAAATGGATTCTTATTTAAAAGAAATTATAGCTAATGAAAATGTAAATTTTGTTGAAGGAGATTTTACAAAACAATCTTCGTTTAATAATCTAGATAGTGATTATGATTATTGCTATATGCTTGCTTCAGTCGTTGGAGTTAACAATGCACTTAAAATCCCAAGCGAGATAATAAGAATTAATACTTTATTAATCCTCAATACACTTGAATGGCTAAAAGGAGGAGTAGCAAAAAGTGTTGTTTTTACCTCAACGAGCGAAAACTACGCAGGAACAATTGATAAGTTTGGTTACGCCATACCCACTCCTGAGGATATACCACTTTCAATTATAGATATCTCTCATCCAAGATACACATATGCTGTGACAAAAATGCTCGGAGAATCAAGTTTTTTGAATTATTCAAAATCATATGGTTTTAATTGCACCATTGTTAGATATCATAATGTAATAGGCCCAAGAATGGGCTTTAAGCATGTTATACCTCACCTCGCAGAAAGGTTTTTAGTTAACAAGGAAAACCCTTTTTTAATGTATGGGTATAATCAAACCAGAGCCTTTTGTCATATTGCTGATGCAGTAGAAGGAACAGTTTTGGCTATAGAGTCCGATAACTCAAATGGCGAAATTTTTCACATAGGCACTGATGAAGAAATAACTATTGAACAGCTAATAAAAACAACAGGAGAATTTTTTAACTTTAATGGAAGCTATAAAGAAGCTCCTACATATCCAGGATCAACAAATAGAAGATGCCCAGATATAACTAAAGCTAGAAATTTAATCGGTTATTCTCCAAGATTTAAGTGGCAAGAATCTTTAGAAGAGACTTTGCAATGGTATAAAGATTTTTTTGAGAAGGGTGAGACAGCCTTTGAAACCTCATTTGAAGAGCCAGATAGTGTATAACTCAATCAAAAGAATATTTGATATTTTAGTTTCATTTCTTTCTATTCTTATATTGATACCTTTATTCATCCCAATTATGCTGATACTAAAACTCACAGGCGAGGGTGAGATATTCTATTTTCAGGAAAGGGTAGGCTTAAATAATAAAACAATCAAAATTTTTAAATTCGCTACTATGCTTAAAAATAGTGAGCAAATGGGATCAGGTATATATACAGCCAAGAATGATCCAAGAATCTTGCCTTTTGGAAATTTTTTGAGAAAAACTAAAATTAATGAGTTGCCACAAATTATTAATATATTAAATGGTGATATAAGCCTAGTTGGACCAAGACCATTAATAAGAAAGACTTTTGAACTCTATAATAATGAAGAACAAAAAATAATTTTTTCTATGAAACCTGGATTAACTGGAATAGGCTCTATTGTATTTCGGAATGAAGAAGAAATTTTAAATAATGCCAATATGGATTTGGAAGAATTCTATGAAAAACACATTACTCCATATAAAGCTCAGCTTGAATTATGGTACAAGCAGAATCAATCTTTTTTATGTGATTTACAAATTATATTTTTAACTTGCTGGGCCATATTATTTAAGGAGTCTAGACTGCCGTGGATCATATTTAAAGATCTGCCTAACCAAAAGGAAATTTAATGATAAATATTTCTAACATCTCCAATCAACAACCTTATATCAAATTTGCAAAGCTCTATAATGAAGCTCTTGCAGCTAAGCAACAAAATATTGAAGCAATTTGTATAAGTTCATTTGATGACAAAAATAAAGAATCAAACTCTAGGTTTGTTAACTTAAAATATATTATTAATGACGAGTGGATATTTTTTTCTAATTACATGGGTCCGAAAGGAAATGAATTTAAGAATAATCCAAATATATCTGCAGCATTTTTTTGGCAACAAACCAATACTCAAATTCGTTTAAAAGCACAAATATACAAGTCATCAAGTGAGTTTTCAGATGACCATTTCAAGAAAAGAGATAAGGAAAAGAATATTCTAGCTATTTCATCCAATCAGTCTAAAAAGATTGATACCTATGAGGATTTTTTAGATGTTTTTGAGCAAGCTTCAAAAGAAATATCCGATACAACAAAAAGACCTGATGATTGGGGAGGATATTCTTTTAGACCATATTATTTTGAATTTTGGCAAGGCCATTCTAAGAGGATTAACAAAAGAGAGGGATATATTTTAAAGGATGATAATTGGGAAAATTTCTTTCTTCAGCCATAGAGAGAAATATATTTACGTAATATATCAATTAGTTTAAAATGCATGTCAAATTTATGAAAAATCAAAATTCACGAAATTCAATACTCTTTTGTTAAATCTTCTCTTGTTAAATCTCAAATATTCATCATTAGCTTATCTTAGGTAAATCTCATAGCTACTAGAAAAAACACAACTCCTATTAATAATAAAATTAAGGCCTCACAAGTAATGCTTATTGATCAAAATGGTGATAAGCAAGGTATGGTTTCACTAGATGATGCTTTAAAAAAGGCTAGCAATGCGTCTCTTGATTTAGTTCAAGTATCTCCCGCAGATTCTGATCCTGTTGTATGTAAGTTATTAGATTATGGAAAGCATTTATTTTATAAAAAGAAAAGCACTTCATCATCCAAAGTAAAAACAAAAAGAAATACCACAAAAGAAATAAAATTCAGGCCTTCCACTGATGTTGGCGACTATAATATTAAATTAAAAAAGATTAAAAGCTTTATTCTTGGTGGAGATAAGACTAAAATAAGCGTCCGATTTAGAGGTAGAGAGATACTTAACAGTAATATAGGTCTTAATCTTTTAAATAGATTAAAAGACGAGCTTCATGATATAGCTCAAGTTGATCAAGAACCATCACTTGAGGGACGACAATTGTTAATGGTGCTTTCTCCTTTAAAAAAGAAATAATTTTAAATAAATTAGTACTATGGGATATAAACTTAAAACACATTCAGGAGCCGCCAAACGCTTTAAAAAGACTGGAACATCTGTTAAGAGCCGAAGTGCCAATAGGAACCATATTCTGACAAAGCAATCAACAAAAAGAAAGCGTCATAATAGAGGCCTTAAAAAGCTATCTGGGACGGTTCTTAAAATGGCTACAAATTTATTAAATAGGTAATTTATTATGCCAAGAGTAACAAAATCAGTCACAGCAAAATCTAGACATAAAAAAGTACTAAGTGCCACAAAAGGTCACTATGGTGCTCGAAGCAGGCTATATAAGACAGCTAAACAGTCACAAATTAAGTCACTTCAATATGCTTTTAGAGACAGAAAAAATAAAAAAAGATCTTTTAGATCTCTTTGGATTGCCAGAATAAATGCAGCCTCCAGAGATCTAGGAATTTCTTACTCTAAATTAATTAATGGAATGACATCAAAAAATATAAACATTGACAGAAAAATATTATCAGATATAGCTGTTAATGATTCACCTACTTTTGAGACTATCCTTAAAAAAGCAACTAGTTAGAAATTAAATTAATGTCAGAAGAGCAAGACATTATTATTCCAAGAATAGAACAAAATTTTGGCTCCAGGCATCCTATTAATCAGATGAAAGACTCTATTATGAGCTTTCTAAGCTCTATTGGTTTCAAGATAATTGATGGACCGGAAATTGAAACTGAGAAATATAATTTTGATATGCTAAATATTAAGGAGTCACATCCTGCAAGACAGATGCATGACACTTTTTATGTAAATAATAAAGAATTTGTTTTACGTACTCATACTTCACCAGTGCAAATAAGAGGAATGATGGATAACAAACCACCATTAGCTTTTATATCAGGAGGAAAAGTTTATAGAAAAGATGACGACGCTACTCATCTCCCTATGTTTCATCAAATTGAAGGTATATATGTTGATACTGATGTAAACTTTGGACATTTAAAAGATCTTATATATAAAATTATTTATTTTCTTTTCGGAAAAGATGTAGAGTTAAGATTTAGGCCTTCGTACTTTCCCTTCACAGAACCATCAGCAGAGGTAGATATATTATCTAAAGATGGAAAATGGCTAGAAATATTAGGTTGTGGGATTGTCAACCCAATTGTTTTAGACAATTGCAACATTAATTCCAAAAAATATAAAGGACTTGCATTTGGTCTTGGAATAGAGCGAATAGCAATGTTGAAGCACGAAGTAAAAGATATTAGAGAATTTTATAAATCTAATTTAGATTTTTTGA
>MDTB01027690.1_pt1 | contig 11520 bp, 22 predicted proteins | sample 811161 | NCBI WGS metagenome assembly MDTB01 (sample SAMN05326650, study PRJNA326480) | marine metagenome | isolation source: seawater | place: Mediterranean Sea | collected 2009
GACACCACTTTTTGAAACTAAGGTGTCGGTATCCATATCGACAGATATCAATCATAAAATTCGGTGCATTCTGCTGATTACGCATGTTTATTTGATGGGAGTTTTTACTCCATCGCTGTTTATACATTATTTATTTCTCCTAACAATTTTTGTATATATTCTTTTTTCGTAAGATATTTTATGTTTTTAACTAAAATTCCATTTTTTATAGAAGCTAAATTATCGATCAAAACTATACCTTGATCGGTTCCAACAACTACCCATGAACTATGAGCATTGCTAATTAATTTGTCAAACCATAATTCTTGTAATTTTGAAAGATTAGGTTTCAATCTGGAATCTAGTTTTTTTGGAACTTTTTGATATTTATATTCTACAAACAATGGTTTACTTTTTCCGCAATACCAAGCGTCGGGAACTCCGCCTGCAAAATTATCATGGATTTTCCATTTCATAATTTCACCGGGCAAAACCTGGTGAATTGATCTCACAAAACTATGTTCATTCATAGATTTTGCGTTTTCTGGTAATTTACAAGTTGATTCATTACACGATGCCTTGTTTTTGCACCAATTTTTGGGTTTCTTTTGACATTAGGAGCACCAAAAATAGTGATTACCAGTTTTGTTACATTGAAACGCCACAACGTACATCTCGTCATAAAACTGCATCGCAACCCAATCCGGCCTGACTTGCGTTCACGATGGTCAGGGTCATCGGTTAACAGCTTGAAACGCTCAAGTTTTTTTACTCAAAATAAGTGGAGTCTCTATGAAAAAAACCTTACCTTGAGCAAAATATTTAGCAGTACTAATTAATTTTGTTATAAAGATCAGCACATTCTTCCAATAACTCTTTTGGAGTTTGTCCGATATATTTATACGCAAAATTGTAGTACTGATTCCCTGCATAGCTTTCGGTCTTACTACTTAATTTCCAAATGCAATCAAACCGTGGACCGCCTTTCGCATGAATTGCTGAGTTCCAGCGTTCACCGACTTTTACTTTACTGTTAGTCCAATCACTGATCGCTGGTGAAACCATTTTCCAATCGTCAGATCCTTCAGCACGTTTTACTTCAATCAGTATGTGTCTGTGCGACTTAGTAATCTTAAAGTTATCAGGCTGATGTCCTTCAGCAATAAGTTCGGAAACAGCTTCTGGGGCTGTAGCAAACAAATTTGTTTCCGCTTGCTTTGAGTAGTAGGGCATGCGTTCTGTTTTATCAAAGGCTACATATCCACTGGTAAACTTAAGTGGTATAACATATATGCTTTTGGCTAGATCACCAGTAACTGTATTGTATATATCACCTTTCTTTGCACCTTCGACATAACCGGGCTTGTCTTCGTCTACTTCGGGAGAGATACCTTGAAGTAATTTTAGACGAGGAGTAGCCATATTTTCTACTCCGATATCTTGACCCATGTTTTCATAAGCTTGCGGTGTGCTTAGTTCAGTAGTTTGTTTTTCTGCTAAATTATTTTTAACCATAAATATTTTCCTATTTTATTGCTCTTAAATTTAATATTTCACTTACATAAGGTTCTAAACCGGGTGGTAAATCGCCTTCTAACTTCTCATACTCCGACACGTATTTGGACGAGGCTCTGAGCTGGTAAGGGAATATTCCATTCTTCTTTGAAAATTCCCATAATTTTTCTGGGTCAACAATTGAGTAATTAGTACGCTGACTGCGACTGACCGAGCCTAGTTCACCTGATGCTTTTGGTAATCCAAGTTCATCCATTAACTGAATCGCTTTCCATTCCATTGTTGACTTTTGCTTTTTTAAGTCGTTAACTTTATTTTCTAAATTGCGAATTTCTTCACGTTTAATCACCAAGTCATCGATCATCTCACCTAAATTTTCTTGCATTTATAAATCCTTAATTTTTTCAACTTCCTTTAATACGTTCCTACACACACGAATAACTTTTTCACCGTATTTAGTTGGACGAACAACGTGCTTATACTTACGAGGTGAAAAATCACTTTGTTTTGTTCTTGTACTGGTAAAAAGTTTATTACCAAGTTTTCGTTCTAAACTTCTAATGGAAAAAGCTACAGCAGTACTGGTTTTAAAAAGTGCGTCTGATGCTTCATCAATAGAAGCGTAGTCCTCAATATATGTTAAGTATTTCATCTGCGTGATAGATATCATGCGGCTTCTCTCCTTGTATGGTCTGCCATTAAGTGCAGTAAACTTTCCATTCGCTCAACTTTTCCATTGAGCTTTTCGTATACTTGTTCTTCTGCGGTTTCTTCTGCGGTAATTAATATTGTTTCTGTTTTTGCTGTTTGTCCCACTCTATGAATACGCTTATTCATTTGTAGGTAATGTTCAGCGTTATAGGTGGGAGAAGCCCAAATGGTAGTACGAGCTGTTGTCAGGGTGAGTCCGTGACTTGCTGATTGCGGTTGACATAAAAGCATTTTGGTATGCCCGTGTTGGAATCTTCGGACGACATCTGCTCTATCAGAAGGAGCAACAGAACCGTCAATAAATTCTGTTGTGATTCCCCGTTTTTTTGCGAGTTTAAGAAGTCCTTCTTTTTCATGCCGCCAGTTGAAAGCAACCACGCATGGAGTTGTTCGTTGTTCAACAAGGTCGATAACAAGGCTGTACCGATTTTCATGCGCCATGATAGCGTTGTGAGTACTGTCATAGACAGAGCCTGTGCAAATTTGAAGCAGTTTTTTTGTAAGTGCTCCTGCATGTACGGCTGTGACAACTCCGCTTTCAAGCTGGACATATGCTTCCCTAGCAAGTTTACGGTACGCATCAATTGCTTTTTTTGGTAATTTGACAAAGATTTTTTGTATTCTGTTTTTTGGTAAGTCAAGACACTCCTCCGCTGTAAATCTGACTGAGCAATCTTTAATCCACTCCATTACTTGTTTTTCTGCACCTGGCTTATCCTTGTACACAGGTTTGGGTACACCCGGAACCCATTGCGGTGAGCACACTTTATTTCTAAACACATAAATGTTTCGATCTAAACGAACTCCGTTATCTAATAATTTCATTTGATGCCATGCGTCTAAAACAGTATTTGGGTTTGGCGTACCCGTCATTAAAACTTTATTTGTAAAATTTCTTTGTATTAGCTGTGCTAATGATTTTGAACGAAGAGAATCTTTATTTTTAAAAGCAGTAGATTCATCTACACAGATCCACCAGTTAGTAAAATCTTTAGTAAGTTTGTTAATCCATTTAACCCCGTCATGGTTAACGAGAATAATGTTAGCAGAAGAATTAAGCGCAGTTTCTTTTCGTCTTCCATGTGCAATCTCCACAGTCATGTGCGGATAAAACTTAGCTATATCATCTGCCCAACTTGGTTCTAAAATAGACAGCGGGGCAACAATAAGAGCTTGTTTTACCTTGGATTTTGAGTTTTGCAATTCCCAGTTAAATGCTTCAAGCCAGCTTCGGGTTTTACCTGTACCAGCTTCATTTAAACAGAAGGTATATGGATTAAGAAATATTTGTTTAGCAGTGACCATTTGATGGTCATACAATGGCATCATAATTAATAATTCCTTTCTACTTTTTAGCTTGCAGTTTTAACCGGTCTATATTCGACCCATTTAAAAGTGCCGTCTGTAAAGCGTAGTACTTTATAGCCAAGCTTTTTCTTTAGTAGTGCTAATATAACAGAAATCAGCAATCCTGACAACATCGCAATGATCATTCCTGACACTGTTCCTGAAAATAAATAAGCAATAAGAATAAAGCAGGCTACGTCTACAAATTTTTCATAGCCAAGCACTTTGCGTATATCAAACTTGTAGAATATTGCCAATAATCCAACAGCAGTACCTACAGATTCAACAATCATTTTAATAACTCCCAGATAATCAACCCAATTACAAATATTAAAAACACTATTGCTAACATTTCACTGGCTATTGACAGAAGATAAAATCCGACAAAACCAAATGCACCAATGGCGATAGCTGTAATCGGGTTGTTAAATGAGAACCTAGGTTTCTTTATTGTTTTCACAGTAATTTTTAGTTGTTTATACATTTTTCCTAATTGATACCCAAAATTTTCATTGTCTAATCTACTGCCCATTCGCAATCTCCTGTTTCTCTATACGTGCAAAATCTGCAATTTGCTTTACTTGGATTAGCATCAAACTCTGTTGCTGTAGTCATACGCAACGCTCTGTTATGCCATCCTTTTCTAAATTCTTTTGCCACAGTTCTTATGTAATTTTTTTCTAAAGTTTTACCTTCATCTAAATACCAGAGTTCGGAAGACACATGTTCAATCTCTGGGTATTTTTCAAATGTAGCAATTGCATACAACATTAGCTGTTGTGCATGTTTAATTTCGTTACCCCAGGATTTACCGGTTTTATAATCTATAACTCGCAAACTGGTAGCGTCTTCGTGCAATACGACATCACATTTCACACGGCACCATACGTCTGCACCGTAGTAATTAGTTGGTTGCCAACCCAGATCAAAACCCCAATCTCCCTCCATCTCAATCATGTCAGGAGTATTTTCGTAAGTATCTTTAAGCAATTTCATACCTACGGGAAATTTACTAAGTTCTTTTGGTAATTCTGCGTATTTACCTTTTACGTAATCTTCTGCCATTTGATGTATTGCCGTACCTCTAGCGGCGGCAGGGTGCTGTGGTTCAGGTATTTTAGCTATTTTACTTAACGATATTTTTTGAGGACACGTTTCAAACACACTTAAAGCTGAAAAAGACCATGTTTTTACAGGTCCAAATACAATATCTTTATTTACTATCTGGAGGGCTAAGTCGTTCCTGTCCATTTGGATTCCTTAATTGGTTACGCAAATCTGTAATAGATTTGGTTAAGTGCTCCTCATGTAAAGAAGACAACTCCAATTTCATGTCTTCTATATTTCTAAACAAACCTGTTATATGTGCATCAAGTTTTTGAAGCTGTGTTGATGTGCTTTCAATTATTCTTTGGATTAGCAATAACTGATCATAAATATTTATCTGTTCATTTTTTCTTGCATCAAACCGAGCTACTTGTTCGGGTGTTAAGTAATTACGTGCTTCAACACTAAATGCAAGTTTGTCTAAATAACGGTATATGCTAGTACGACCAATATTGTATTTTCTTGAGAGCTGGGCGATAGGCACACCAGCTTCCATTTCTGTAATGAGTGCTCTCCAATCGACTTTATTCATTTTTTTCCTTTAGCAGTGCTAATAATTTTGAATAGCTTTCATTACGGCGGCTTTGCTTCTGCGTAAGCACAACGTTTTAGCTTTAGCAGGTGTTTCTGCAAATCCAACATATACTTTATCTGATATGCCATCTGGATCTTCTTGGCGATAACCAAAACAAGCTCGTTCTGCACAATTACCGTACCATTGTCCATGGTCTCTATCAAAACGGGGAGTTATAAATACGCCTTTGATAGCGTACAGTTCACCTTTTAAATCTTTTTCTAATAGCATTGATTTTAGTCCAAAACCGAGGGATGCTTTGTCTTCATTCGCAAACAATATTTTACCAAGATAATGAAGTTTTTTCTCAGCCATTATTAGCCATCCATAACCTATTTTTAATTCGTGTACTTCAAACTTGGGAGGATTACCATAACGGCTTACTCGACCTCCAATGGGAAATTCTTCTGAGTTTGGTAAAAGTACATTAAATCGATGACAGTAATGACCTTTATGTAATATTTTCGGTATTTCGTTATCATCATTATAAAGTGAACGCCAATACATTTTAATCTTATCAATTGCTGTGGTATAACAATTCTTTTTATATCTAGACTTTCCAAATCTACACACAAATTTAAGGTTAGATTTAATAGCGTGATATTCTGTTAAAACTTGACTAACCATATTGTCCAAGCCTTCAAATGTATCTTCACGGCGTCGCCATTTTCTGTCACGGGCTTCAACTCTTTCCATCCATGAGCCATCAGCAACTGCCAGTTCTTTAGCCCATTGAAAAGCACCTTTGCCTTTTTTTAAGTTAGTAATATATCTTTCTATATTTTGACTGTCCTTTTCTATTTGTTTTTGTGTTGCTTTTTTTAATTTTGGTTTAAACATTAAATCTCCTTAGTCAAGTCTGCGACTACAACTTCTCCAAAGGGTGGTTTTACATAAGTCTTACTGGTGCTTACCCATAGAACAGGGTAAAGTGGTTTTTTACGTGGATATCGGCATTGCATATCAGTAAAATATATTGCCTGATCACAAGGAATATTGTGCTCTTCCACATAATCAAATGCTGGATCAAAGCTTGTGCCGCCTCTACCTGTGCATTCAAGAGTAGTAATAGGATTGTTTTCGCCGTAAGTAATAACAGCGTTTTCATGTACTTGGTAATCACAGGGTATGAGTGTTATTGATTTAGCATTAAATTCAGTACTTAATGCGTTGACTTCGGCTAAACACTGTTCTAGTTCTGGAGTTGATACTGAACCTGATGTATCAAACATAAATACAATATTTCCAATGCCAAACTTTTCAGTTCCTGGCATGTAAACATCGTAGCTTAACCATTTCTTATTTGGCCTTCTCCAACTGTAGTCATCAGGGATACCACCACCAATAAATTTGCGGAGTACAGTACGAAAGTCTACTTTTGGCTGACGCATTTTATCAACCATTTCGGCTATGTTTCCGGGAAGTTTACCTCTCTGTTTCGCTGTGTCATATGCGACAAATATTTTAGACTGAATAAGTTGTATTTCTTGATCGACTTGAGCTGGAGATAATTCTGTATTATCAGGATTTTTTAACTCTTTAATTTCACCGGGTATAACTTTGTTAAATTTGCTATCGTCATCTTCGTTGTTTTTGTTTGTTCCTTTTCCTCTTTCTTTTCTTTTGGTAGGACAACCGTTGTCCCCGTTGTCATCTGGTTCTTTTCCTTCTTTTTCTTTAGGAAATAAGTTATAAATGGTTTCAGCCGCTTTACCGCTGTATTTTTCGTCTATTAATGCTTCTTCTGGGAGTGGTATATCAGCGTCTTTTAAAATAGGATTAATTGCATAATCACATGCATAATTCCATTTTCCATGTGTTCTTTTTTCCTTGCGTAAATTGTGATGCTGAGTAATATGTAGAACTTCATGGCACAGTACACCCATGATTTCTTCACGGGTTTGAGTTGCTACCCATATAGGGTTGTACCATAGGTGCTTACCATCGGTAGCCATTGTTTCTGTTACAGGGTTATCAGGAGTACAAACAACTGTTTTTAACCCTACTTGTATAGAAGCAAAGAATGGATATTCGCCATGTAACAATGCTTTTGAACGCTCAAAAATTTTACATCCAAGGGCTACTGTTTCTGCATATTTTTTGTGTGATAAATTTGTGCCTGAGTAATTAGGTTTTATCATTGGTGATGCCATTTAATATCTCCTCAAGTTTGGTAACTCTTTTTTCTAACATGTCAATTTCACCTTGGGTTTCAATCCATGAATCAAACTCAATATATCTATGTTCAATAACTTCATCTATGAGTTCACTCAAGGTTATATTAGTTAAATTTTGCATGTTTTTTCCTTATCGTTCATAATAAAGGTCGTCTTTTTGTAATTGTTTATGCCACTCAATTGCATCAAGAAATATTTGTTTATCAAATGATTTATTATCAGCCTTTAACAAGGTGCATATTTCATCCATAACAGGCTTATTTATTTCGCATTGAGCAAATAACTTTGCTAAGGCAACGTAATATTTTTTAGTCATACAAGTCTCTCTAACTCACGTTGGTTTTGCGGTTTGAACTTTTTATACACAGCTTGTACGTGTTTTTCAGTACGGCAATGCGCCATCTCTGAATACGGATAGCGTTTTGTGGGTCGTCTGATTGGAAATTGAATATTAGTCGAATGAAACAATCCAGATTTCCATGTTCCATTTGGATGTATTATTCGTTGCTGTAAACGACCTGCAACTTCATACACAAAATCAGGTATTTCTTCATATTTTTTAGTCATTCTGGTAACTTTTCCTCTTGAATAATGCCGTTTTCATACAAGTAAGCAATGTACTTTTCCGCATTTTCAACTTGTAGGTTGAACCACTTGTTTGTTTCATCCTGATCACAAGTGTTACATAGGTTTTCTAGATGATTCACGCATCTATTTAATTCTTGCATTGCCAGTGAGTCTGGGTCATATCTCATTTTTTATTTTCCTTTTCTAACTTGTGAACATAGCCTTCTTCGACTTCTTCATATCCCATGCAACCATCCATTTCTTCTATGCCAATAATAAAAGCAGAGAGTTCTGCCATTGTTTGAAACCTGTACGTGATGGCTTTTTGACCATCTTCAGGCGCTTCTCCCCAGAGAATTGTTATTTTGGAATCGCAGTCATTTCCCTGTCTCCCGCATTTTCTGCACTTTGCGCCTCTTCTATATACATGAACTGTTTTTATTGAATCTTTTACAATATTATTTTCAGTTACATGAAAAAGTCCTTTACATTTGTCGTTAATTTCTTCAATTAAATTTTTTTTAAATTCTTTTTTTGTGTAAGCTCTCCTTATTGGTTCAACATCAAAACGCATAACGCATTCATAAGCTTTTAGTTTCTTCATTCTGTTTCTCCCAAAATAACTTCTAAATGCCAAGAAAATCCTTCTGGATTTAACCCTGCGTCATTGAGTTTGTCGTAGATACATTCACAAATGAAATTACAGTCTGAATTGCTTAATTCGATTGGGGCAACAACTGTTTTGCCTTTCACTATGTCTTGTTCTGTAGCGTCCCATTTATAAACGTGTATCATGTGAAAATTAACCTCCCTTTATTACGCATCCAATCAGTTACGATCTTATTCTTGTGTAACTCTGGCTTACGCTTAATAAAGTCTTTAACACAAGCGGCTACAAACTCCATCGAATCAATACGATCTAAGTATTTCATCAAGTTACCGGCTGTTCTCTCGACAACTCTGTGCGATAAACTAGCCATTACTGCGTACAGTACTGATGGATCATTTGGGATCGGAGCATATTGAGGACTGTTAAAAGGAGCATCTGGATCTGGTAATGATCGATACACATCAAGAAAACCTCTGAAGTCTTGAGCGGCTGATTGACCAACAAGCCCAGCAATAGCGGCATTTTCTGCATTTTTTGTCATTTTCCAGTTAAGTATGGAATTGACCATTTCCCATGCTCTGGGAGATGGAAATGCTTTTACGTCAGAATCAAACTTATGTAAAAATTCTGGTCGCCATCTAATAAAACCTATTAACTCTGGAGCGAGCTGTTTAGTCGAGAAATGATCAAGAGCTTCATTGGTATCAACTTGTATATCCAAATGCATGATTCTGTTTTTCAAATGCGTCGGCATGATGTTTGTGCCAGCTCTGTGTTTTGGATCGTTACCTGCACATATCACCGTGACATTATCGTGTAAGAAATGATTACCAAGTCTGCGTTCGTAAGTAAGCTGTGCCGCAATGTTTTGATTGGCAATCGGTGCTTGCGGTAACTCATCCAAGAACAGCACTGTTTTTTTACTTTCATTAGTAGGAAAATAATCAGGTCGTGCTTTAACCATGATTTTATCTTCGTCTTTATTGATTAACATTGGAAAACCACCCAGCTCCCCAGCATCCCATTGGGCTAATATTACTGGGTTTAAATCTGAATCAGTTTCTTCAGATACTTCATCAACGATTGCTGTTTTACCAATTCCTGGTGCACCCCATAACATCACGCAAAGTGGCATTAAGCCTTTTTTTATGTGTTTAGGGTTGTTTGTAATAGCATTGCTAATAATCTCCTTAGCATCTCTTAAGCTGGTCATTTAAACTCCTTATTAAATGTTATTTATTGTTTCTTAATTTAAAATCTGCGTTCCATTTTAATAAGCTGGCTTCTAGCTCAGAACAAAAGTGTGCATGTGCTTTTTTCCAAAACTTATCAAAAAATCTATTGTTTAGTAGTTCATCTTTATCAGCGAAAAAAGGGGGGTGTTTTAAGCGGATTTTAATTTCGTAGTGTTGATGCAGATCGTGAAGCACCGTGCAAGGTACTTTGTTATCCCCCAGCAATGGATGGTATTTCATTCGTTACTCCTTGTTATTTCTTTTGTGGATTTTTCTTCTTTTATTTCTTCTTTTATTTCTTCCCAACGCTGAATAAACTTTTTTGGGTCAAACGTATTTATTAATTTATCCATCGATGTCTGCGTAGTTTTTTGTGGTCCAATCGTTGAACTCTTGTTGAAATTGCTCATTACACTCCTCGTAAATAAAAATTAATTCTTTACCATGTTTTTGACAAAACTCTTCTTTGTTCAATTCATATGCGTCTTGCATTAGATCAAGATAATCATTACCAACTGCACTCATTTAACGCTCCTTTTATGAAACTAATTCATAGTCATGGATTAACGTCCCATTCTTAGCATCGCCCACCAACTGTGGCTCGATCCATTTTCTGATTCCTTGTTGATTGCGCCAATGACCTCTACGCCAATGCTGACGTTTTGGTGTACCGTGACCGGCAAACAAAGGGGGTTTAACAGTAATTCCTTTTAGCTTTGGCAAATCTAACTTGACCACTTTATATTCCCACATTGGATGTGGGTGCTTCATGCGGGGAGCAGTGGAACGCACTACTGCATTTTTTTCTATTTGTGTGTAGTGGAAGTCGTAATTCATAAGCGAAAACACAGTAATCAAAAACCGCATAGCACCATGAATGCAATTACCAAACTTTTTATCAACTTCTACTGCCGTATCTTTTGACCATTTTGGAAGTTTTGTTTTACGTTCTTTTTTAGTGTAAGACCAAATATTGGCTCTACTTTCTTTGGTATAAAACCGATCAAGAAAATCTGTTTTGTCTGGAAGTATGAAGGGACTATTAGGATTTTTTACACTGAGATCTACCTCGTTAAAATGAAGGTAGTCAAAACCAAGAATATTACATATAACTTTAAGAGCATTTTCACGGCCATAAAGCGTTTTGAAAGGCTGTATGTTATCGCCCAAATTAAGGAAAACTTCAACTGGACTACAAAATATATCTTCACCATCTGCAATTCTATCCTTATTAAAGTCTCCTTTAAGCCAGCATGCGTAAGAAAAAAATCCGAGTTTTTCACGTTTGATGTGATAACCTACTCGTCCCACTGGTTCAGTCCATGTAGGGCTTACTGCCTTAACGTGATCCTCATATGGACAATGTTTTTCAATATTTTTATCTTTTACTGTTTCATCCCATTCCACCCAAAGATTGTCAAACGGTGGGATTGCACGACTGCACTCATTTAAGAATGTAGGTAGACGCACATAACTTGATTTAACCGCTTGCTCAACAAATGAATCTGATAAAACAATTTTTTGAGCATTAAACAATTCATATCTTGTTTGACGGCATAATTTATTACCTTCTGCGGTATTTTTATAACCATAAAGATAATTTTTAGCACGTTTTGGGTCAGTTAAAGCTTGTACTATCTCATCAAGAAATGGGACAGTGTGATCTTCAGTTCTCATACGAATACCTTATTTATTTTA
>MDTB01052383.1_pt1 | contig 11519 bp, 11 predicted proteins | sample 811161 | NCBI WGS metagenome assembly MDTB01 (sample SAMN05326650, study PRJNA326480) | marine metagenome | isolation source: seawater | place: Mediterranean Sea | collected 2009
GCGCTCCACGGCGATGCCGGTAAGTGCAGCAACGCTACCGATGCGATACAGGTCCTGTTCTTCGTTGATCATGGCACCCAGAATATTTGTACAGGTACAGTGGCCGAACACGATCTCAAAAAAATATGAATTTGTACAGGTTTTTGTGATTGGTTCGTTTGCCTCAGAAGGACGCTGTGGCGCCCCCTAAAGCAATTTCGGCTGATGCTCGGCGACAGGGATAGACATTCGGTCTGAGCTGTTTTAAGAAAGGAACAAAGGCCGGAGCTGCAGCCGCCTAGTCATATTTTGCTAGAGGAAGAAGGGAGGTAGGGGTGAAAAATAACCTGGGCTTATTTTTGAGCAAGAGAGCTTTTTTGTCGCCGGAGCGGGAAGCCTATGTGGAGAGTGATGGCAGTCTCCGGCTCACCTTCAAGCAACTCAACGCGCGCTGCAACCAACTGGCTAATGCCTTTCGCGATGCTGGTGTCGTTAAGGGCGAGCGGGTGGCCTTGCTGCTGATGAATTCCAGCGAGTTTATGGAGGCTTATTTCGCGTTGGCAAAGATTGGGGCAGTAGTGGTCCCCCTCAATTGGCGTTTGGTCGCGGATGAGCTGGAGTTCATCCTTAAAGACAGCGGAACTACGCGGCTGATTTTCGACAGCGACTTCGTGGATACCGTCGCTGACCTTCATGCGCGAGGCGATAAGACGGACATTAAACAGTGGCTTCAGGTCAGCGAGGAGGACGTCGCACACTTCGCGGAGCGCTATCAGAGCTTTCGTGGGGCGGGGGCCGCCGCTGAACCCCAGGTGGAAGCTGCCGATGACGACATGCTTTACATCATGTACACGTCGGGCACCACGGGACTCCCCAAGGGCGTCATGCATACGCACCATACGTCGATATGGGGGCTGCTAAGCATTGCCGCGACGGCGAACTATAACCATCCCGAGCGTTTTTTGGCGTGCCTTCCCATGTTTCATGTCGGGGCGCTCACCCCCCTTGCCGTCAATGTTTATGTGGGTGCGACCTCCGTGGTCATGCGTAGTTTCGATCCGGTGGGAGCCTGGCAGGCTATTGAGCGAGAAAGGGTAACCAGTGGCCTAGCCGTGCCGGCAATGTTGAATTTCATGCTTCAGGTGCCCGAGCTGAATCGTTTTGATTATTCAACCCTGCGCTGGATGATGACCGGCGCCGCGCCGGTGCCTCCATCGCTCACTAAAATTTTTCATGAAATGGGCATGGGCATACAGCAGGTGTATGGGCTGACGGAGACCTGTGGCCCTGCCTGTTTGATGGACTCTGAGAATGCGCTGGGGCGTCCGGATTCCACGGGCAAGGCCTTCTTTCATACCGATGTACGCATCATTGACGTTGAAGGCAATGAATGTAAGCCAGGCACGGCCGGGGAGGTCGCGGTCAGAGCCCCACACGTGATGACCGGCTACTGGAATCGGCCTGAGGCCACGGCTGAATCCATCGTCGATGGCTGGCTGCGCACGGGTGATGTGGCGATTATGGACGCCGAGGGCTTCGTCACGATTCAGGATCGCATCAATGATATGATCATCAGCGGTGGAGAGAACGTCTATCCCGCAGAGATCGAAAATTTGCTCATCGGGCATCCGGCCATCCGAGAGGCCGCCGTCATCGGTCAGGCCAGCGAACGCTGGGGGGAATCGCCTCTGGCTATTGTTGTGGCCAGTGACCCCAAGCTGACACCGGCCGAGGTGTTGGACTATTGCCAAGGCAAGCTTGCCCGCTTTAAACAGCCTCAGGTCGTTGAATTTGTGACAGAAATCCCCAGAAATCCTAGCGGAAAGATTCTCAAGCGGGTGCTGCGGGAGCAGTTTAGCGAGCCAGCACCGATCTAAGTCCGCAGCCACCGGGTCAGCAGGCCAGGCGTGGGCGTTAACCCTGGCTCAGCGGATCATCGGGACAGGCGCCCAGCTCAATCTGAATGGTGGAGTGCTCGATATGGAATTGCCGACGAAGTAGGGCCTTAACCTCGCTGATCACGCTGTAGACGTCGGCACCCTCAAGAACAATGGCATGGAGTGTGATCAGCGGTCTCTCCGCCGTCAGTCCCCAAGCGTGAACGTGGTGAATGTCCTGTACTTCGTTGATTTGAGTGCAGAGAGTCTGTTTGATTTCGCTAAGGTCAACGCCGGTGGGAACGCCCTCCAGCAAAATATGCGCGGACTCCCTGAGGATGCCGATGGCCCCTCTGAGCAGGATAAAGACGATCACCAAGCTGAGTAAGGGGTCGGCGTACAGCCAGCCCACGGTCATAACGATCAGCGAGGCCGCGATGGCTGCGCCGGAGCCCAGTAGATCGCCCAAAACGTGGAGCGCTGCGCTACGAACGTTGGTGTTTCCACTGGTGTTGTGAAGCAGGCGGAAGGCCACCAGATTCACCACAAAGCCCAGGCTCGCTACGATCAACGTGGGGAGGGGCAGCATCGGCTCCGGGGACCAGAGGCGAGAAACCGCTTCGATACTGATCCAAATCGTTAGGGAAATCAGCGTCAACGCGTTCACAAAGGCCGCGAGGACACCAAACCGATGGTAGCCATAGGACAGCTGTTGATCGAAGCCACGATTCGCCAGCCGTGCGGCCCACCACGCAAGCGCCAGAGCGGAGGCATCCAGAAACATATGGCCGGCATCCGCGAGCAAGACCAAGGCATTGGTCCACCAACCGACCGCCAGTTCGATAATCATGAAGCTTGAAATCAGCAGGCAGGCGCTCCCGAGGGCATGTGCATCCGTTGCAGGGTGGTGATGTGAGTGGGCATGCGCCATGAAAAAAAGATAGCAGATACCCGGTGGGCCTGCCATGCGGCGGCGGGCATGCCACTAACAGGCGAGATGTTTCCATAGTGCGCTTGAGTTAGGCTAAAAAAAACGGGGGACTATTTATGGAACGGATGCATTTGGAGTTCAGGGGTAAGGTCGCAGTCTTAAAATTCAATCATCCGGAGGTGATGAACGCCGTCGGCAACCAAATGCTGGACGATATGGCCTCGGCTCTGGCTGAGATTAAAGCTCAGGGCGGCGAGGCGCGTTGTTTGCTTCTCACCGGCGAAGGGCGGGCATTTTGTGCCGGCGCCAACCTTCAGGATGACGACAAATCTGGGCCCGGGAGGGAAGCGGGGGATAATCTTCGTCACAAATATCATCCCATCCTCCTGGATTTGCGCGATCTGGAAATGCCCATCGTTACCTCGGTAAATGGCGCGGCAGCAGGTGTGGGTATGAGTTTCGCGATGATGGGCGATCTGGTTTGCGCCAGTAAGCAGGCTTTCTTCCTTCAGGCCTTTGCGCGTATCGGACTGATACCGGATGGGGGTGCCACCTTCCTCCTGCCGCGCATGGTGGGGTGGGGCCGTGCGTTGGAGTTGTCCATGCTCGCAGAACGCCTGGGCGCTGAGCAGGCGAGTGAATGGGGTTTAGTGAACCGTCTGTTCGAGGATAATGCCAGCCTGGAAGAGGGCGCCATGGCCCTAGCCGAGCGTTTGGCCAACGGTCCCAAATCCCTCTCGCTGATTCGCAAAGCGTATTGGGAAACCTGGACCAACGCCTATGAGCAGCAACTTGAGCTAGAAGCCCAGCTTCAGAATGAGGCGGGACGTACTGCGGATTTTAAAGAGGGGGTGACCGCATTTTTGCAAAAGCGCGACGCTCAATTTAAGGGTCAATAGCCCATCGCGAAACAACGAAAAATCGGGACGGACATAACCGGGGAGATGCAAGGATGTCATTAGCGGGAAGAGTGGCTTTGGTAACGGGAGGCGGTCGCGGCGTGGGCCGTGGCATTGCGTTGTCTCTGGCAGCAGATGGGGCGTTCGTCGCGGTGAATTATCGCCGCGATCAGGAGGCCGCTGAGGCCACGGTAGCGGATATTGAAAGCTGTGGCGGTAAGGCTCAAGCCTACGCCGCATCCATAGATCGGTATGATGAAAACGCCGCCATGGTGACCGCCATCGAAGCGGACCACGGCCCCATCGGCATATTGGTGAATAATGCGGGCATCGCTAGCCGCGGCCAGAGCGTTGCGGATACCCAGCCCGAAGAACTACAGCGCGTGATGGCAACCCATGCACTAGGCCCGCACTATCTGAGCGGCCTGGTCCTGCCCGGGATGCGCACGCTAGACCGGGGTGACATCATTATGATTTCCAGCGTGGCTACCCGCTCTCTCTCAGCAAACGGTGCGCCGTACAACATGGCAAAAACCGCCATGGAAGCGTTGGCTTATACCCTGGCCAAGGAGGAAAAAGAACATGGGGTGCGGGTTAACATTGTAGCGCCTGGTTTGGTGGAGACCGACATGGGCGAGCGCCTGATGCACGCTCTGCAGGGTGTTGACGACTTGCGCGTCCTGGACGATGGCATGCCCTTTGGGCGTGTTTGCCAGCCAGAGGATGTGGCCAACGTGGTGCACTTTCTCGTCAGCGAGCAAAATTCCTACCTTACCGGCGAGCGGCTTTACTGCGATGGTGGTGGACAAGTGATTGTCCGTAAGTAGCCAACAAGACGCTTCGCTAGGCTAAGGCCTGCAAGTGAGCGCTCACGCTGGTGGCCAGAGCGTCCAGATGATAGCCCCCCTCCAAGGTGGATACGATGCGACCCTCGGCGTGGTCGTTGGCCGCCGCGACAATGAATTCTGTTACCCAGCGAAAATCGGCTTCCACTAAATTTAGCCCGGCAAGCGGATCAAGCCGATGGGCATCGAAACCAGCAGAGACCAAAATAAGCTGAGGCCGGTGGCGCTGAATGGCCGGTAGCCAATCACGCTCGATGGCAGCGCGAAAGCAATCGCCGTCGCTGCCTGCCGTAAGCGGCGTGCAGACGATATTGTCCCTGACCAGGTCGTGGAGGCGGTTTGGGTAATGCGGATGCTGGAAGCTTGAGCAGACGAGAATCTCAGGTCGGTCCCGGCATATATCTACGCTGCCATTGCCGTGGTGAACATCGAAGTCGAGAATGGCGACCCGCTCAATCTCAGCGTGAGACAGGGCGGCAACGGCGCCGATGGCCACGCTGTTGAACAAACAAAAGCCCATGGCCCCGCCAATCTCGGCATGATGCCCCGGTGGTCGAACGGCACAAAAGACCCGATTCTCAGGGCTGTTGATCACGGTTTCGACGCCGGCATGGACCGCGCCAGCCGCTAGACGAGCAGCATGCAAACTGTCCTTGCTCATCCAGGTATCAGGGTCCAGGGGCACAATCTCGTGAGCGGGCTGGGATGCTTTTAGAAAATCGAGATGCTGTGGGGAATGCACCGCAAGGATCTGCGCGTCCTCGATGGGCTTGGGCGCCTCGGGTTTGTAATCCTGGGTAAGACCCACTGCATCCAGGTAGGCCATAAGGTGTCCTAGGCGTTCGGGTCGTTCCGCATGGCCTTCAATCACCCGATGCTGGAGACAGTCGCCATGGGTATAAATTCTCATGCGTTTGTGGTCGCTCGATAAGCTATTGATTGCTTTTGCGCGTCAGAGTATCTCAAGGCCTGGTGGGTTAACAGCGGTGGTTCAAGCGCTTGGGCTACATCCGCGGATCACAGTATGATCTGCGAATACTGATTGCTGGGGACCTTCGTTGATCACCCTGTTGCTATTCTTGCGGACCGGTGTGGCACTCTTTTCTGGCCTGCTAATCTGGGTGGTGGTGACGCAGCTCGTGGGGGGGAATGCCTCGCTGCCGTCGCTGTTAATACCGGTTTGGTGTGCGGGGATCGGCGGCGGCGTGCTCTGCACGGTCTTTTCACCGAGCCAGGGTGTGTCCCTAGCGGCGGTATCCGGTGTTGTCATGGCGCTGGGCTGGCTGACGCTGAGGCATTGGGTACTCCAGATTCCCCCGGAAGACGACTGGTTAATTGCGCTTTGGCCCATGTGGTTCATTCCGGCCTACTATGTGGGGGCCTATGGCTATTTAAGGTTTCTATGGTCCCAGCATCGACGATAGGTTCAGGATGGCGCTAGAGCACCACTTTCGCGCTGGTCAGCGAGTATTCGTTGCAGGATCCAGCAATGAGCCCACGGGTCTCCTGCAGGCGCTGGCGAATCGCCCCTTACCCGGAGACCTCACCGTTATTCATTTTCCCATCGGTGCCCTGAACCGGCAGGATTTCACGACCTGGCATACGCCCTGTGAGGTCACGCCATTCTTCATGTCGCCGACCTTGGCTAAGGCAGCGCCTGCCTTGGTGCACTTTCTGCCCATGCAGATGCGCGCCGTCTTCGACTATCTGAGTTCGAATACAGACGTTTACCTGATGCAGGTCGCTTGGGATCGCGATGGCCTGCTGCGCCTCGGACCCAATGCGGATTTCCATGCAGCGGCCATGTCCTCTGCTACGACGATCATCGCCCAGCTGAATACCAACATGGTTGCTCCAGCCGGCGCGCCGCTCATCGATGCCGGGCAGCTAGATTTTGTCTTTGAAAGCGATATGGCGGCACCAACCCTCACGGAGCCCACGCCGGATGCTGCCGCCGAGCAGATCGGGAAGCTGGTTGCTGACCTCATTCAGGATGGCGACTGTTTACAGACCGGTATCGGTGCAATTCCCACCGCGGTGTTGAATCAGCTGGGTGAGAAAAATGACCTCGGCATGCATGGCGGCATTGTGGATGACGCCGGCATGCGGTTGATTGCCCGGGGAAACATCACCGGCAGCAACAAGGCTCGAGATCCCGGCAAACACATTACCGGTATGGTCTTGGGTCGCGATGCCCTGCATGCCTGGTTGGCGGAAGAGCCAGACGTTATTTTGTGTGGCGCAAACCATATCCATGAGGCCTCAGTGATTCGTGAGCTGGATGGCTTTGTGTCCATCAATTCGGCCGTTCAGGTCGATCTCCACGGACAGGTCAATGCTGAGATGGTGGATGGGCGGCAGATTTCCGGCACCGGAGGCTCGGTGGATTTTATGCGCGCCGCTCGCATGGCTTCTGGGGGCCGATCTATCGTTGCGCTGACCGCAACCGCCCGAGGGGGAAGCGTTTCCAGAATCGTGCCCCAGGTAGAAATGGTGACCGCCTTGCGGACTGACATCGACATTGTGGTCACCGAATATGGCGTTGCGCATCTGCGCGATCTGCCCCTGAAACAGCGCGCCCAGGCGCTTATCGAGATCGCTGCACCGCCCTTCAGAGAGGCCCTCAGCGGGCAATCTTAGGTGTCCTTAGACATCAGCAGGAAGAAGGCGTATTCCTCTGCGACTTCCATCAGTGCCGTATAGCGTCCGGACTGACCCCCGTGGCCTGCCTGCATATTGGTTTTGAGCAGCAGGATATGATCGTCAGTCTTGAGCTGACGCAGTTTGGCGACCCACTTTGCCGGTTCCCAGTACGTCACACGCGGGTCCTGTAACCCAGCGGTCACGAACATTGGCGGATAGGCGCGGGGGGAGACCTGGTCGTAGGGCGAGTAGTTTTGAATGCAGTGGTAGGCTTCCGCATCCTCGATGGGGTTACCCCACTCGGGCCATTCCATGGGGGTGAGCGGTAGCGTGGGGTTGAGCATGGTGTTCAGGACGTCCACGAAGGGAACATGGGCCGCCACGCTGGCGAACAGCTCGGGTGCCTGGTTGACCGCAGCCCCCATGAGTTCCCCGCCCGCACTGCCGCCACCGATGGCAATGTTGCCCGGTTGGGCAATGCCCTGGTCTATGAGGCCCCGCGCGCAGTCCACAAAGTCGTTGAAGGTGTTCTGGCGCTGGTCCAGTTTGCCCTGCTCGTACCAGTGATGCCCCAAATCGTCCCCACCGCGAATATGTGCGATGGCGAAGATGAAACCCCGCTCAAGCAGTGAGATGACATTGCTAGAGAAGCTGGGGGCGACGGCATGGCCGTAGGCACCATAGCCGTAGAGGTAGAGGGGCGCCTGGGCATCCAACGACGTAGAGCGATGCCGCACCAAACTCAGGGGGATTTGGGTGCCGTCTCTGGCCCTGAGGAGTAATCGTTGCGTCTGGAAGTTTTTAGCGTCATAGCCCCCGCCTACCTTGAGTACCTTCAACGCCGTGTGCTCGCGGCTGACTAGGTCATATTCAAAGTTTGTCGGCGGGGTCACCATGGAGCTGTAAATGAGGCGCACGCGCTGGGTGTCGTAATGGACGTTGAGGTCAAATTCCACGCTGTAGGCGGCCTCCGGCCAGGGGATACGATAGCTTTGCTCACCTTGGACGACCCTAATTTGATCCAAGCCCTGTTGGCGCTCGGCGATGATGAGGGCATCTCTCAGAACCAAATGATCCAAAATATAGGTGTGATCATCGCCGCTTACCAATCGCTGCCAGTCAGTCAGATTCGATGCGTCAACGGAGCAAGTCCAGATGTCGAAATTGGGCCTGCCTTTGTTGCTGCGGATGATCAACTCACCGGAGTCGGGGCTTTCTCCCCGGTGGTCCGGGTAGTATTCGTGGCCCGGCTGTCGGGGGACCATAAGCGCAGGCTCGGCCTCGAAGCGGTCTCTGGGCAGCCAGCGCGCCTCTGAACTGACATGGTCTCCGCTTGCCACAAACACTACGGCCTCTGATTGGCTTAATGAGAGCGAAACAAAGAAACCCTCGTCGTTTTCGTGATAGACCAGCCGGTCCTCGCTGTCGCCAGATAGCTGATGATGCCAAACGCGATCTGGTCGCCACTGATCGTTGACCGTTAAGTAGAGAAGCGCGTTGCTTTGCTGGTTCCAAATCACCTGGCCGCCCGTATTGGGTATGGGTGAGGAGAGCGTTGCTCGGCTCTGTATATCGATGATGTGAAGCTCGAAGCGCTCGCTGCCGTTGGCGTCATAGCTGAAAGCGAGCTTAGACGCATCTGGGCTGACGGCCAGGCTGCCCAGGCGAAAGTAGGGCAGCGTTTCCGCAAGCGCCTGCTCGTCTAGCAGCACCTCCCAGGGATCATCTGGCTGGGCGTGCTCGGCCTGTCGATACCAGCATCGATAGTCGGCCCCCTGATCAAAGCGCCATTGATAGCGGTAGCCGTTCTTTAGGTAGGGAACGCCGGCATCGGTTTCTGGTTTGCGCTGTTTAAGTTCCTCAAACAGCTCAGAAACCAGCGCGCAATGAGGTGCCAGGAATGCCCGGAAATAGTCATTTTCCTGGCTGAGATAGCTCAGGATGTCAGCGTCTTCCACCGTGGGGTAGTTGGGGTCCTCCAGCCAGGCATAGGGGTCTTCAACGACCACCCCGTGGTGTTTATGGGCGAACCCTCGACGCTCCGCCTTGGGGGCGTTGGGAATCTCTCGTCTTGGGTGCTGTCGGTGCTCTGTCATCCTCGTGCCTCTTGCCCTGGTGCCACCGCCAACCTGCAGTGTCCCCAGCGCGGCGGCGGCCAAGAATTGAGGTATGCAGGGGGGACCGATACGGCCAAGATGATAGGCGAGGGCGACCCAAACGTCAGTTCAATATTGTGAGCGAGCACTTAGGGCCGCAGTGTCGGTGGGCTAAATCCAGGCCATGTTAGGATGCCCTGCCGCGCGGTCTCCTGGGGCGCGGCATCGGGGCTGATCAGGGTAACGTTAAAGGTAGCGAGTCATTAGGCTAAAAATGTGTGGTCGTCTCAATATACAGGGAAAGCAGCTGGTTCAAATGGTGATGGACTTTCTGGAACACGACGTCTACCCGCCCCCCGATATTGCGGACGACTATAATCTTGCGCCAACCCAGTCTGTTAGCGTGCTTCGACTCAACGACGAAGGAAGTTTGGAGTGTCGCCCCATGCGGTGGTGGTTAACGCCCAGCTGGTCCCCTGGCCCCAGCGCCCGCTTTCAGACCTTCAATGCTCGAATAGAGACCGCCGCCAGTAGCAAGGCCTTTGGGGCACCCTTTGCCCGTCAACGCTGTGTGGTCCCTATATCCGGCTACTACGAGTGGACGAGCAAGGCAGGACAGAGGGTGCCTTTTTTTATTCGCGGCCAGGGCGAACAGGGCCTTTGGCTGGCGGGTATTTGGGACGCATGGCAGCCCCGGGGTGTGCCGCAGGATGAACCGCTCTATAGCTTTGCCCTGCTCACCAGCGCGGCCCGAGGAGGACTTGGGGCCCTGCATCCCCGGCAACCCTTGATACTTGATGGGGCCGGCACGCGCCAGTGGCTAGATGCCGAGAGGCAAACGAGCGTCTTGGTGGAGCAGTATGCTGGCAGACTGCCTATTTCTTTACGTCTTGATCCCGTTTCGAGCTGGGTCAACAATGCTCGCCATAAGGGGGAGCGCTGTCACCAAGACATCGGACCACCAGAGTTAATAGCTTCTGATGATCAGCACGGGGCTAGGTCGTTACTACAGGAAGGTGGGTGATGATTATTAAGAAAGGGGATTGGTCCGGTCGAGGGAGCTTTATTCCTGAAGGCGCCAGCTTAGGCGTCACGGTGAATGTCGAGCTGGATGTTCAGGCTGAAGCCGAAGGCTGGATATTTCGTGGTGCCCTGTCCGGTGGGGCAGAGGGAGACATCCTGATCCGTATCGCTGGAAATGAGGTGGGAACCTACGCAGTAGATGTTCGCATCGCGGATGTCTTTATGGAGGGCGTCGCGAAGCTGGAAAGTGAGCCAAACCTAGCTCTGCTATGGGATGTCTCAGCATCCCAGACTGCCACCGCTGCCCTTTTCAACGTGGACAGGGGTATTGGCTGTCGTGGGTTTTTTCAATCTGGGGGAGAGACGCTTACCTGGGAAATTCTGTTCAGGCCCCTCCAACAGGTAGTTCAGGCCCATAATGTCGTGTCTTTAAATCGACGCCGCTAGCCAAATTCTGATTGCGCTTAAACCGCGAGGTAGGGTGCGACGAGCTGGCGGGTCTGTTGCTCAAGGATGGCTTCCGGGGTGCTGCCGCCCCCAGCAACGAGGCGCTCGAAGGCGCTATTGGATAAGGAGTGGAGGCTGTGGGCCATGAGCTGGATATCCACGTTCGGCTGAAGGTCGCCCACGCCCTGGGCAGTGCGGAGGAGGGCGTAAAAATAGGCGTCACCACTCTTATCGACCAAATTGACCAGGTGGGAAACTTCGGATGTTCCTGGCTCGAAACGAGAAAAATAACGATTCAAGGACACCCACCATTCGGGGTCTTTCTCTCGAACTAGAGCAAGGCGTGCCTGGTTGAGTTCGCGAAGGCTCTCTAACAGATTTCCTTGGTAGCGTTTTATGATGCTTTGAAAGGTCTGTTCAGGTCCGATGTAGGTACTCACGATCAGGGCCTGGATAATCGCCGCCTTGGATGGGAAATAGTTGTACAGGGTTTGGTAGCTGATCCCGGCTTTGGCGGCGATGTCACGGGTTGATATGGCGCTCCAATTGTCACCCTGGCACAGGGCCCGAGCCGCGTCGAGGATAGTGGCCTCGGTTTGCATTCTCTTCTTTTGTCTCAGGGACATGAGTTGGATCGAGTCTAAAATTTGATTGTATCAACAACTGCGTGCATTTAACCACTGTCTCGACTAGCCTTGTCCGAGTTTTAGTAGAGGCCATTCCTATGCGTGCAGGACAAAGGTTGAGCGCCACGACGAGGGGCGGGACGGCGCGAAGGA
>MDTB01141510.1_pt1 | contig 11519 bp, 11 predicted proteins | sample 811161 | NCBI WGS metagenome assembly MDTB01 (sample SAMN05326650, study PRJNA326480) | marine metagenome | isolation source: seawater | place: Mediterranean Sea | collected 2009
ATGCTGGACAACTCAGGAAATGCAATCTTGCAATTTAGAACCAACAAAAAAAGCATGACCAGCAGCTCTGCGGCATTTAATTTCTCAATATTCGAAACATCAAATTACATCACTCCAATTAGCGGAACAGCCAGCATCACCGTTCTAGACAATTAGTACCTGAAAGATATCAATACAAAGCCGGACCCCCTGATCGGCCGGCTTTGTTCTCGATGCTTGCCTCACTGATCAGTACCGTTAAGGAGGTCATAACCAGAGAATCGTATGAACAGGGACAACTGTGTTTTCGAAGCTCCCAGAAATTGGCACCTTTGGGATGAAGCGAGAGACTGAACCACAAGACCACATGTCCAAAACAAAATAGTGACTTGTCATTGGAGAACATTTTTGCTATAGTAGAAGAACGTCGCCAAATTCTTAAATGGAAGTTCTCGATTTTGGACCCTATCAAACATTACCTTTAGGCACCCCTAAAAAGGACAAGCAATACGTTGAGGGTGGCTTTGGCTTTTATGCAGGAGCAGGAAACGATGTTCTAACCAATGGCAGCTATCAGATTGAAAGTGAATCAGCTTTGGGAGGCATATCAACCATCCCTTCCATTCTCTCAGGAGGTCTAGGGAACGACACTTATGATCTCCTGACCGATCAAGAATGGGGATTCATCGCCGATGCAGGGGGCGGCAAAGATATCATTCGATTTGGAATGGGGAAATTCAGCGATCTCAACCCAAAGTCCAAATCCTTGAATTCTGTCGTCAGTACCATCCTCATCAATGATCGCGATGTGATGATCGCCACCACAAATCTCGACACTGGCGTTAGAGATTTTGGAGTGATCTTCTCGGACCCTTTCGGAACTCTGGTCCCCGAGAACAAGCTCGAGAAAGTGAAATTCGGCAAGAAAAAATACTCATTCAAAAAGTTTGTCAAGAGCCTCGCCAAAAAAGCAGAATCGTCTGAACTTTATTCATACGATGCGGCAACATTTTCAGACTTAGGCGACGCTGGCTTACTGAATCTGACTGGTTTCCCCGACACAAATGTTCTGGACAGTGGCGAGTACATTCAAATCGCTCTTATCAACAATTCATTGGTGGTCTAACTCAAAGCCAATAATAAAAAGCCGGCCCAATTGGCCGGCTTTTGTGGTTTCAAGTCAATAACAAAAATCAGCCAGCAACGGCTGAACCACCAACAACCTCAAGAATTTCCTGAGTGATGGCCGCCTGGCGTGCCTTGTTGTAATCCAAGGTCAACGTCTTGGCGAGTTCCTTGGCATTGTCACTTGCATTGTTCATGGCCGTCATCCGACTGGCCAGCTCAGATGCCGCTGATTCTTGCAGGGAACGCAACAGCTGATTCTGCAGGTAGAGAGGCAGCAATGCATTCAACAATTGCTCAGGGCTCTGCTCAAACACGATGTCCGAAGGAATTTTCGGTTCCGTGTTTGCAGGCCCGGCACCAGGTTCCACCGTCAAACGACCATCCTTGGTGGTGAGACGGAAGATCTCATCGTCGGGATCGGCGATGTCCTGGGGATCAAGCGGCAGCAGCGTCTGAACCACCGGCTTACAACTCACCAAATTGATGAACTTGGTGAAAATAATTTCTACACGATCACTACTCTGGGCAATGAATTCAGCCAGAAGGTCGGTGGCGATGGTATTGGCTTCATCAGCCGTCGGTACCTGCTCCAAGCCAGCAAACGTGGCTTGAATCGGATAATTGCGGTTGGAGAAGTAACTGCCAGCCTTTCGGCCGATCAGCACCAATTTCACATCAAAGCCTTTGCCTTTGAGCTCAGCAAAGCGTTGCTCAGTGCGTCTGATGATGTTGGAGTTGTATCCACCACAGAGGCCTCGATCACCGGTGCAGGCCACCAAGGTGACGCTCTGCACTGGCCGTTGCTCCATCAGAGGAGCTGCAGCATCTTCCATCTGCATGCGGGACTGGAGATTCTCCAGCACGCGCGCCAATCGATCCGCGAAGGGACGACTGCGCAACACCTGCTCCTGGGCACGACGCACTTTGGCTGCAGCAACAAGGCGCATGGCCTCGGTGATTTTTCTGGTGTTCTTGACCGATTTAATCCGGTCGCGGATCTCTTTGAGATTTGCCATGTCGGCGACTTCAGCTGGCCGAAGCCACGAGGTTGGACACGACTTCGTTGATGGCGTCCTTGAGGATGGCCTCAGCCTCAGGGCTCATCACCTTTTTCTCCTGAATTTCATTGATGAACTCAGGCTTGTTGGACTTCAGGTACTCGCGCAGCTCACGCGAGAAATCAACAATGCTTTCGACCGGGACATCATCGATGAGGCCTTTGACGCCGGCGTAAACAATGGCGACCTGCTCAGCAAGGATCAGCGGGCTGAACTGGGGTTGCTTGAGCAGCTCACGCAGACGCTTGCCGCGGCCGAGCTGCTTCTGAGTGGCCGCATCAAGATCGGAAGCGAACTGCGAGAAGGCAGCCAGTTCATCGAACTGAGCAAGCTCCAGCTTCAGGGTTCCGGCAATCTTCTTGATCGCCTTGGTCTGGGCGGCACCGCCCACCCGACTCACGGACACACCCACATTGATGGCCGGGCGCAGACCGGAGTTGAACAGGTCAGAACTCAGGAAGATTTGGCCATCGGTGATCGAAATCACGTTGGTGGGGATGTACGCCGAAACGTCACCGGCTTGGGTCTCGATGATGGGGAGAGCGGTCATCGATCCTTTGCCCATGGCATCGGAGAGCTTGGCGGCACGTTCAAGCAAACGGCTGTGAAGGTAAAAAACGTCTCCGGGATAGGCCTCACGACCGGGCGGACGACGCAGCAGCAGGGACATCTGGCGGTAGGCAGCCGCCTGCTTGGACAGGTCGTCGTAGATCACCAGGGTTGCCTTGCCCTTGTACATGAAGTACTCGGCGATCGAAGCACCCGTATAAGGAGCCAGGTACTGCAGGGCAGCGGGCTCAGAGGCGTTCGCGGCCACCACCACCGTGTAATCGAGAGCGCCACGTTCGCGGAGCACTTCAACCACGTTGGCCACTGATGCCGCTTTCTGGCCCACGGCAACGTAGACGCAGATCATGTCCTGATCCTTCTGATTCAGGATCGTGTCGATCGCGATAGCGGTCTTGCCGGTCTGGCGGTCTCCGATGATCAGCTCCCGCTGGCCACGACCGACGGGGATCATGGCGTCGATGGCGGTGATGCCGGTCTGCATCGGCTCATGCACCGACTTCCGCTGAATGATGCCCGGAGCCATCGACTCGATCAGGCGCATCTCTGTTGCAGCGATGTCGCCCTTGCCGTCGATGGGCTGACCCAACGAGTTGACCACCCGTCCGAGGGTCGCTTCTCCAACGGGGACTGAAGCGATCTTGCCGGTGGCTTTAACGGTGCTGCCTTCCTGAACGCCAAGGCCTTCGCCCATCAGCACGGCGCCGACGTTGTCGTCTTCGAGGTTGAGGGCGATGGCTTCGGTGCCATCTTCAAACTCGAGAAGCTCACCAGCCATGGCCTCTTGCAGGCCGTAGACACGGGCGATGCCGTCTCCCACCTGGAGAACGGAGCCAACATTGCTGACGGAGACAGACTTGTCGTAATCCTCAATCTGCTTTTTGAGGATGGCGCTGATCTCGTCGGGACGGATGGAAACCATGGCGTTTGCCCCAAGCGGGGAAGAGTTGAGGAAGGAGCGAAAAGAAAGGGAAGTGGACTCAGCTCGCCTTGGCGAGCGCCAGACCGAGGCGGCGAACCTGTCCTGACAGGCTGGCATCGATCACCTGAGAGCCAAGACTCACGACGAAACCGCCGATCAGACCTGGATCAACACTGAGGTCGATATCGACCTTCTTGGTACCGGCCATGGCCTGCACCTTGCTTGACAATGCGGCTTGCTGCTCCTCTGTGAGAGGTTGAGCTGAACGCACGTGGGCCAACGTGATGCCCTGCTGCTGGCGGTAGAGCTCGAGATAGCGAAGCATCACCGCATCGAGCGCCTGAAGGCGCTGACGATCTGCCAGCACTTTGAGCAGATTCATCAACGATGGTGTGACCTGATCACCAAGCAAGGCATCAAGAGCTTGCTTTTTGCCTGAGGGCTCGAGCACCGGCGACACCATCGCGTCACGAAAATCAGCTGAGCTCTCCCACACACCGAGAAGGTCCTTGCATTGCTCAGCAACCGTCTCGGACTCCTTGCGTCCTTCGGTGATCTGAAGCAAGGCTTCGGCGTAGGGCGTAGCCAGTGAATTGAGAATCGGCATCAGGCGTCCCTCAGATTGGCGATGGAAGCATCCAGCAGCTTGCTTTGGGCCTTGTCATCAAGACGGCCCGGCAGGTCCTTGAGAACCTTGCTGATGGCTGCGGTGGCGGCTTCGCGGCGAAGAGCATCGTTGATCCGAATGGCCTCGGCGTCGGCATCCGCAGAGGCTCCCTGTTTGATGTTGGCCATCACAGCGATGGTGCGTTGCTCTCCCTCAGCACGGATGGAAGCCGCGCGGGATTGACCATCCAGACGAATCTTTTCAGCCCTCTTATTGGCCTCAGCCAGATCAGCCTGTGCTTTGGCGAGCTCGTCAGTGGCCGTTTTCAGGCGCGTTTCAGCGTCCTGCAGATCCTGGAGGATGGCTGTGCGGCGCCGCTCGAGAATGCCGCCAAGGAATCCACTGAGGAACTTGACCAGAAGAACAATGACGATGGTCAGGTTGACCAGATTCGTCTCGAAAATGTTGAAGTTGAATCCGAAACCTTCGGAAGCCAGCAGGGGTAGGAAGGTCATCAGGCAGTGAGCAGTCGGTTAATGATCTGATCGCTGAGCTGGTCAACCCGGCTCTGGAGTTGTGAACGAGCCTGATTGCGCTCGTCATCCATCTCGCGGCGGGCAGCTTCCTTGGTGCTGTTCGCTTCCAGCTCTGCCTGGGTAATCGCTGCGCGGTAAAGGCCGTCAACTTCTTGTTCGGCCTCCACCACAGCAGCCTGAGCCGCTTGACGGGCCCCTTTCAGCTGCTCAGCCAGGTCGGCTTCCAGACGTTGAATCTGGGCAAGCTTCTCCTTGGCATCAGCTCGGCTGGTGGAGATATAGCCCTCTCGATCCTCCACGACCTTGCCGACCGGACGGAAGAAGAGAACATTGAGCAGGTAGGTGAGGACAACCACCTGAACCGCCATCAGCGGAAGGGTGGCATCGAGGTCGAAAAGACCTCCCTCAGGAACACCTGCTTCAGCAAGCAGAAGCCAGGTCATGGAAGGGTGCGCTGGAAAGGGATCGGTACAAGACGGTCAGAAGGGGGGAACGAACCCCCCGCCCTGATCAGCCGGCGAAAGGGTTGGCGAACAGAAGCACCAGAGCCACCACCAGGCCGTAGATGGTCAGCGATTCCATGAATGCCAGGGACAGCAGCAGGGTTCCGCGGATCTTGCCTTCGGCTTCGGGCTGACGGGCGATGCCTTCAACAGCGCCGCCGGACGCGGTGCCCTGTCCGATACCAGGGCCGATAGCGGCCAGGCCAACTGCCAGGCCTGCAGCCACAACGGAAGCAGCGGAGGTAATGGAATCCATGTTTGGTGGGGTTAGGGGAAGCGCGTGGAGCGCTGAACTGAATTGGGTTGGGGATCGGTTCCCCCCGCGCTGGGACACCCCTTCAAGGAGTGGGCCCGATCAAGCGTCGGACCTACGCGCGGGTTTGTTTAGCAGATCGCCTCAAAAGGCGAAAGAGTTTTGAAAATTAGTGGGCCTCGTGAAGTCCTTCTCCGATGTAAAAAGCGGCGAGGGTGGCAAAAATAAGCGCCTGAATCGCACTGGTGAAGAGCCCCAAAAGCATCACGGGCAGAGGCACAATCAAAGGCACTAGATACACCAGAACTCCCACAGCTAATTCGTCAGCCAGGATGTTTCCGAACAAACGGAAAGAGAGCGACAGAGGCTTGGTGAATTCCTCGATGATCTTGAACGGGAGCATGATCGGAGTCGGCTCCACATACAGCTCGAAGAAACGCAGTCCCTTGCGGCTCAAACCGGCGTAGAAATACACCAGAGACACCAACAGAGCCATCGCCACCGTGGTGTTGATATCTGCGGTTGGTGCACCGAGTTCTCCTTCAGGCAGCTCGATGATCTTCCAGGGGATCAAGGCACCGCCCCAGTTGCTCACGAAGATGAACAGGAACAACGTCCCGATGAACGGAAGCCAATCCCGATAGTGCTTTTCACCGATCTGGTCCCGTGCCAGGTCGCGAATGAAGCCCCAGAGAAATTCCAGAAGGTTCTGCAGACCGATCGGATCGCGCTGCATGCCCCGGGTGCCAACAAGCACCAGAGCGAGCAAAACGCCAATCAAGATCCAGGAGCTCAAAAACACCTGGCCGTGGAGATAAAGGTCACCGATCTGCCAGTACAGATGGTGACCAACCTCCAGTTCGGCGAACGGCAATTGGAAGGGCAGCAAAGCCATGGGTGCGGAGAGAAATGCTCTGCTTCAGCTGTCGAAGACGTGCTGAAGAATCAAAGCGGGCTTGTAGAGGAGAAATCCCAGGAAGGCAGGCAGTAGATCGAGCTGGGGCAACTTGGCGGCACCGACCACAAGCAGGGTCGGCACGACAAGCTGAAAGCGTCCCAGTCCGCGAGACTGTTCACTGAGGTTGGCCACGCTGCGGGCGAGCAGGCGCACGTACAGAAGTCCGGCGCAGGCACCCACGAACACACTGCCGGCCACCGAGAGGTTGAAGGTCACTGCCACGATCGGAACCGAGATCAGTGCCACCAAACCGGTGGCCAGCAGCAGACGACACTGAAGACGGTAGAAATCTTCCAAGCAACGCCTGAATTGGCGCGCGGAATCTATCACGTGTCTTCTGTTATTACCTCTGCAACAGGAGGAGATGCCGGTCGACAAGATCACGCACCAAAGCGGGTTCAGCCAGCGAACCGAGCGGGACGCCTGGCTGCGTCTCTACGGCGCGCAGCAAGGCAGCCGAAGCAGCATCGAGCTGAATCGGTTGCATGTTGCGATCAAGAACCGGATCGGGTTCTCCCCAGAGACAGGGCTGTCGAATCGCCGACGCCTGCCTCAGCTCCGCATCCGTCCACGGGGACGTTGAAACCGGTTGGGCAGAGAGAAAAAACTCGAAATGACTGATATCTGGATCGAGCTGTTCCACCAACGCCCACTGCTGTTGAGGTTCCAGCGCTCTGGCGCGCTCGAGCAGTTCCCCCTCAAGCAGGCGGGCGGGATCCCAGACCTCTGGATTGGAAAAGCCAGCGAAATGGAGCCCGGCAGTCGCGATGAACCGGAACAGGCTCTCCAGGCTGTAGCTGATTTCCTGAGGATGCAGATACATGTCTGCAAAGTTCGCATCGGCAGCGCAGTCGATAGCCCAGCGTTCGCGGTGATGACGGGCCAACCGGTTTGTTTCAGGCAAGGTCTGGAACAGATCCCGACCAAGCCGCAGTCCCTCGCTGCCTGTTCCCACGCCAAGCAGATTCAGGGCCTTCTGGGTGCGATGGATTTCCCAGCGCCCGGAGTCCGCATAAAGGAAGAGATGCAGCAGCCCATCCACAGCCAACAGACCCGCAAGGGCCCCTAGTCCTGCCTCCGGTTGATCGAGGTGATGCAACACCCCAACGGAATTGATGTAGTCGAATGGCCCCTCCCCCTCCAGATCCAGCAGGCTGCGCCGCTCCTGACGCAGCTTTGGAACCAGCTCCTGGGCACCGGACAGCCGCAGACGCTCTCGGGCCACGGCCAACGCCCCATCACTGATATCCACTGCAAGAACCTCAGCTCCTGGATTGAGGTGACAGAGATAGTCAGTGCTCACCCCGGTGCCGCAGCCGGCATCGAGGATGCGAGGAGCTGGGCCAACTGCAGGGATCGCACCATGGACGGCTGCCAGAACGCTGCGATGGCACCAACGCCAGTTGTATCCAGGCGGTGGGCCCTCTTGAACAGGGTCTCCCGGATAAGGGAAGCGGTCATAAAACGCGCTCACCGTGGGAGTCGCGGCATCGGTTGGCAAAGGATCGACCATGCAGGCAAACCAGGGATCACGCGAGCTTTTCATGGCAACAGGTCGCTGAATCGCACGCGCTGCAAGGCCTGCAAACATTTGTTCATGCCACGCGGGAGCACCTGCCTGCCAGCCGTAACGTGTCTCGATCCGACAAGCCTCCGTCGATGACAGTGACCGCCAGCAGTGGCAGCCCGAGGGTGTCCCCCCAACTGTTTGACACACTGCCGCTGTCGAGCGTTCGTCAGGCGGAACAACAGGACCGATTCCCCGACGGAGGAGAACTCGACACCCTGATCACCTTTTTCCGTAGTGGTCAGGACCGGCTGGAAGCCGCTCGCATCATCGCGGCCAACGCAGAGTCGATCGTGGCTCGAGCTGCCAATCGCATCTTTGTCGGTGGCACCCCGCTGTCATTCCTGGAAGCTCCTCTCAGCACGGGTGAAACAGGCCGCAGCAGCGCCGAGGAAGGCACTCCGTTGGCGGCAGATCAGGTGGCCTTCGAGCAATCCGTTCGAACCTTCACGGGCAGCAGCGGAGACACCAAACGGGGCAATTTCCTGACGCGCTTGCTGGAAGGTGCAGGTGGCGACGCGGACGTCAGGGTGGTTCTGCCAACAGGGTTCAACGCCATCAGTGTGGCGAAGTACGGGCCTGCATTTATGCGCAAGTCCGTGCGGGACATGGGCTGGTTCCTGCGTTACGTGGGCTACGCCGTTGTCGCCGGCGATCCCAGCATCCTCTCGGTGAACACCCGCGGGCTTCGCGACATCCTTCTGGCCAACTGCTCCCTGGCCGCCACCAATGTGGCGCTGCAGGAAATGCGCGCCGCTTCAGCCCAGTTGCTGAGAGACCGGCCCGAATCGAGACAGCTGGCCATCGACTGCTTCAACGTGCTGCTGCAGGAACTGGCGGTCCCCACCCCCAGCACCAGACAACGGCAGGGCAGCGGTGTGCAACAGGGACTGCAACTACCAGCCATCTACGCGCTTGCCTCCGAAGGATCCCAGCGCTTTGAAATGCGTCCGGGTCTCTCAGGCGCTGAAAAGGCCGAGGTGATCCGGGCTGCCTACCGCCAGGTGTTCGAACGCGATATCGCCAAGGGCTACTCCCAGTGTCCCTGCCGCTCAGAAGCCAGCCAGGTCAGCCAGGGGCAGATTTCAACCCGGGAGTTCATCCGTGCACTCGGCCGCAGCAAGGAATACCGCCAGCAATTCCACGACCGTTTCGTGAACAGCCGCGTCGTGGAGCTGGCTTATCGCCATTTCCTCGGACGAGGCATCAGTTCTCTCGAGGAATTCCGCAAGTCGTTCTCGATCCTCAGCGACCAGGGACTGAACGGACTGGTGGACGTTCTGGTGAATTCGAAGGAATACGCCCGCTGCTTCGGGGAGGAAACGGTTCCATACATCCGCGATCTTGGAGAAGAAGCCCAGGAGAGTGCTGGTTGGGGATCCAATCGCAAGCTGTACAACTTCAGTGCCCCCTTCGAGGGAGCCCCCCAGTACGTCACGTTGTATGCGTCTTATCGGCAGCCGTTTGCTGACCAGCACGTTTACGGCGGGGGCAACGATCCCGTCGCCAACCAATACGGCGCCATTTTCCCCAGCGGCTCAGCTTCGGTGTCCACGCGGCCGGCTCCCTACGGGTATGACAGCCGGCGGCTGCTGGTCAGCAACGGCCTCAACAGTCCAGGCCAGATCGCCAGCGCCCAGTCCCGTTCCAGCCGTCCCCGCAAGGTGGGGCCTCGCGTTATCCGCCTGCAGCAAATCTCCACAGGCGGGGCCGCTCGTCCAAACCGCGGCGGTCAACCCAGTGTTCGCAACACGGAGTCGAGCACCCAGTCGGTGATCAATGCCGTCTATGTGCAGGTACTGGGAAACGCCGGCTATGCCGGCGAGCGGCTCGGTTCTGAAGAGGCACGACTCGAAAACGGCGATATCTGCCTCAAAGATTTTGTCCGCAGCGTTGCCCGCTCCGATGCCTTCCGCCGCCGTTACTGGAGTGGCCTCTACATCGTGAAGGCCATTGAGGTGATGCACAGGCGACTGCTGGGTCGACCGACCTTCGGCCGTTGGGAGATCGATGCACTGTTCGACACTGCAGCGCGCAAGGGCTTCTATGGCGTTGTCGAAGCCTTGATCGAAAGCAAGGACTATCAGGATTGCTTCGGTGAGGACACCGTTCCCTTCGAGCGCTTCATCACCCCAGGCGACCTCAATGTGCGCCGCGCTCCGACCCTGAAACGGGAGGTCGCCGAGTTCGGTTACGACAGCTCCAGCCTGGTGCTGACCAACCGCCCTGAACCGTTGGCACCGATGGCTTATCGCGGCAGCGGCGAGATCACACCGAGAAACTTCCCCGGTCGCGGTGGCGGTTCGAGGGCCGATTGGAACGGCATCGCGAAGGACTTCAGCGGCGACGACCTTCAGAAGAGCCTGCGTCAGATCCGGCTTGGGGAGCCGATCAAGCGCACCCGCACCAGCGCGGCAGCTCCGCTGACACCGATGACGAGAGCGCTTGAAACCAAGGGCGCCGAGGGCTACAAGCTGCGCCCATCACTTCCACAACAACTGGTTCTGAGGCGTCCCTGCGACGAAAGTGAGCTGCGCACAATCATTGATGCCACCTACAAACAATTGCTGAACCGCGTTCCACTCGAGAACGAACGGCTTCTGGAGGCTGAATCCCGTCTTCGCAACGAAGATTCCAACCTTTGCGATTTCATTACGGAGGTGGCGATGGCCGATGGATTCCAGTCGCGTTTGTACGCGATGGCCCCCTTGCGTGCCGCCTCCGCTGCCAGTCTGGCGCTGCTCGGGCGGGTGGCTTCGCCCGCCGAAGTGAGCCGTTTCCTCCGCTTGCGGGCCGAATCCGGCCAGCCGGTTGCTGTTCGTGAGGTGCTCGATCGCATCGTTGAATCAAATCAGGTTCCGCGCATGGACGGCATGAACACCAGGGGCGATGTCACCCAGGCGACCCAGCAGCGCACCGCAGCTCTTTATCGCGGCAATGCAGCTATGAATCCAGCCATGAATTCAGCCATCTGATTGATCAGAAGCAAACCAATCGGCTCCCAATTTTTGATATCGATCTCCTGAAGTTCACAGCGTTCAGGAGAACAATGCCTTGCCCTTGCTTTCTTGCGACTCCCGAAGGAGTGCCTGCAGGATTCACTGTGGGAGAACGGATCTCATCATTACCAACAGGCAGTGAAGAACTGTTACCTCTGCCCGGGAGCATTGAGATGCTTGGCGCAGAATGTTGCGATTGCCGGGTTCCTCGGCAGTGTCGGATCGTCATTCAGGGGACCATCAACGTTCAGTGTTGAACGTTGTAAACAACCTTCTGAATGATTGGCTCGACAAAGGCTCTCAGCCCTTAGTCTGAGACCCGATCCTGAAAGGGATCACCCACATTCACCGGATACCGGTCTCCTACGGGCGGCCGCTTGTTTCGAGGCAGAACTGCATGAGCATCGTCTCCAACTCGATCATCAACGCGGACGCCGAAGCC